>ERZ724524.841-NODE-841-length-20039-cov-10.778273_pt1 | contig 20039 bp, 18 predicted proteins | sample MGYA00376057_ERZ724524 | MGnify/ENA primary metagenome ERZ724524 (study PRJEB28724, sample SAMN07190888) | wastewater metagenome | isolation source: influent of sewage treatment plant in Hong Hong | place: USA: Christiansburg, Virginia | collected 2016-03-01 ...
CGCTGGCCTACGGGCCGAGCAAGGCGGCGCTGATCAACTTTGCCGAAACCCTGTACCTCGACCTGGCGCCGAAGGGCGTGTCGGTCTTCATCATCAACCCGGGCTTCGTCGCCACCGCCCTGACCGCCCAGAACGATTTCGAGATGCCGGCCCTGATTTCCGCCGAGAACGCCGCCGCGCGCATCGTCCGCGGTTTTGCCGGGGGTGCTTTCGAGATCCATTTTCCGCAGCGTTTCACGCGTGTCCTCAAGCTGCTGCGCTTGTTGCCGGACCGGGTGTATTTCAAGCTGATTGCCCGGGGCACCGGCCTGTGAGCGGCGCGCAGCACGCTGCCGGGCTGGCGCGGGTGGTCGCATTCTACGAAACCCTGTCGCCGCAAAGCCTGGCCTGCATCGGCGCGGTGTACGCGCCCGATGCCCGCTTCAAGGACCCTTTCAACGAGGTGCAGGGGCTGGCGGCCATCGAAAACGTTTTTCGCCACATGTATCGGCAGGTGCACGAGCCGCGCTTCAGTGTGACGTCATCCATGGGGGAGGGCGCCGAGGCCTGGCTGGCGTGGGAGTTCCGCTTTCGTTTCCAGGGTTGGCGGGAGTCGGAGGTTCAGCTCGTGCGCGGCGCCACGCATTTGCGCCTGGCGCCGGACGGGCGGGTGACGGAACACCGGGACTACTGGGATACCGGCGAGGAACTGTTCGCCCGTCTGCCGCTGCTGGGGGGGCTGATGCGCTTTTTGCGCCGTCGTCTGGGGGCGTCGTAGCGGGGCTGGCGCGGGCGATCTGTTTCCCGTATGTGACAAATTGATTCGCGAGCCCCGGATGTGATGATGTTTAACTTTGTCTTTTGTCGCGGCCACTAGAATCAAGCCGTATGTCGCACAGGAGATAAAAAAATGACAATGCACGCCCACGGTGATTTTGCCTTTCATCCCTACGCCATGCCGCGGCGTGGTGCCGAACCCAAATGGGACGGCTGGTACGATCTGATGAAGAACGGCAGCCCCGTGCGTACCTTTGTCCGCGTTCCGTCCCGTGAAGGTTTCGACGACCCCGACATGGCCTGCCAGGCCGCCGAAATCCTCGCCGAATGGGATATCGACGGCGGCCACGGCCTCGCTGCACGTTAACTCATCGGCAGTTTTCGCGTTTTTCCAGCAGCATCCTCAGGCGCTTCACCTCTTCGGCCAGCCGGCGATTTTCCCGGACGTGCCGCCCGCGCAGGCGGGTGAGCAGCAAGGCCAGAAGGCCCGGCTCGTCCGCCAAAGTAATCCACGCCAGCGCGCAATCCCGTTCCGCCGTCAGGCGCGTCCAGCCCGTTTCCTCCACGCGCAGGCAACTGCCCGCCTCGAGACGCTGGCGTGTGACGTGCATTTCCTCTCCCAGCCAGCGGGGTGCGCTTTCCTGCCATACGCTCCCGTCCTGCACCAGGATCAGTGTGCCGGCAAGGGCATGCTGTAGCTGCGTCTCTCCGGCCTTGAGGCGGAGGCGGGTTTCAGTGTTCCGGGTGGTGTTTTCCATGCTGGCGGGCTCCGCAGTGACGATGGCTCCAGCCTAAGGCGCCGTCCGATCGGGCAACAGGCACAGCGTCGGGCTTTCTGTATCGCTGCAGTGCGGGTTTTTGGTTGCTGTTATGGTCTGCTTTGCGCCAATCTGTACCTGTGGCGATGGCCTGGCATTGGGGATCATGGCGCAATGGACAGCGTAATCATGGAAGACCTTCTCTACCTGCGTGTCGCCGGCCATTACCGGCGGGCGATTCGCTCCGGCGTGCTGGCGCCGGGCGAGCGCCTGCCTTCGGTGCGGGCCCTGATGCGCTTGCACCAGGTGAGCCTGTCCACCGCGCTGCAGGCCTGCCGTAGCCTGGAGGACGAGGGCCTGCTGGAAGCCCGCCCGCGTTCCGGCTATTTCGTGCTCAAGCCCCGGCGCGTGGCGCTGCAGGCGGTGAGCGAGCCGGAGCCCGGTGCGGCGGCCATGGCGCCCGACCCGGCGCCCTATAGCGGCATTCACGACCGGGTGTCGGACTTCGTCGCCAAGTGCGAGCGCTACCCGGTGGTCACCAACCTGGCGCTGGCGTTTGGCGCCCCCGAGGCCTATCCCCAGGAAGCCCTCAAGAACGCCGCCTTGCGCGCCCTGCGCCGGCACCCCGAAGTGCTGGTGAGCCCGGTGCCGCCGCAGGGCGATCCGGGGTTCCGGGCCGTGCTGGCGCGGCGGGCGATGGCGGCGGGGATGAGCCCGACGGCTGACGAAATCCTGGTTACCCACGGCTGTACCGAGGCGATCAACCTGGCCTTGCGGGCGGTGGCCCAGCCCGGCGACGTCATCGCGGTGGAGTCTCCGACCTATTTCGGCCTGCTGCAGGTCATCGAAAGCCTTGGCCTGCGCACCCTCGAAATTCCCACCAGCCCGAGCCGCGGCATGTCGGTGGAGGCGCTCGAACTGGCCTTTCAGACCCACGCGCGGATCAAGGCGGTGGTGGTGGTGCCCAACTTCCAGAATCCGCTGGGCTGCGTGATGCCCGACGCCGAGAAGGCACGCCTGGTTGCGCTGTGCGAGGGCCATCAGGTGGCGCTGGTGGAGGACGACATCTACGGTGCCCTCAGCGACGACGATCTGCCGCTGAAAAGCTGCAAGGCCTGGGACCGCAGCGGCAACGTGATCCACTGCGGCTCCCTGCACAAGACGCTGGCGCCGGGCATGCGCGTCGGCTGGATGATCGGCGGCCGCTGGCAGGCGCGCATCCGCATGCTCAAGCACGCCCAGAGCCGGCCCAACGATGCGCTGGCGCAGATCGCCATTGCCGAGTTCATGGGCAGCAGCGCCTACGACCGCCACCTGGTGCGCCTGCGCCGCCAGTTGAAGGCCCAGCGGGAACGCACGGCCGAGGCCATTGCGGCGCATTTCCCGGCCGGCACGCGCCTCAATATGCCCACCGGGGGCATGCTGCTGTGGGTGGAGATGCCGGGGCGGCGCTCGTCCAGCGAAGTCTTCAACACCGCGTTGCAGGAGGGCATCCGGGTGGCGCCGGGAATGATGTTCTCCAACGCCGGGCGCTTCGATCACTGCCTGCGCATCAGTTGTGGCGCGCCCTTTTCGGAACGCATCGAGACGGCCTTGACGCGGCTGGCGCAAATTGTCGCGGCGGGGCTGGATTGAGGCGCAGGGAACGAAGGGCGGCGCCCGCAATCGACTGTAAACGTGGTGCCTTGTCGGGCACGGCAAAACGGGGAGGTACGGCGATGGATGGATTTTTACTGCGCAGGGTCCGCTGGGCGGCCGCCCTGGGCGCACTGGCCCTGCCGCTGTCGGCGAGCGCCTGGGAGCTGGCCGGAACGAAGACGATCTCCCTCCACAGCCAGGACGGTCAGGCCATACCGATCGGTACCGTCACCTTTCGCCCCGAGGGGCGGCGGACGGCCTTTGTCATCTCCCTCGATCATGCCCGCTTCAAGGACTTCTTCCTGTCCATGAAGGAGTTCAAGTGCCTGGAGGGGCGCGAGGTGATGTGCCACGTGCCCTATCCCCACCGTCATCCGGCCTCGGTGACCGTCGATGATCTGGCCTGGCTGGAGCATTCGCTGCTCTTCCTGCACAAGTCGCAGGCCGAGTTCGGCGCGAAATTGTGGAACGGCCTGTATTACCGGATGGAGATCACCGAGGCCGGAATCGTCGGCACCGCCCAGGCGGTGGACCTCAACCTGATCGGCGCGCCGCCTGCCGACTCGACCATTCCGCCCTATCCGCCCGCCGACCGGAGCGACATCGACCCGGCCAGCCGCTGGCTGGGCAGGCTGACGATTCGCTGATTCCCCTCAGATCACCAACTGGGTGCCCATCTCGACCACCCGGTTGTTCGGAATCTTGAAGAAGTCGGTGGCACTGGTGGCGTTTTTCGACATGATCGAGAACAGCCGCGCCCGCCACGGGTTGATGTTGCGCCCGACCACGCCGGGGATCACCGTTTCACGGGACACGAAGAAGGTGGTTTCCATCATGTCGAAGGGCTCGCCGAAGCGCCGGCAGGTTTCGAGGGCCTGGGGAATGTCCGGGTCTTCCATGAAGCCGTAGCGGATGATGATGCGCAAAAAGCCCTTGTCCATGCGGTGCAGGTAAATGCGGTCGAATTCATTGACGTGGGGCGTGTCGGTGGTTTCGACGGTCACCAGCGCAACGCGTTCGTGCAGGACCTGGTTGTGCTTGAGGTTGTGGAGCAGGGCCGCCGGCACGCCTTCCTTGGCGCTGGTCATGAAGACGGCGGTGCCGCTCACCCGATGCACATCGTCGCAGAGGGTCCTGAGAAAGGCCTGCATCGGAATGCCCTGCTTGGCCAGCTCCCGGCGCACCAGCCGGCGGCCGCGGCGCCAGGTGGTGAGCACGGTGAACGAGACCAGCGCCATGGCGATCGGGAACCAGCCGCCTTCGGGGATTTTCAGTGCGTTGGCGGCGAAGAAGGCGATGTCCACCGCCAGGAAGGCACCGGCGACGAGGACAACCTTGAGCCAGTGCCAGCGCCACAGCAGGACCATCACGAAGGCCACCAGGACGGTGTCGATGAGCATCGTGCCGGTAACGGCGATGCCGTAGGCGGCCGCCAGGTTTGACGAATTCTTGAAGCCGATCACCAGCGCCACGACGGCCAGGTAGAGCGTCCAGTTGGTGAAGGGCACGTAGATCTGGCCCTGCTCCTTGCCGGAGGTGTGGACGATCAGCATGCGCGGCAGAAAGCCCATCTGCACCGCCTGCCGGGCCACCGAGAAGGCGCCGGAGATGACCGCCTGGGAGGCGATGACGGTGGCCAGCGTGGCGAGAATCACCATCGGTACCATCGCCCAGTGGGGGCCGAGGTGAAAGAAGGGGCTCTCGATGGCGCCGGGTTCGTTGAGGAGCAGGGCACCCTGGCCGAAGTAGTTGAGCACCAGCGCCGGCATCACGAAGCCGAACCAGGCGAGGCGAATCGGGTAGCGCCCGAAATGCCCCATGTCGGTGTACAGCGCCTCGCCGCCGGTGACGGCCAGCACCACCGAGCCGAGGGCCAGGAAGGCCAGCCCGGTATGGTTGCCGATGAAGTGGATCGCGTAGAGCGGGCTGAGGGCCGCCAGCACTTCCGGGTGACGGGCGATTTCCATGACACCGAGTACCCCGAGCACGCCGAACCAGCCGACCATCACCGGCCCGAAAAACAGCCCGACGACGCCGGTGCCGCGCTTCTGGATGAAGAACAGGACGGTCAGGATGGCCAGCGTGATGGGGATGACGAAGCGCTTGAAGTCGGGGGAGATGATCTGGAGGCCTTCGACCGCCGACAGGACGGAAATGGCCGGGGTGATCATGCTGTCGCCGTAGAACAGCGCGGCGGCAAAAATGCCGAGCAGCGAAATGGCCCAGGTGACGACCCGGTTGCGCGAGTTTTCGGTGATGAGCGACAGCAGCGCCAGCGAGCCGCCCTCGCCGCGGTTGTCGGCACGCATGATCACGCTCACATACTTGAGGGTGACCAGCGCCATGATCGACCAGAAGATCATCGACAGGATGCCGAGGATGTTGTCCGGTGTGACGGGAATGGGGTGGTGCCCGTTGAAGATTTCCTTCAGGGCATACAGGGGGCTGGTGCCGATGTCGCCGAAGACGACGCCGATGGCGGCTACCACCACCGGGGCAAGGGCTTTGCGGGAATGCTCGCTGGACACGGGCTTGTTCTTTCGTGGTTATTGGGGGCGACGGGGCGCAGTCTGCCCTGACTTTTGCATTGCAACACGCGTAGCGCTGATTGTCCGCATTTGAGCCTGAGTCTTCTTGACCTGCCGCAACCGGGCTGTCGGGGCGCTACACTGCGGCCCGTCAGTGTGCGTTGTCGATGCGGATAGGCACGAGAGTCCGGGTCCGGCGCCAACATTTCGTTATTTCAGGGAGTCATATTGTGGTGAGTGTGGAGCGGTTGGGGCGCGGCCTGATGGTGGGCGTGTCGGGCCTGATGGTGTCAGGCGTGGCCCTGGCGAGTGGGGGCGGGAGCCCGATGGTGGCCGGTATCCCGGTGGATTTCATCCTGTTTGCCCTCACCCTTCTGGGCGTGGCGCTGTTTCATGACCACACGCTCAAGGTCGGCCTGATCGGGCTGGTCACAATCTCCGTCTACAAAATCCTGTTCACCGGCTTCCATACGGGCGCCGGGGTGGCCGGTCTGGCGGGGCACTTTGCCCATGAGTGGGTGACCCTCGCCAACCTCTTTCTGCTGCTGATGGGCTTTGCGCTGCTGGCCCGCCACTTCGAGAAGACGCGCATCCCGGTCGTGCTGCCCAGGTATTTGCCGGCCGACTGGCGGGGCGGTTTCCTGTTGCTGGTGATGGTTTTCGTGATTTCCGCCTTCCTCGACAATATCGCGGCGGCGCTGATCGGCGGGGCGATGGCGCACTCCCTGTTCCGGGCCAGGGTGCATGTCGGTTATCTGGCCGCCATCGTTGCCGCCTCCAATGCCGGCGGCTCCGGCAGCGTGGTGGGCGACACGACGACCACGATGATGTGGATCGCCGGGGTCAGCCCGCTGGCGGTGGTCGAGGCTTTTGTCGGTGCGGCGGTGGCGCTGGTGATCTTCGGGATTCCGGCGGCGCGGGTACAGCAGAAGTACTCGCCGATCCTCAAGCACACCCACGAGCACACCCACGTGGACCTGCCGCGGATCGGCATCGTGGTCTTGATCCTGGCCGCTGCGGTGGCGATGAACGTGGTGGTGAATGTGTATTTCACCGACAAGGCCGACAGCTTCCCCTTCCTCGGCGTGGCCGTGTGGGCGGCGATCCTGCTCACCGTCGGCATCCGTCGGCCCGACTGGGAAGTGCTCCCCGAAACCTTCATGGGCACCATTTTCCTGCTCTCCCTGGTGAGCTGCGCCTCGATGATGCCGGTGGAAACCCTGCCGCAGGCCTCGTGGCCGACCGCGCTGGGCCTGGGTTTCGTGTCGGCGGTGTTCGACAACATCCCGCTGACCGCGCTGGCCCTCAAGCAGGGCGGTTACGACTGGGGCTTTCTGGCCTATGCGGTCGGCTTTGGCGGTTCGATGCTGTGGTTTGGCTCGTCGGCCGGGGTGGCGCTGGCCAGCATGTACCCGGAGGCGCGCTCGGTGGGCAACTGGCTGCGTCACGGCTGGTATGTGCCGGTGGCCTACGTGGCGGGTTTCGCGGTGATGCTGGCGCTGGTCGGTTGGCATCCGACGGGGCGCTGAAGGCGGCGGATGCGCCAGCGCCGGCGGTCGTCGCCCCGCACTGAGTGACGGAGGTGCGAAAAGAAAACGGAGCCGGTGGGCTCCGTTTTTTATTTCAGGGTTTCAGGGCCGGGTGCTTGAGAGCGTGGGCTGTTTCCATCAGGTAGTGGCGGGCCTGCTCCGGGTCCTTGGGCAGCCCGAGTTCGCCGTTGGTGTAGGCCATGGCCAGGGTCTGGACGGCTTCCGGGTGTTCGCGTTCGGCTGCTTCGGCGTAAAGACGGACGGCCTCGGCATCGTTGCGGGCCACACCGTCACCTTCCCGGTAGGCATTGGCGAGCATGAACTGGGCGGCCGGAACGCCGCCTGCCGCGGAGACCAGGAACCAGCGTGCCGCTTCGCCGGCATCGGCCCGCATCCCATAGCCGTTGCGCCAGGCGATGCCCAGGTAGTAGGCCGCGCCGACATGCCCTGCGTGGGCGGCGGCAGTGAAGTGACGCAGGGCCTGCGCGGCATCTGAGGGCGCGCCGGGGGAGCCGTTTTGATAGAACTTGCCGAGCTGGAAATCGGCTTCCACGTCGCCGCCGTCGGCCGCCTGCCTGAGCCAGTCGAGCCCTTCCTGTACCTGTGTGCCGCGGGCAACCAGCGCCTGCCCGAGGGCCCGCCGGGCGACGGACGAGCCGCCTTCGGCGAGGGTTTTCAGGCGGGCCAGGGCCTTGTCCTGGTGGCCGGCGCTGGCCAGCACCAGGAGTTGCAGCGGCTCGTCCGGCAGTTTGTCCGTCGGCGCGCTCCGGCTGGCCCAGGCAATACCGGCCAGCGCCAGCGTGGCGGCCAGCAAGGCCGCGCCGAGACGGGCCGGATTCTTACCTTGAAAGATCGATGGCATACAGGGCAAGGCTCTTTCCGGTGCCGTCGTCGGCCTGGAGCTGGGTGATGCCGGCAAGTCCGGCGGCCTGGGCGAGGGGCAGCTTGCCCGGGGCGGAGTGGAACACCACCGGGCCGGCAGTCGTCACTTTCGTGAATTGCCAGCTGCGGTCCGAACCGTTGGCCGCGCGGGTGACGGTCTTGATGGTCTTGATGTACTGGATCAACACGTCCCGGTTGGTGTCCGGTGACGCGTAGATGGTCTTGCTGCCGTCGAGGCCCGGAAAGCTGCCGCCACCGCTGGCCCGGTAGTTGTTGGTGGCGACGATGAACTCCTTCGCCGGGTCGATGCTTGCGCCTTTGTACTTGAGGTTGACGATGCGGCTGCCAACCGGTTGGGTGACGTCGATTTCGTAGCGAATGTCGGGGCTGGTGAACATGTCGAAGTTGTAACCCGGGAAGCTGCCGATCAGTTCCTGCTGGGTCGTCAGTGCCGGGTTGATCTGGTTGAAGCGCTTGGCAGCGGTTTCCAGCCAGTTCCTGATGTCGGCGCCGCTGACCTTTACCGCGTAGACGGTGTTGGGGTAGAGGTAGAGGTCGGCGGCGTTGTTGATGGCCATGTTGCCCTGGGCCACGTCGGTATAGTCGCTGCCGCCGGCGAAGCCGCTCTTGAACGGGGCGCTCACCGACAGGACCGGCAGGCTGGCGTACTGGGGCAGGTTGGCGGCAACGTATTTTGCTGCGTAGTCCGCCTGGGCCTGGTTGACCAGTTCGATGGCGCCCGGATCGCCCACGTCGGCAAAGTAGCTGGACATCTCGAAGTCGGTGCTGCCGACCGGCGTCTTCACGTAGGCGATGGTGGCCTGGTGCTCGCTGGCAATGGCCGCCGCGATGGCCGGGGCGATGGCCACGTAGGTCTTGTCGGCGTTTTGTGCGGAGCGGGCCTGGACGACGGTCTTGCTCTTGTCGATGACCCAGCTCTTGCCGTCATGGGTGAGATCGAACTTGATCACGCCCAGGTGCTTGCCCCAGTAGTTGGCCATCACGGTGGGGACGCCATTCACCGTGCCGGCCGTTTTGTCGACGCCGGGCAGGTTGAACTGGGCGACGGTGCTGGTGGCGTTGGGGAAGATCTGGTGCGAGTGGCCGATCAGCATTGCATCGACGCCAGCGACCCGGGAAAGATGGTAGCTGCCGTTTTCCATGGTCGGCGAGTAAGCGCTGTCGTCGAGGCCGCCGTGGGAAATCACCACCACCAGGTCGGCGCCCTTGGCGCGCATCTCGGGAATGTACTTTTCGGCGGCTTCCTTGACACCTACGGTGTAGACCTTGCCGTCGAGCCAGCGCTTGTCCCAGCTCATGATGGCCGGCGGGGTGAAGCCGATGATGCCGATCTTGACGGTGCTGCTGACCGGTTTGCCATCGGGGTCGGTGGCGGTGACTGTTTTCGAAATGATGGAATAGGGCTGGAACAGGGGCTGTGCCGACTTCACGCTGTTCACGTTGGCGAGCACCAGCGGGAAACTCGGACCCTTGCAGGTGGGCTGGGCGGCCGGTTCGGCCATGCCGCTCACGTCGAAGCGATTGCCGGTGACCTGGCTCAGGAAGGGCAGGCCGTAGTTGAATTCGTGGTTGCCGATACCACCGCCTTCATAGCCGGCGGCGTTCATGACCTTGTACATGGCCAGGGTCTGGTCGCAGGCCAGTGGATTGATGGTGGCCTGGTAGTCCGACAGGGCGGTGCCCTGGATGGTGTCGCCATTGTCGAGGAGGAGGGTGTTGGGGAATTCCTGGCGGGCCTGGGCGATCAGCGTGGCGGTGCGCTCGAAGCCGAGGGCCTTGTCCTCGGCGAGCTTGAAGTAATCGTAGCTCATCACGTTGGTGTGGAGATCGGTAGTCTCCAGCAGGGCCAGCGTGGTCTTGGTGCCGGCGGGCACCGTGGCGGTGTTGTCGCTGCTGCCGCAGCCGGCAAGCAGGAGGCTGGCGATCAGGCAGCTGGTGGTCAGATCGAAGCGGGAGGGGTTCATGGGGCACCAGGGGAGAAGGCGAATGCACAAGCATCACCGCCTGAGGTTGCTACCTCGTGAAGTTCGTCTTACCAATCAGGGAAAGTGGGGTGAAGTCTGTGTGGCGGGATGGCTTGAGTGGGGGTTTTTACTTTCTTTAACTATCGATGCGCGCGCTGCATATATGCCCTTCCACTGTGCAAGAATGACGTCCTTGTTGCCGGCTGAGCCGGTTTGATGGATGGAACCCATGGGCCTGCGACTTAAATTCAACCTGGTTTTGCTGGCGGTGTTTCTCGCCGGCTTCGGCGTGGCCGGCTATATTTCCCACGAATTGCTGCACCGCCATGCCCGCGAGCAGGTGCTCGGCGAGGCGCGGCTCGTCATGGAGGCGGCCCTGGCGATCCGTGGTTACACCGTCGCCCAGGTCAAGCCCCACCTGGTTCCGCTGATGGACAAGCAGTTCCTGCCGCAGACCGTGCCGGCCTACGCGGCGACCGAAACCCTCGGCGAACTGCACAAGAAGTACCCCAATTACGATTACAAGGAAGCCACCCTCAACCCGACCAATCCCCGCGACCGGGCGGCGGACTGGGAGGCGGATCTGGTCAATGCCTTCCGCAACCGGGCCGACAGCAAGGAGATCAGCGGCCAGCGCGACACGCCCACCGGCCCGTCCCTCTACATCGCCCACCCGATCCGCATCGAGTCGGCGGCCTGTCTGCCCTGTCACAGCACGCCGGACGTGGCGCCGGCGAGCATGGTCAAGATCTACGGTTCGGCCAACGGCTTTGGCTGGAAGCTCAACGAGGTGGTCGGCGCGCAGGTGGTGTCGGTGCCCATGTCGGTACCCCTCGAAAATGCCGACCAGGCCTTCCGCACTTTCATGATGTCGCTGGCGGCGGTGTTCGTGGCGGTCTTCGTTGTCCTCAACGTCATGCTGTCGTGGCTGATCATCGGCCCGGTGTCGCGCATGTCGGCGGCGGCCGACAAGGTCAGCACCGGCGATTTCGACCAGCCCGAGTTCCCCGAGAAGGGCAGCGACGAAGTCGCCGTGCTCGCCAGTTCCTTCAACCGCATGCGCCGCAGTCTCGAGAAGGCCATGCAGATGATCGATTCCTGACGCCGTGAGCAACGACGAAACCCAGCCGTATTCCCCACCCGGGGACGACCTGCTGGCGCTGCCGTCGGGGTACATGATCAACGAGTACCGCATCGAGCGGATACTCGGCGGCGGTGGCTTCGGCATTACCTATCTGGCCCACGACACGCACCTCGACTGCCGCGTGGCGATCAAGGAATACCTGCCGCGCGATGTTTCCGTGCGCGGCAGCGACATGGCCGTGCAGTCCCGTTCGAGTGCGGCCGCCAAGGCCTTCGAGTGGGGCCTGCAGCGCTTCCTGCTGGAGTCCCGGGCACTGGCCAGCTTTCATCATCCGGGCATCGTGCGGGTGTTGCGCTACTTCCGCGCCAACGCCACCGCCTACATGGTGATGGAGTATGAGACTGGCCAGCCCCTGCAGAACTGGCTGATCGGTCGTCTGCCCCTCGACCGGGCCAGCCTGCTGCGCATCGTCCGCCCCTTGCTCGACGGGCTGGAAGTGGTGCATGCCGCCGGCTTCCTGCACCGGGACATCAAGCCCGGCAACATCTACATGCACGCCGACGGTTCGCCGGTGCTGCTGGATTTCGGTTCGGCGCGGCGCGTGGAGATGGACGGCCAGGATCAGACCATGACCGCGGTGGTCACCCCCGGCTTTGCCCCCGCCGAGCAATATCATCGCCACGGCAAGCAGGGGCCATGGACCGATCTCTACGCGCTGGCCGGCGTGATGTACTGGATGGTCACCGGCAAGTTGCCGCTGGAAGCCTTCGCCCGTTTGCGCGAGGACGGCATGCCGTCGGCGGCGAGCATCGGCAACCGGGATGTGTTCGGGGTGGGCCTGCTCAATGCCATCGACTGGGCCCTCAATCCGGATGAGGGCAAGCGCCCGCGCCAGGTGGCGGATTTTCGCCGGGCCTGTCTGGCGCCACCGACCGGTGGCGAAGGGCCGGTCGATCCGCCCGTAGAGGCCGCACTGCCGCTGGGCCTGTCGGCTTCCGAGGCGCGCACCTTCATCGGCGCCGTGCTGTTTGCCGACGTGGTCGGGGTGAGCGGCGATGCCGGCGCCCTGCAGGAAGGGCGCACGCGGCTCGTCAAGATGCTCTCCGACGCCATCGCGCCGGTGCCGCCCTCTTCCCGGCTGGCGGTGAATACCAAGGAAGGTTGCGCGGTGTGCTATGTCGGCGACCCGGAGGATGCCCTGCGCACGGCCGTCCAGCTGGGTGACGTGGCCGCCGTCGAAGGGCTTGGCGTGCACATGGGCATCAACCTCGGTGCGGTCCGCATCGCCCCCGACCCCAACGGTCGTTCGCGCATCCTCGGCGATGGCATCTCCACCGCCTTCCGGGTCATGCGTTTTTCCAACCCGGGCCAGGTGCTGGTGGCGCGGGCCTATTACGAAGTCATCCAGCATCTCAAGCGCAATGCCTCCGAGTGCTTCCAGCACCTGGGCGTGCGCCGCGATCCGCAGGCCCGCGACCACGACATTTACGCCTACAGCGGCGAAACCCTGGCGGCCAGCGCCCGGGTGGTGGACCTGTCGATCCGTCAGGCGGCCACCGGCGCCGACATCACGCCGGCGAGCATCGAGGCCGCCGAGCGCATCCTGGCCCTGCACATCGGGCCGATGGCGAAGATCCTGGTGCGCAAGACGGTGCCCCGCGCCGGCAGCCGTGCCGAGCTGTACCAGCTGCTGGCCGACCTGATCCCCGATCCGGCGCCGCGGGCCGCCTTCCTGTCCGGTGTAGTGGCCAGCTCCGGCCCGGTTTCCGCCATGTCGCAGGCGCGCACGGCATCGGTGCAGGCCGGGGCTGGCAGTGTCGCCGGCACCGGTTCGGGAGCTTCGGCAGCCCAGGTCAGCGTGATTCCCGACGAAGAGCTGGCGCGCATCGAAAAACTCTTTGCCCGCCACATCGGGCCGATGGCCAGGGTGCTGGTGCGCCGCGAGTCGCGCAGCGCCAACAGCCCGGAAACCCTGTGCCGGGCCCTGGCCAGTCATATCGACAAGGATGCCGAGCGGCTGCGCTTCATGGCCGACGCCGGCTTCTGAGGGTGCGTCCGGCTCCCGCCGCGGCGTCGACCGGCGTATATTCCGTCCTCCGCCGACGGGCCTGACCCGTTCGATTCGTCCCGCTTTCCCCGCGCACACCATGCCATTACCCAGCTACAACCCCGCCGAGTACGACGCCCTGCTCGCCGGCAAAGTCGCCCGCTTCAAGGAAGATTTCGCGCCCTTCGCCGTCCCCGAGCCGGCTGTCTTTCCGTCTGCGCCGCTGCATTACCGCCTGCGCGCCGAATTCCGCATGTGGCACGACGGCGCGCGGGTCGATTACGCCATGTTCGACCCGGCCGAGCCGAAGCTGCCGATCGCCATTGAGGATTTCCCGCCGGCCGCTGCGCCCATCAGCGCCGCCATGCCGCGCCTGCGCGACGCGCTGATGGCCTGCGAGGTGCTCAAGCGCAAGCTCTTCCAGGTGGATTTTCTCGCCACCCTCAGCGGCGAGCTGATGATTACCCTGATCTACCACCGCCCCCTCGAAGAAACCTGGGAAGCCGCCGCGACCGAGCTGGCCGCCACGCTCGGTGCGCAGATCATCGGGCGCAGCCGCAAGCAGAAGATCGTGGTCGGCCGTGACTGGCTGCAGGAAGAGATCGAACTCAACGGCCGGCGCCTGCGCTACAAGCAGATCGAAGGCAGCTTCAGTCAGCCCAACGGCGAGGTGAACCGCAAGATGCTCGGCTGGGCCTGTGCCCGCGCCGAGGGCATTGGCGGCGACCTGCTGGAACTGTACTGCGGCAACGGCAACTTCACGGTGGCGCTGGCGCCGCAGTTCGGGCGGGTGCTTGCCACCGAAGTCAGCAAGCCTTCGGTGGAGGCCGCCAATTACAGCCTCGAAGCCAACGCCATCGACAACGTGACGATGGTGCGCATGTCCAGCGATGAGATCAGCGACGCCTATACCGGCGGTCGCGAATACCGGCGCATGGACGGTGTGGATCTGGCCAGCTACCACTTCACCACACTGTTTCTCGACCCGCCGCGCAGCGGCCTCGACGCGGGCACGCTGCAACTGGCCAGCGGCTTCGAGAACATCCTGTACATCTCCTGCAACCCGCTGACGCTGCAGGCCAACGTTGCCGCGCTGCAGGCCACCCACCGCATCGCCGAGGCGGCGGTGTTCGACCAGTTTCCCTACACCCACCACCTGGAGTGCGGGCTGCTGCTGACGCGGCGCTGAGGGTTTTGCACGCTGCACAAACAAAAGCCCCGCCGGATCTGGCGGGGCTTTTTGCTTTGGTGCAGGTTGCGGTTACTTGCCGGAATCGGTGCTGGTGGCGCTGTCGAGGCGGCGGGCTTCTTCGTCGCTGACGTACTCGAAAACACGCACCACCTTTTGCACGCCGCTGGTAGTGCGGGCGATTTCGGTGGCGGCGTCGCCTTCCTTCTGGCTGACCAGGCCGAGCAGATACACCACGCCGGCTTCGGTGACGACCTTCACGTGCTGGATGTGGAAGTCTTTCTGGTCCACGAAGCGGGCCTTGACCTTGGAACTGATGTAGCTGTCGCTGCTGCGTGCCGAGAAGGTGCTGGTGGGGGCCACGCGCAATTCATTGACCACCTCGCGGACGTTCTCGACCGTGGCGGCTACCCGTCCGGCTTCGTCACGGCTGGCTTCGTTGAAGGCCTCGCCGGTGAGCAGCAGCTTGCGGTTGAAGGAGGTGGTGTTCAGGTGCACCTTGTCGCCGAGGCGGTCGGAGATCCACTTGCTGGCCTTCCATTCGATGCCCTCGTCCTCCACGTAGGTGCCGGAGCTGCGCCGGTCTGAAACCATGGCCACGGCCATGCCGGTGCCACCGACGATTACCGGGATGCAGCCCTGGGCTGCAGACAGGGTGGCCAGCGCCAGGGCTGCCCGCAGGAGGGTGGTGCGCAGAGGGGTCATTCTTCAATTCCGAGAAAGAGGCAGTCGATGCCGTCGCACAGACAGTGCAGGGTCAGGAGGTGGACTTCCTGGATACGGGCGGTGCGGTCGGCGGGGACGCACAGGTGAATGTCGTCCGGCCCGAGCAGGTCGGTGATCTTGCCGCCGTCCTTGCCGGTGAGGGCGACAACCAGCATCTCGCGCTCGTGGGCCGTGTGGATGGCCTCGATCACGTTGGGCGAGTTGCCGCTGGTGGAAATGGCCAGCAGCACGTCGCCGGGCTGGCCGAGGGCCCGCACCTGCTTCGAGAACACCTGGGTGAAGTCGTAATCGTTGGCGATCGAGGTGAGGGTCGAGCTGTCGGTGGTCAGCGCAATGGCGGCCAGCGGCGGGCGTTCCATCTCGAAACGGTTGAGCAGTTCGGCGGAGAAGTGCTGGGCATCGGCTGCCGAGCCGCCGTTGCCACAGGCGAGAATCTTGCCGTTGGCCATCAGGCAGTGGGTCATGGCCTCGATGGCGGCGGCGATGGGTTCGGCCATGAATTCCAGTGCGGCCAGCTTGGTCTGGGCACTGTCGTTAAATTGCTGGGCGATGCGGGCGACGAGATCCATCACGAACTCCGGAAGTAGTTGCGCCGATTTTAGCATCCGTGCCGCCCGCCAAGCCGGAAGCGAGAGATCCGCTTACAAACCGATGTAAATATCCACCCGCAGGCGCTTCCAGGGGTTGGGGTCGGTGGCCATTTTGCCGATGCGCCCACCTACCGGCGTGCCCTTGTCCATCTCCCCGGCGACCTCCCGGTTGTCGGCGCGGGGCAGGTAGCCGAGCTTCTCGCCGCGCCATTCGACGCGTATCGCGAAGGGGTCGTGGGGGTTGTCCGGTTCGCGGATCAGGGCCAGGCGGTCGCCTTCGCGCATCTCGTCCCACAGGATCTTGCCGCCATAGAACTGGAAGCCGGCCAGCGGCGAGCTCTGGACGAGGATGCGCACCTGCTGGGCGAAGGCGGGCAGGGCCAGGCACAGCGCCAGGAGCGGGGCGAGGAGGGCCTTACGACGCATCGAAGGCGCCGCGAATCCATTCGACACGCTCGCTGTCGAGCCCGTCGAGGAGCACTGCGTCGAAGCGGCACGGCCGGTTGGCGTAGCGGCGGCCGGCGCTGATCAGCCAGAACTGGGCGGCCATGATGATGCGGCGCTGCTTGCTGGCGGTGATGCTGGCCGCCGCCCCGCCGAAGCGCGCATTGCTGCGCAGGCGCACCTCGACGAAGACGATGGCATCGCCGTCGCCGGCGATCAGGTCCACCTCGCCGCCGCGGCAGCGCACGTTGCGGGCGATGAGGCGCAGCCCGTGACGTTCCAGATGGGCGGCGGCCAGTGCCTCGGCGGCTTCGCCCCGTTTCAGGTGTTCGGCTTGCATCGCTGTGCCCCCGCGCCCACAATCTGCCTCCCCCGCCCTTTGCCACCAAGCCTGCCATGCATTCCGCACTCCCCGATGTATCGACCGTTTCACCACTTTCCAAGACACCGTCATTGTATGTGGTCGCCACGCCGATGGGAAACCTGCAGGACATCAGCCTGCGCGGCCTGGCGGTGCTCAAGTCGGTAGCGGCGGTGGCCTGCGAGGACACCCGGCACAGCCAGCGTCTGCTCGAAGCCTTTGGCATCAAGACAAAATTGGTGGCACTGCACGAGCACAACGAGCAGGTAGCCGTCGGGCAGGTCATCAAGATGCTCGAAGCCGGCCAGCACGTGGCGCTGATTACCGATGCCGGCACGCCGGCGGTGTCCGACCCGGGCGCCCGGGCGGTGGCGCGGGTGCAGGATGCGGGCTTCCCGGTGGTGCCGGTGCCCGGCGCCTGTGCGGCGATTGCGGCGCTGTCGGCGTCCGGGCTGGCCGACGGGCACTTCCATTTTCACGGCTTCCTGCCGGTCAAGTCGGCGGCCCGCAAGGCCATGCTCGAAACGCTGCGCAGCGTGCCCGGCACACTGGTGTTTTACGAGGCCCCGCACCGCATCGGTGAAACCCTCGACGACCTGGCCGCCACGCTGGAGCCGGTGCGCGAGATTGTCGTCGCGCGGGAAATCACCAAGATGTTCGAGCAGATCGTGCGCATGCCGATTGCCGACGCACCGGCCTGGCTGGCCGCCGACCCGAACCGTTCGCGCGGCGAGTTCGTGCTGCTGGTGTCGGCCGCGCCGCCGACCGAAGGCCTGTCGCCCGAAACAGAGCGGGTGCTCGGCCTGCTGCTGGCCGAACTGCCGGTCAAGCAGGCCGCCAAGCTCGCCGCCGCGATCACCGGCGCATCGAAGAACGATTTGTATGAGCGGGCGCTGGCGCTGAAAGCCGCCGCCGAATAAGCCCCCCGCGTGCTGTGGGTCGGACTTCAGTCCGACACCGCCCGTTCAGCCCATGCAGTCGGACTGAAGTTCGATTCCCGGAGGTGTGTCGTGCTGTTGGTGTTGTGGGTCGGACTTTAGTCCGACTGCGCGGCGTCAGAGAGGGGTTGTCGGACTGAAGTCCGACCCACAGAGGCATCCGACACCACCCGTTCAGCTTTCGCCGCCCTGCAGGCCGTACTTCCGGATCTTGTCGTGCAGGGTGGTCTTGGCGATGCGCAGGGCTTCGGCGCTGCGCGCCAGGCTGCCGCCCTGGCGGCGCAGTTCGGCGGCGATCAGGCTGCGCTCGAAACTCTCCACCGATTCGGCCAGCGAGGCCGGCGGGGCGTCGCCGGCGGCGCTGCCGAGGATGTCCTTGCCCACTCCCAGCACCAGGCAGTCGGCCACGTTACGCAGCTCGCGCACGTTACCGGGCCAGGTGTGGGCCATCAGGTTGCGCATCTGCTCGGGGGGCACCACCGGCAGCGGGCGCTCGTGGCGGGCGGCGGCGAGGAGCAGGAAGTGCTCGAGCAGCAGCGGAATGTCCTCGCGCCGTTCGCGCAGCGGCGGCAGGTCGATGGTCACCACGTTGAGGCGGTAATACAGGTCGGCGCGGAAGGTGTGGCGCTCGGCGCGTTCCTTCAGGTCGTCCTTGGTGGCCGCCACCACGCGGCAATCCACCGGCTGCTGCTGGTTGGAGCCGAGGCGCTCGACGACCCTTTCCTGCAGCACCCGCAGCAGCTTGATCTGCACGCCCATCGGCATGCTTTCCAGTTCATCGAGGAAGAGCGTGCCCTTGTTGGCGTATTCGATCTTGCCGATGCGGCGCTTTTGCGCGCCGGTGAAGGCGCCGGCCTCATGGCCGAAGAGTTCGCTGTCGAGCAGGTTGTCGGGCAGGCCGCCGCAGTTGAGGGCCACCAGCGGGCCGCCCTTGCGTGGTGACAGCTCGTGCAGGCACTGGGCGATGAGTTCCTTGCCGGTGCCGGTTTCGCCGCGCACCAGCACGTCCACGCTGGTGCCGGCCACGTCCATCACCAGCTGGCGCACGCGGGCCATTTGCGGGGAGCGGCCGATGAGCTTGCTCTCGGCGCCGTCGCGTTGTTTCAGGCGGCGGCGCAGGTCGAGCACTTCGAGGGTCAGGGCGCGTTTTTCCAGCGCCCGGCGCACCACGTCCACCAGCAGTTCCGGCGAAAAGGGTTTCTGGATGAAGTCGTAGGCGCCGCCGCGCATGGCTTCGACGGCGAGGGTCACGTCGCCGTGGCCGGTAATGATGATGACCGGCAGGTCGGCGTCCATGGCGCGGGCGCGGCGCAGCACTTCCATGCCGTCGGCCTTGGGCAGGCGCATGTCGGTGACCACCACGCCGGGAAAGCCGGCGTGCAGGCGCTGGAAGCCTTCTTCGGCCGAGCCGACGCCTTCGACCGGAATGTCGGCAAGCATCATGGCCTGCTCGCAGCCGAGGCGCACGTCGGGGTCGTCTTCGATGATGAGGGCGCGGAGTTCCGGGTTCATGGCTTTTCTTTCGGGGCAGCGGGGAGTTGCAGGATGAAGCGGGCACCGCCTGCGGGGCGGTTCTCGGCGCGCAGGTCGCCGCCAAACTCGCGCACGATGTCGCGCGAGATGGCCAGCCCGAGGCCGAGGCCTTCGCCGGCCGGCTTGGTGGTGAAGAAGGGCTCGAAGAGCTGGCCGTTTTCAGGCAGGCCGCTGCCGCTGTCGGCAATCGACAGTTCGATGTTGCCGGCCTCGCCGGGGCCGGCTTCGATCAGCAGTTCGCGGTGTGCGGCGTCGGCCATGGCATCGGCGGCGTTGCGGATCAGGTTGATGAGCACCTGCTCCAGGCGGTTCTGGTCGCACCAGGCAATGTCGCGGCCGGCCTCGCAGCGGTTGATGACGGTGATGTCGGCCTTGGCCAGGCGCTGGTCGAGCAGGAACAGGGCGGCGCCCACCGCGTGGGCCAGGTCGGCCGGGGCGGGGATGGCCGGCGACTTGCGGGCGAAGGTCTTGAGCGGGGTGATGATGCGGCCCATCTGGTCGGCCAGGCGGGCAATGATGCCCAGGTTCTGCTCGACGGTGGGCAGGTTGCCGCGCTTCATGAATTCGATGGCGTTGCCCGACAGGGTGCGCATGGCGCCCAGCGGCTGGGCCAGTTCGTGGGTGATGCCGGCGGCCAGCTGGCCGAGCACGGCGAGCTTGGCGGCCTGCACCAGTTCGTCCTGCGCAGCGCGCAGGGTCTGCTCGGCCTGCAGGCGTTCGGTCACTTCCTTGCGCAGGCGGGCGTTGGTGTCGGTGAGGGCCTTGGTGCGCCGGGCAACCTTGCTTTCGAGCTGGGCGTTGGCCTGCTCAAGCAGGGTCTTGGCTTCCAGCTTCTGGCCGATGATGCGCCGGCGCTGGGCCACGACCAACAGCAAGAGCAGCACGAAACCGGTGGCGACGGAAGCCAGCGCGGCGTGGCCGAAGGCCTGGGCGCGCACCGGGCGCAGGTCGGAGAAGATCTGCAGGCGCCAGCCCAGCTCGGTGAGCGGGCGGCCATGCACCAGGTAGCTGCCGGCAATGTCCTGGCGCGAGCGGGGCGGGTGCTGGCGCA
>ERZ724524.848-NODE-848-length-19953-cov-4.828123_pt1 | contig 19953 bp, 13 predicted proteins | sample MGYA00376057_ERZ724524 | MGnify/ENA primary metagenome ERZ724524 (study PRJEB28724, sample SAMN07190888) | wastewater metagenome | isolation source: influent of sewage treatment plant in Hong Hong | place: USA: Christiansburg, Virginia | collected 2016-03-01 ...
TGCTCCGCCGAGGCCAGCCAGTCGTGCCAGGTGCTGTCCGCCAGCGCCCGCAGGCTTTGGTGATGCCCTGCGAGCAGCGGCAAGGAAACGTGATACCCAGCCCGGTGGAGCCGCTCGGCGAGCAGGTGCAGCTCGAACGGCGACCCCGAAAAGCCGTGAATCAGCAGCACGCCACGCGACTCGGAGACGTTACCGACCAGGAATCGCGGCTGCGACAGCGGGTCCACGGCGCTCTCTTACTTGCGGAAGTCTTTGATGACCGTCTGCGTCTCGCCCGCGATGATGTGAACCGAGAACGTCTCGCGGATTCCAAACTCAGGGTTAAACAGCATGATCTGGTGCATCCCTGGGCTCATCTGATACGCGGTCTGCGGGGTGTTCAGGTTGGTATCGACCCCATCCACATAGATTTTGGTCCACGGCTTGGAGTTGATCCGCAAAAAGCCCAAGTTGCCTGCCGGACGGACGGGTTTTTCGGCGACACGGGGTGGCGGACGGGGCGTATGCCGCTCCGGCGTCTTTTCAGGCTGCACGGGCCGCTGCACGACCACAGGCTGCGTCACCTTCACCGGCGGAGGATTGACCGGTGGCGTCACCACCACCTTTTCCGGCGGCGGATTGACTGGTGGCGTTACCACCACTTTCTCGGGCGGCGGGTTGACCGGTGGAGTCACCACCACTTTTTCGGGCGGCGGATTGACTGGTGGCGTCTCTACCACTGGCTTGCTCGATGGCTCGGGCGGCAGCGGTACCTTGAAGTCGACCGTCTTGCCCGCTTCCACGGTAATGGTCTGGGTCAGGATGCGCGCACCGAGCCGCAGCTCGATGGTGTGCTGACCCGCCGCCACGCTACCCACCCGCATCGGCGTCACTTGACCCAAAGAGGCCCCGTCGAGGAACACCATCGCCCCCGCCGGTTCCGTGACCAGGGTAAAGCCGCCGGTCTGCTGGGTCAGTACAGCGAGCGCCGCGTTCACACGTATTGTCTCACCGGCCTGCACCGTCACGGCATCCGTCCAGGACTTGTAACCGGTTCGCTGCACCGACACCGCGTGGGTTCCCGGCGGTAGCGGCAAGATCACCGGCGACGAGTCCATTCCGCTGACGGGCTGACCATCTACCAGCACCGCAAACTCGCGATCGGGATTGACCATCACCACGACCGTGCCCGGACGGAGCAGGAACCAGTACGCCGCCCCGCCGCCACCAATCGCCAGCAGCAGCAGGAGCAGCAGCAGGGCGGCGGTATTCGAGCCCTGGGGCTTCTGCGGTGCCGCATCTCGGGTTCCCACATCGAGCGAGTCCGGCATGTTCAGCGGCGGCGGTGGTGCCACGGCTGGAATCGCCCGCGAGCGCTGCGGCTCCAGCACAGCCTGGTTGGCCGCTTCGAGCATGGTCGGTGCGCTGACCTCCATGATCTCTTCGATGGTCTGCGGCACGCGCTGCCCCGGCGGCACTGCCACCGTTGGGCCCCCTTCCAGAGGATCGCGCTCGCCGCCTTCTTCCACGGTCTTGTACTGCTGCGTTTCGATGTCGCCGGCGTCTCGGGCCTGGACCACACCATTGGCCCGCCGCGAGGCTTCCATCTCGGCTTCGAACGCCGCACGGTCTTGCTGCGGAAACGCTTTGGTCGCCAGGCTGTCGTCGGAAAAACGCGGCTCAGCGATCTTCCCGGCCCCCATCGGTCCGTCGACCGCCGTGTCTTCCTCGGTCGCAACCTCGGTCACTGGTGGTGCCGACTTACCCACCGGCTTGAGCTTGGTGGCGCTGCCGGAAGCACTCGCCGGACGCCCACCGCGCTGTACGTCGCGCATCAGCCCCGCAGCTTCGGCGATGTTTTGTACCTGACCACGCGGTGCCGCTGGCGGCGAACTCGCCGTCTTGACGGTCTTCACGTTGGTCGACATCCAGTCGCTCGGCGCACCACCGTCTGGAGCAAACGCCTTGATCGACCCGGTCGCCTTCACCGCCTGAATGCTGCCGGTCTCCTTCGAGCCGCGCAGTCCACCGCCGGGATCGGCCTTGAGTGCCGCCATCGATAGCGTGGCCCGGGCCCGCTGAAGCGAGTCCGCCCCCGACGTCGGCAGTGCCACTTTGGTGTCGCGAATCGCGTCGACCTCGTTTTGCTCCGCTTCCATCTCGGTGCGGAACACCCGCTTCATCCACGCCGCCATGTCCTTGCGCGAAAAGAACTCGCCCGAGGTGTACAGGAACGACTGGAGGTCGGCGTGCAGGTCCATCGCCGTCTGATAACGCTCCTCCGGCTTGGCCGCGAGCGCCTTCATCACGATCCGATCGAGCTCTTCGGGAATTTTGCGGTTATAGGCGGTCGGCGGCAGCACCTCGACGTTCTTGATCTTGTCGAGAACCGCTAATTCTTGATCGGGCGGAAACAGTCGCTCGCCGGTGAGCAGCTCGTACAGCACGATCCCGGTCGCGAACACATCCGAGCGCCGATCGAGCAGCTCGCCTTTGACCTGCTCCGGCGACATATAAGCGAACTTGCCCTTGAGCACGCCCGCTTCGGTCTGGGTTTCCCGCGTGGCACTCTGCTTGGCAATCCCGAAGTCGATCAGCTTGATCTCGCCTTCGTAGCTGACCAGCACGTTCTGCGGCGAGACGTCGCGATGCACGACGTTGAGCGGATTGCCGAGCGAGTCCTGCTTGTTGTGCGCGTAGTCGAGCGCCTCGCACAGCTTCATCACGATGAAACAGCTCTGCGCGAGCGGCATCGTCGGCGTGCCATCGGGAAGCTGCTGCTTACAGCGCTGAAAGAGCGACTTGAGGTCTTGCCCCAAGACGTACTCCATCGCGATGAAGTAGCTTTCACCGACCTTACCCCAATCTACCACCTGGCAGATGCCGGGGTGATTGAGCTGCACCGCCAGCTTGGCCTCGTCGATGAACATCGAGGTAAGCTCTTTGTCGGCGGTCAGAAGGTCGATCATCTTCTTGACGGCGACGATGCGCTCGGTGCCTTCGAGAGAGACGGTCTTCGCACGGAAGATCTCGGCCATCCCGCCGGTGCTGACGCGGTCGAAGAGGAAGTACTTTCCAAACTGGTTAGGTTTTTTCACAACCATCCTCGGCACATGAAGGGGTCAGCCTACTGTGAAGCGAGCTGAGCTAGTGTGCACCAGTGGGAAGGTTAGCATCGCATCTTAGCGATTCACAATGTAGAACTCGGTAACTAGAAGGTATCTGGACCCTGCATGGCCGCCGTGTTAGCTCCTTAGGACACGATGTCTCAAAAGCCGCTTCACACCTCGTCTGGCTCCACAGCCTCGGGCAACACGCCACCTCACGACAACGAATCCACGGGTGGTCCGGTCGGTGCCGATCCCGAGGTCGATATGCAGGTCGAGATTTTTCGCACCCGCAGCCGCCTGCTGGCCCAAATGATCGTCGACGACATCCTCGCCGCCGAAGGGGTGGTCGCGGTGATCCACGATCGCCAAATGCACTCACTGCCGGCACCGCTCGCGATGTCCGGAGAGATCGGCATCGCCGTCTCCGAGATCGATCGCGAGGTCGCCCTCTCAGCGCTGCGCGAAGCGGCCCAAAACGGTGTGCCTCTCGACGATGGTGAGATCGTCGAGGAGTCGGTAGGCTAAACAATGCTCGGCGACGTGGTGCTGCTTTCCTCCGGCACCTGTGGATCTGTCCAAAGCGCCACGCCTGCGGTACCTGATCCGGCCGTGCTCGGTCAAAAAGGTGCGGGACTGTGCGTGATGGCGCAGCTTGGCTTGCCTGTACCACCCGGGCTGATCTTGCCGTGCTCGCTGTGGCCCCACTTTTTGGCCCACGACAGCTTCCCCGAGGAGTTTTGGCAGCACATCGAGTCGCAGCTCGCCCAGATTGGAACCTCCGTCGACGCGGCGCTGGGTGATCCCGCCCGTCCGCTGCTGCTCTCGGTGCGCTCGGGTGCCAGTGTGTCGATGCCGGGCATGCTCGATTCGCTGCTCAACGTCGGCATCAGCGAGTCCGTGCTGCCGGGCCTGTCCCGACGGCTCGGCGACCCTCGCTGTGCGATGGACTGTTATCGGCGCTTTTTGCACCAGTACGCGGCGCTGGTCTTTGGCCTGAAGCCCGACAGCGTGCTGGTTCCCGATCCCTTCGAGATGCTGCTGTTCGAGCTAAAGCAAAAGCGCGGCGTCACCCGCGACGAAGAGCTATCGACAGAGGATCTGTCGGCGCTGTGCAAGCAATACCAAGAGGTGATCGCCAAGCGCACCGGTCGGACGGTTCCCGAAGATGCCCGGACCCAGCTCCGAGAAGCGGTGTATGCGGTGCTGCGCTCGTTTCACAACCCGCGTGCCGAAGAATATCGCCGCATGCAGGGCATTCCCGTCCACATCGGTACAGCGGTCACGCTGCAACTGATGGTGTTTGGCAATTTGGGGGCAAACTCTGCCACGGGCGTCGTCTTTTCGCGGGATCCGCGCAGCGGTGAACCAGGTCTGTACGGCGAGTTTTTGCCGCAGGCGCAGGGCGATGACCTGGTCTCGGGGGGATTTACGCCCCGGCCGATTGGTGAGCTGTCCGCGCTGCTTCCCGCTGCCTACCAGCAGCTCGCGTCTGCGGTGGCATCGCTCGAGCGACGCTTTGCCGACCTTCAGGATGTCGAGTTCACCATTGAGCGCGGGCAACTGTTTTTGCTGCAAACGCGCTCGGGCAAGCGCTCGGCCCGGGCGATGGTGCGGGTGGCGAGCGATCTGGTCCGCGAGGGCATGATCTCGCCCGAAGAGGCGCTCCGTCGCTGCGACCCCAAGCGCTTTTCCGAGCTGCTCTTGCCGATGGTTGACCCGACCGCGAGTGCACCAACGATTGCTCGGGGCTTACCCGCGTCGCCAGGTGCCGCCGCCGGACCGATTGTGTTTACGTCCCAAGAAGCGGCGGCGCAGCGCCGCAAAGGCATCGCGACAATCTTGATCCGCGCCGAAACCTCGACCGATGACATCGTCGGCATTGAAGCGGCGGCGGGCCTGGTCACGACCCGGGGCGGCATGACCTCGCATGCGGCGGTGGTGGCGCGAGGCATGGGTCGCTGCGCCATCGTTGGTTGCTCCGCACTGCGGGTCGACATCGCCAAACAGCAAGTGTCGACGCGAGAATTTACGCTGCGCCAGGGAGACGCGGTCACCCTCGACGGTCATCGCGGACTGCTGCTACTCGGAGCGCTGCCGCTGACGCTGTCGCATGTCCAGCACGACGCCGACTTGTCGCGCCTGTCGGGCTGGGCGATGGCTTCGGCGCGGGTTCCGATCTGGGCGCGACTTTCGACCGACAACGATCGCCAGCTCGTCCGCAACCTGCCGGTCGCACGACTGCTCAGAATCGATGGCACGGCGGCAACCGCTCATGGTGAGCCACAGCCCATCGTCGTCGAGTCCATGCTGCCCGAAGTCCCGCCAAGCCGTGGTGTCCTGCTTGGCCACAGTGAGCTTGCCAAGCTACCCGCCATCGCCAAGCTGTCGGCGCTGATTGCCATTGAACTGACCGCGCTGCCCGAGGAGACGCTGCTCGAACAGACGCTGCAAGCGACGCGCAGCGAGTCGCAGGGCCGAGCCTGTCCGATTGGGCTCGCGGTCAACGAACAGCTCGCCGTCGAACAGCGGCTGTATGCCTTGGCGGCCCGACTCCGATTCGACTTTGTGGCCTGTCCGGTGCTGCGAACCCCGCTGGCCTGGCTTTTGTCGGCCCGCGCCTCGCTGGCCGAGGCCTAAGCCACCCGTTTTACTCGGCAGCGGCGAAGGCCTGGGCCAGATCGGCGCGCAGATCGTCGACGTGCTCGATCCCGACGCTCAGTCGAATCAGCCCGTCCGATATACCCAGTATGTTGCGCTGCTCGACGGGGATGCTGGCGTGGGTCATGCTGGCCGGATGCTCGATCAGCGACTCGACGCCACCCAGGCTCTCGGCGCAAGCGATGAGCCTCACCGCCCGCAGGATGTTGACCGAGCGCGCAAGGGCTGGAAGGCGACCGCTCCCAACGACAAAGCTGATCATGCCGCCCGCGCCGTGCATCTGCTGTTTGGCCAGCGCATGCTGCGGATGCGACGGCAGACCGGGATAGATCACCCGCTCGATCAGGCCGCGTCCGATCTGCGACTCCAGCCACTCGGCGATCGCCTGGCCATTTTCGCAGTGACGAGCCATCCGTAACGGCAGCGTCTTGGCCCCTCGCATCACCAGGAAGCAGTCCATCGGCCCCGGCACCGCCCCGATCGCGTTTTGCAAAAATCGCAGCCGGTCGTGGAGCGCCGAGTCGCTGGTCACCACCACCCCGCCCACGACATCGGCATGACCGTTGATGTACTTGGTCGTCGAGTGAACCACCGCCGTCGCCCCCAGCTCAAGCGGACGCTGAAGGACCGGCGACATGAAGGTATTGTCGACGAACAGCGGCAAGTTTGCGGCCTTGCAGATCGCCGCCACCTGTGCGATGTCGCATAGCTTCAGCAGCGGGTTGGTCGGCGTCTCGATCCACATGAGCTTGGTGCTTGGACGTATCGCCTCGCCAAACGCCGCCGGTCGCATCGGATCGACGTAGGTGACCGACACCCCGAGCTGCTTCATCACCCGCTCGAAAATGCGATAGGTGCCGCCGTACAGGTCGTCGCCCGCCACCACATGATCGCCCGCCGACAGCGTGTGCAGGATGGTGGTCGTCGCCGCGCAGCCCGAGGCAAACGCCACCCCGTGCGTGCCCCCCTCAAGCGCCGCCAGGTTCGCTTCGAGCGCCTGCCGCGTCGGGTTGTGGGTACGCGAATACTCGTAGCCCTTGTGCCCGCCTGGCCCGTCCTGCACATACGTCGAGGTCATAAACACCGGCGGCGTAATCGCTCCGGTCACCGGCTCGGCGGGCTGTCCCGCGTGAATCGCCAGCGTCTCAAGGTGCTGCTTGTGCGTCGTGTTCATGTCGTGTCGCCTCTTCCACCAGCCTATGCGCTGGGTTCGGATGTCCCTGGACATCTTCTATCACCAGTCATGCGGTGTTCGGACGTCCCTGGACATCTCCGGCTCGGTTTACACCGCTTGCTCGATGTCCGGGGACATCTTCACGGGCTAGGGTGCCGGGTGCAAGTAGTGGCTCCAGGGCAGAACCTGGAGCGATCCCGGCCCGGCAGCGGACGGTGGCGTCACCCGCGCCAGCATCTTGACCACCGCCCGGGCAAGCTGGAGGTCGGTATACAGCGGAATCTCCAGGTCAATCGCCGCCCGTCGAATCAGCACGCCATCGGGACGCCCTTGGCTGTCGAAGCTGCGCGGGATGTTGACGACCAGGTCGATCGCCCCTTCGCGAAGCAGCCGCAGCACCTCCGAGCTGGCCCCGCCCTCGCCCTTGTCCACGGTCTGGCAGTCGATGCCTTCGGCGTGCAGGGTCTCGGCGGTGCCTGGCGTCGCGTAGATTTGCAGCCCAAGCTCGGCCAAGACCCGCGCTTCCTCGACCAACAGGTACTTGTCGCTCATCGTCCCCAGCGACAGCAGCACGCCCCGCCTCGGCCAGCGAAAGCCGGTCGACAGCAGCGCCTTGGCAAGCGCCTCTTCCACCGTATGACCAAAACAGCCGACCTCGCCGGTGGCCGCCATCTCGACGCCGAGCAGCGGGTCCGCCCCCGACAGCCGCCGAAACGAAAACATCGGTGCTTTGACCACCACATAGTCCAGGTCGAGCGGATCGCGCAGCGGCGGCAGCGTCACCGACTCGCCCAGCATCGCCCGGGTTGCCGTCGCGATGAAGTCGACGCCGAGTGCCTTGGACACCAGCGGAAAACTCCGCGAGGCCCGCAGGTTGCACTCGATGACCTTGACCTCGTCGTCGCGGGCGAGGAGCTGCAAGTTCACCGGCCCGGTCACCCGCAGCGCCTGGCACAGCGCTCGGCCAATCCGCCGCACCTTGCGGACCATCTCGACGGTCAGATCCTGAGGCGGAATCATCATGGTCGCATCGCCCGAGTGAACGCCCGCGTCCTCGATGTGCTCACAGATCGCCCACAGCAGGATCTCGCCGTCCTTGGCGACGGCATCCAGCTCGATTTCGCGGGCGTGGCGCTCGTACTTGCTGACCACCACCGGGTGTTCCGGCGTCACCTGGGTTGCCCCGTCGAGATACAGCCGCAGCTCCGGCCCGCTGTGCGCCACCCGCATCGCCGCGCCCGACAGCACATACGAGGGACGGACCAGCACCGGATAGCCGCCGATGGCTGCAACCGCCGTGTCGAGGTTGGCCATCTCCTTGGCCTCGGTCCAGCGCGGCTGATCGATGTGGAGCTGGTCGCACAGACCGGAAAACTTGGCGCGATCCTCGGCGCAGTCGATCGACTCCGGCGCGGTCCCGAGCAGCCGAATCCCGGCCTGGGAAAGAGGCAGCGCCAGCCGGTTCGGGGTCTGTCCGCCCATCGCCAGCAGCACCCCGCAAAAGCCGCCGCCCACCGCCGACTCGAAGTCCCACAGCTCGCGCACCGTTTCGAGCGAGACCTCGTCAAAGATCAGCCGGTCGCACAGGTCGTAGTCGGTGCTCACCGTCTCCGGATTGCAGTTGAGCAGCGCCACTTCATAGCCCAGCGCCCGCGCCGCCGCCGCCGCTCCGACACAGCTCCAGTCAAACTCGACCGACGAGCCAATCCGATAGCAGCCCGAGCCGAGGAGCAGGAGCTTCTTATGGTCCGACGGCAGCACGTCGTGGGAGTCGGCGTGATAGGTCAGGTACAGGTAGTTGGTCTGCGCCGGATACTCGGCGGCGAGCGTGTCGATCTGACGCAGCTTGGGCAAAATCCCGAGCTGCCGGCGCCGCTCTCGGACCGCATCGACACAGAGGCCCGGCTGGCCCTGCTTGGCAATCTGGGCGTCGGAAAAGCCCGCTTGCTTGGCCCGTCGCAGTAGCTCCTCATCGAGCGTGGCGGCGGTACGACCGGCCAGCTCGTCGCGCAGCGCGTGTAGCTCGAACAGCTCATGCAGGAAGAAGCGGTCGATCGCGGTCGCTTTCGCCACTTCTTCGACGGTGAAGCCGAGCGCAAAAGCCCGCGCCAGCGCAAAGATGCGGCGCGACGAGGGCGGTGAAATCTCGGCGAGCACTGCCGCCCGATCGGTCAGCTCGTACAGGTTTGGATCAAAGCCATCGGCCCCGACTTCCAGCATCCGCAGCGCTTTTTGCAGCGCTTCCCCGAAGCTGCGCCCGATCGCCATGACCTCGCCGACCGACTTCATCTCGGTGCCGATGCGCAGGTCGGCCCCCGCAAACTTTTCGAGATCCCAGCGCGGCACCTTGCACACCACGTAGTCGAGCGCGGGCTCGAAACAAGCGGTGGTGGTGCGGGTGATGGCATTGCGCAGGGAGGGCAGCGAGTGACCGAGCTGAAGCTTGGCCCCGACATAGGCCAGCGGATAGCCGGTCGCCTTCGAGGCCAACGCCGACGATCGCGACAGCCGAGGATTGACCTCGATCACCCGAAACCGCGACGCCTTGGGGTCGAGCGCAAACTGAATGTTGCACTCGCCGACGATGCCGAGGTGACGAATCGTCGCAATCGCCGCATCGCGCAGCAGTTGGTAGTCGGAATCGGAGAGCGTCTGCGAGGGGGCCACGACGATTGACTCGCCGGTGTGGACGCCCATCGGGTCGAAGTTCTCCATGTTGCAGACGGTGATGCAGTTGTTGTCCTTATCGCGGACCAGCTCGTACTCGATCTCTTTCCAGCCGCTCAGGCACTCTTCGAGGAGCACTTGCCCGACGCCAGCGAGGGCTCGCTCGATTGCCGCCGTCAGCTCCGCCGGACCTTTGACAATCGCCGAGCCGCGACCGCCCAGGGAAAATCCGGCACGCAGGATCAGCGGATAGCCAATCTCGGCAGCGACGGCTTGGGCCTCGGACAGCGAGGTTGCGACCTGGCCCCGCGCCACCGGCACGTCGATCTCGCGCAGCTTGTCGGCGAACAGCTTGCGGTCCTCGCAGGCCCGAATTGTCTCGATCGAAGTCCCAAGGACGCGTACGCCGTGGCGGGCCAAGATGCCCTCGTCCGCGAGCTTGAGTCCACAGTTGAGCGCGCTCTGACCACCAAAGCCGAGCAGGATCGCGTCGATCTGCTCACGGATGATGATCTCTTCGACCAGGCTCGGCTCGACCGGCAAGAAGTAGACCGCGTCGGCCAGCTTTTCAGAGGTCTGCACCGTCGCGATGTTGGGATTGATGAGGACGACCCGGATGCCTTCCTCGCGCAGCGCCTTGCAGGCCTGCGACCCCGAGTAATCAAACTCGCCCGCTTGGCCAATCTGAAGCGCCCCCGAGCCAAGCACCAGCACCCGCTCGGGCAACACCGGCTGGTCGATAGGTAAAGCGGCGGACAGGTTGTGTGGAGCGGTCATGGGCGCGTCCCTTTGCATGCAGCGACGGTGCGCAGAAAGTCGTCGAACAAATAGGCGGTGTCACGCGGTCCGGCAGCGGCCTCGGGATGAAACTGGACCGATGAAAACGGTGCGGACTTGTGACGAATGCCCTCGCTGGTGCCGTCGTTGAGGTTGACAAACCACGGGGCGACGTCGGTGGGCAGCGTCTTTTCGTCGACCGCATAGCCGTGATTCTGGCTGGTGATGTACGCCCGCCGCGTCCCGACCTCGAGCACCGGCTGATTGTGCGAGCGATGCCCAAACGGCAGCTTGTAGGTGTCGCCACCGAGACAGCGCGCCAAGAGCTGATGACCGAGGCAGATCCCAAAGGTCGGCAGCCGCAGGTCGAGCACCCGTCGCAGACGCTCGATAAGTGGCCCCTGATCACGAGGATCGCCCGGCCCATTGCCGAGTAGCACGCCATCGACCCGCGACAGATACGCTTCCCAGTTGCTGCTCGCCCCCGCCCGAATCACCGCCGCGCCGCGCACTCGCAGCGAGCGAATGATGGACTCTTTGGCCCCGGTATCAATCACCAGAATGCGAGGGCCAGGGCCCGGCAGCTCGACGATCGAGTGCGGCTCGACCAGGCTGACCGCGTCGCGCATCGCAATCCCCGGCGACTCGGCCAGCCCGTGCGCCGCATCGGTTTGGTCGTGGAGCAGCGCCCCCGCCATGGTTCCGTGGCTCCGTAGCTTTTGCACAAGCGACCGCGTATCAACACCCGAGATCGCCGGAACACCAGAGGCGGATAACCAGTCTCCGAGGCTTTGCACCGCCGCGAAATGGCTGTGCGTGGGCGCGTAGCGGCTGACCACCAGGCCCTGCACCTGGATCCGATCCGATTCGAGACCGTCCGCCGGAACGCCGTAGTTGCCGATCAGCGGATAGGTCAAGACCAGGATCTGGCCTCGGTAGGAGGGATCGGTCAGCGCCTCGACGTAACCGACCATGCCGGTGTGAAAAACGACCTCGCCCCGGGCCTCATGTGGCGCGCCAAACGACCGCCCACGCAGCACCGTTCCATCTGCCAGACCCAACTTCATCTGGTCGCTCCAACTATGCATTTATGCATCTTACACTGTTCCACAGTCAGCCCTCGAAGGCGGCCAGGGTGAATCACATGACGCGTCAAGTCAAAGCAAAATATCGACGAAATCTGCGAAATCGACCAGACCCGTGTCCGAAAAATAGTGCTTGTGCGTCAAATTCAGATTGTGCATCTATATGCATTATGCAAAACAAACTGGGCCCGTTGGCGCTGGCCTTTTCGGGCGGACTCGATACGTCATACTGCGTTCCCAAGCTGAGCGCCGCAGGCTGGATCGTCCACACGGTATTCGTCGATACCGGCGGCACCAGCGAGACCGAGCGCGCCGCGATCGCCAAGCAGGCACAGGCAGTCGGAGCGGCCTCGCACACCGCCATCGACGCCCGCGAGCAGGTGTTTGACCGCTTCGTGCGCTACCTGATCTTTGGCAACGTCCTGCGCGGCGAGGTCTATCCACTGTCGGTGGCCGCCGAGCGCACCCAACAAGCGATCTCGGTGATTGAAGTCGCCAAGCAGCTCGGGGCCAAGGCGGTGGCGCATGGCTCGACGGGCGCGGGCAACGACCAGATTCGCTTCGACGTGGCGCTGCGGGTGCTGGCCCCCGAGCTACAGGTGGTGACGCCGATCCGCGATGGTGGAGTGAAGCGCGAAGAGTCGATCGCCTACCTGCGCGAGCGCGGCCTGCCGGTGCCGGAGCGGGCGACAGCGTACTCGGTGAATCGGGGACTGTGGGGGACGACCTGGGGTGGCGGCTGGACGCACGACTCGTGGCAGAGTCCGCCGAGTGAGCTGCTCGATCCGCCCGATCCGACGCTCGCCCCGATCGATGTCGTGATTGGCTGGGACAAAGGCGTGCCGGTGTCGGTGGACGGCAAGACCTATACTGGGGCGCAGCTCGTCGACGTCCTGGGTGAGCTGTGCGAGCGGTACGGCATCGGTCGCAACATCCACGTTGGCGAGACGGTGCTCGGCATCAAGGGACGGGTCGGCTTCGAGGCGGGCGCAGCGCTGACGCTGATTGCGGCCCATCGCGAGCTGGAAAAGCTGGTGCAGACCAAGTGGCAGGGCTTTTGGAAGGATCACCTGGCGCGCTTTTACGGCGACCGGCTCCACGAAGGCCAATACTTCGACCCGGCGCTCCGTGACATCGAGGCGCTGTTACAAAGCAGTCAGCAGCGGGTGACTGGCGAGACGCGGCTGCGGCTGTCCCCGGGGCGGTTTCAAGTCACCGGAGCGCGCAGTCCGGCGTCGCTGCTCGATCGGGCGGTGGCGACCTATGGCGAAGAAAACCTGCTGTGGTCTGGCGAGGAAGCGCGGGGCTTTGCACGGGTCTCGGCAGTGGCCCCGCTGTTGGCCGCTCGCGCCCTGGCCCGCGCCGAGTCAATCGCCGCGTCGACCCAAACCGAAGGCGAGGACCGCCGATGATGGTCACCACTCGAGTGCGGCTCGACCGCATCGCTTCCTCGACCCGCAACGCCCACCTGGGCCGCGATGTCATCGTCAGTGACCAGATCAATCCGTCGGAAGGCTACGTCCTGGCGGTCCGGATCTTGGAGGACAAGTCGACCTACAACACCGTCGAGGACTTGAGCGGTCGGATGGTGCCGCTGCGCTCGGGAGATATTCTGGCCGGCACGCTCGGGAATCGGCGCGCACTACACGGCTATGCGGGAGAAGTCCCGTCGCACATCGCCGTTGGGGACACGCTCCACGTGCTCAATTTGGGCGGCGTACTCGGGCGCTGTACTTCGGCCAGTCCCGAGCTGGGTGCGCCGTTCCGCGTCGAAGTCCTCGGGGCCATCCTGAGCTTTCCCGAGCTATCGGATCGCGTCGGCAAGCCCGCCCACATCCGTCAGGGCGCGGTACCCGCCGCCGATGATCTACGCAGCACGATCCCGGTCATTTACGTGGCCGGCACCTGCATGAACACCGGCAAAACCTACGCCGCCACCGAGCTGGTCCGAGGCCTTTCGCGAGGCGGTCTGCGGGTTGCGGCCTGCAAGCTCACCGGCGTGTCGCTGATGCGCGATACCTTGCAGATGCTCGACGCTGGGGCCATCACCGCGCTGGCCTTTTCCGATAGCGGCCTGGCATCGACCAGAGCAGGCGTCACGACCCGGACCGCCAAGGGCATCTTCAACCGTCTCTCGGATTCGAAACCCGATGTCATCATCGCCGAGCTAGGCGACGGAATCCTCGGTGAATACGGCGTGCAAGACATCCTGCTCGACCCGGAGCTGCGGGGGGCGGCGGGTGCGTGGGTGGTGGCGGCACCTGATCCAGTTGGCTGCTGGGGCGCGGTTGAAATCCTGCGCCGTGACTATGGAATCTCAGCGACGGTGCTCACTGGGCCCGCGACCGATAACGAAGTCGGGCTCGACTACATCCGCACCAACCTGAATGTCCCGGCCCACAACGCCCGGCGCGATGCGGCTGGCCTGGTGACGGTGGTGCGCAAGGCCGTCGAAGTCGCCCTACAGCGTGGACCGAAAAAAAGGATCCATGTTCGCGACAGCGAGGTCGAGACGTGACTCGACCTCTCGCAGTGCTGGTCGCCGGGGCCGGTGGCTACGTCGGAGGGGAGCTGCTGCGCCTGCTCTACCAACATCCGTTCGTCGGCAAAGTGACGGCCCACAGCCGCAGTCAGGACAGCAAGGGCATTGCGGACGTTCATCCGACGCTGGCCCCACTCACCCAGGACCGTTTTGTCGCCGGAGAGCTGGCATCACTCGTCGGCAACCACGACGTGGTGATGATGGCCCTGGAGCACGGTGAGTCGGCTGGCCTCGTTGGACCGCTGCTGGAAAAAAGCCCGCGTCTGCTGATTGATCTGGCGGCGGATTTTCGCGTCGCTGACACCGAGCTGTACGCACGCTATTACGGTCCCCACAAGGCCCCGGAGCTTTTGCCCCGCTTTCGTTATGGCCTGTGTGATGTCGTCGGAGACAAGCTGCTGGGAGCGACCACCATCGCCGCACCGGGCTGTTTTGCGACGGCGGCGCAGCTCGCTCTGTATCCCCTGCGGAACTTGCTCGGACAGGCGACACCGGCGCTGTTTGCCGTCACCGGATCGAGCGGAGCGGGTGCCAAACCGCGTGACACCACCCATCACCCAGCTCGCGCCCACAACCTGTTTGCCTATTCGTCGTTTTCGCACCGTCATGAGGCCGAGATCCTCGGCAGCCTACGTGCGTGGACGGGACGGCCCGATGCGATGGCACGGCTCATCACCCACTCGGGACCGATGGTGCGTGGCATCTACTTGACCCTTCACGCGACCTTGGCTGATTCGCTCCCGCCAGGAACGGTCGAGCACGCTTTTGTCGACGCATATGCGACACGACCGCTGGTGCGACGCCAACGCAAGCCGCCGGAGCTGACCCACGCCATCGGCTCCAGCTACGCACTGCTCCACGCCTGCCAGAGCCCAGACGGAAAAGAGATCCAAGTGACGATTGCTATTGACAACTTACTAAAAGGTGCTGCCGGACAGGCAGTGCAAGCGATGAACCTGGCGCTCGGAATGCCTGAAACGAGCGGGCTCCAGGCGGTGGGGGCGTTCCCATGTTAGGTCCATCGAGCGCTTCGGCACTATTGCCGGTCTATGCCCAACTGCCGGTGCGTCCGGTGAGAGGCCAAGGCTCGTGGCTGTTCGACGAAGAGGGCCAGCGCTGGCTCGATGCGTACGGCGGTCATGCGGTGGCTTCGACGGGACACTGTCATCCCAAGGTCATCCAGGCGATCCGCGAGCAGGCCGAGTCGCTGCTGTTTTACTCGACGGCTCTGCCGCATCCGATTCGGGAACGTCTGGCGTCGGCGATTGTCGCGCACTGTCCTTCGCCACTAAGCAAGGTGTTCCTGTGTAACTCCGGGGCCGAGGCCAACGAAAACGCGCTGCACCTGGCCCGGAAAGTGACGGGGCGTCAGCTCTTTGTGTCGATCGAGGGTGGCTGGCATGGCCGAACCGCCGCAACGCTGGCCGTCACCGATGGTGAAAAGTACATGGCCGGGGCTCGGCGAGCAGGCATCCCGCTGTCGATCAAGGTGCCGTGGAACGATCCGGCGACGCTGCTGGCAACTGTCGATGACACCATCGCCGGGGTGATCCTAGAGCCTGTCCAAGGACTGACCGGTGCGCGGGATCTGCCGGTTGAGCTGATCGCGGCTGCGCGCAAGGCCTGTGATCGCAGCGGTGCCCAGCTAATCTTCGACGAGGTGCAGTGTGGCGTCGGTCGCTGCGGCGCGTTCACGACGGCTCAGGCGATCGGCATCACACCCGACCTGCTCACGTTGGCCAAGGGTCTGGCCTCGGGGCTGCCGATTGCGGCGGTGGTCACAAGTGATGCGATTGCGGCGCAGATCAAGCAGGGCGACCTCGGTAGCACGTTTGGCGGCGGTCCCGTGCCCTGTGCCGCAGCGCTCGCCACTTTGGCGGTGATTGATGAAGAGCGGCTTTGCGAAAACGCGGTCGCCATCGGCGAGTTCTTGCGGCATGGCGCGCTCGCGCTCGGCCCCGACAAAGTGGTCGCCGTTCAGGGTCGCGGGCTACTCCTCGGTCTGCGTCTTCGTCGGCCTGCCGTCGAAGTCCAGACCGCCCTGCTCCGTCACCACATCATCGTTGGCACGTCCTCGGACCCTAGCGTCCTCCGACTGATGCCCCCGCTGTCGTTTTCGGCAAGTGAGGCGGAGCTTTTGCTCCAGGCCCTCGCAGAGGTGCTGTCATGACGCCGCCACTATCAGTTCCACCCGTCGGAAAGCGTGACTTTTTGGACATGGCCGACCTGGCTCCGAGCGAGCTAACCCGGCTGCTCGATCTGGCTGGACGACTCAAGCGCGGCGAGGTCAAACGCAAAGACGCACTTGCCCAAAAAGTGCTGGCGATGGTGTTCCTGGACCCCAGCCTGCGCACCCGCACCAGCTTCGAGGTCGCGATGTTTCTCCACGGTGGCCATGCGGTGGTCCTGGAACCGGGTCGCACGAGCTGGGCCTGGGAAACCCAAAAAGGCGTGGTCATGGACGGCACCACCGTCGAACACATCGCCGAAGCAGCCCGTGTTCTCGGTCGCTATGCCGATGCCGTCGCGCTACGCGCATTCCCCAAAGGCAGCGACTGGTCGGTCGAGCGCGAGGACCGCATCATGCGCGACTTTGCCCACTACTGTGAAAAGCCGGTCATCAACTTGGAGTCCGTCCGTCGCCATCCCTGCCAAGGACTCGCCGACGCGCTGACCCTGCGCGAGCGACTCACGACCCCGGCAGGCCGTCGCTGCGTGCTGATGTGGTCGTATCACCCCAAACCGCTACCGACGGCGGTGCCCGCCAGTGCGGCGATTGCTGCCGTCAGTCAAGGCATGAACCTGACCATCGCCCATCCACCCGGCTACGAGCTGGACCCCGATGACATGGCCACGATCGAGCGCGTCGCCAGCGTAAGCGGTGGCAGCGTCGCGGTCAGCCATCAGCTAGACGAGTCTCTCGACGGAGCCGATGTGGTCTACGTGAAATCGTGGGGCGCACTCGGACGCTTCGGTCGTCCCGCCGAGGAAGTCGAGCTGCGCCAAGGCCGTCGTGACTGGCGCATGACCGAGGCCCGCAGCCACAAGCTATCGAGCGACGGCTTTGTCATGCATTGCCTGCCGGTGCGTCGCAACATCGAGATCGACGACGCAGTGCTCGACGGTCCCCGCTCGGCAGTCGTCGACGAGGCCGAAAACCGGCTCCACGTCCAGCGCGCCCTGCTCATTGAACTCATCGGCGATATGTCGCTGTAGCGAGCTTCGCCAAGCCGAAAGGATTTTCCCGTGTCTATCGAGCCAGCCAAAGGCATTGCGGGCCTCAAAGGAGCGCTTCGTTACGTGCGCGCCTACCGCGACCAAATCTTCGTCATCAAGCTCGGGGGCGAGGTGTTACATCAGGCCGAAGCGCTCGCTGGCGTGGCCGCCCAGGTGTCACTGCTGTCGTCGCTCGGCGTGCGTCTGGTGATCGTCCATGGTGGCGGTCCTCAAGCCAGCGCCCTGTCCCGTCGGCTCGGCAGCGAGCCCAAGATCATCGCAGGTCGCCGCGTCACCGATGACATCGCTCTCGAAGCAGTGGTGATGTCGGTAGCCGGTCAGCTCAACGTCGCGGTGCTGTCGGCGCTGCGTGCCCATCACGTGCGCGCTGTCGGTCTATCGGGAGTCGACGCCGAGCTAGTCTCCGCCCACAAGCGCCCGCCCGTTCAAGTCGTGGATGACCACGGCCACGAACAGTTGGTCGATTTTGGACACGTCGGGGATGTCGAGCGCGTCGACCCGCGAGTGTTGGAAACGCTGCTGCAAGCGGGTTACATACCGGTGGTATCGTGCCTGGCCGGCGACGAGCACGGCAGCGTCTTTAACGTCAACGCCGACACCCTTGCTGAAAGCCTGGCCGTCGCTCTACGCGCCCAGAAGCTCATCTTTTTGACCAGCTCCCCCGGTGTCCTTCGTGATCGCAACGATCCGGCGACACTCGTCACCTTCGCTGACCCCGACGATCTGGCCAGCCTGCTCGCCAGCGGGTCCATTGCTGGAGGCATGCGTCCCAAGGTCGAAGCCTGCATTCGCGCCGCCACCGGTGGTGTCGAACGCACCCACATCATCGATGGTGCTGCGCCCGATTCGCTGCTGTTCGAGGTCTTCACCGGTGCCGGTTGCGGCACGATGATCGTCGGACGGAAAGAAAAGGCGACCTATCTGGGAGTCGATCTTGCCGCACTCCTTGGCTAGCGCAGCATCCGGGGCTCTCGACGAGATCGCGCTGCTCGCCGACCTGGTGCGCACGCCGTCTGTGTCAGGGGATGAAGCGGCTGTCGCCACCCTCGTCGAGCAAGTTGCCGCACGCTTTGGCCTACCGGTTCGTCGCGACGATGCGATGGTCGCGATTGAGCTTTCCAGCGACAAACCCGGTAAAAGCCTCGCGCTGGTCTCGCATCTGGACACCGTCCCCGTTGGTCAAGGCTGGACCCGTGCGCCGTTTGAACCCACCATTGAAGACGGCAGGCTGTGGGGTCGCGGCGCAAATGATGCCAAAGCCAGCGTCGCGGCCATGATTGGGGCGGCGCTGGATGTCCAAAGAGCTGGTGGTCCACCAAGTGGCCGGCTGCTGGTCGTGCTGGGCTTTTGCGAGGAGACCCGCGACACCAGCATGCCCCGCGCCGTGCCTCGGCTGGGAACACTCGATGCCGCCATCGTGGGAGAGCCCACCTCGCTGGATCTAGCCGTCGCGCAGCGCGGGCTGATGATGATTGATCTCATTGCGCACGGGGATCAGTGCCATGCCGCTTATGCCGCCGAGCGCGGGGCTCACTCCGCCGTGCTGACGCTGGCCGCTGATCTACTCAAGCTACCGAATCTGTGTACCGAAAGGCCGCATCCACTGCTTGGACAGCCGACCATTACCCCAACGGTGCTGGAAGCTGGCGTCGCCCGCAACGTAACTCCACCGACGGCCAAGGCCGTACTCGACCTGCGCACGACGCCAAGCTGGGATCACGCCGAGCTGGGAGCGCACCTTCAGGCCGCCCTGCGCAGTCAGGTCGTGGTGACCTCATCGCGACTACAGCCGTGTGAGACGCCTGAAGGATCACCGCTGTTGGCCGCCGCGCTCGCACTCAGTCCAACTGCCCGTCTCTATGGCAGCCCCACCTGTTCAGACTGGGTCTTTTTGCGCCACCTCGATGCCATCAAGTGCGGTCCCGGCGACAGTCGCGTCTCGCACACCGCCGATGAGTGGGTCGCCCTCGATCAAGTTCGCGCCGCCCGCCTTTTCTATGCCGCACTGGCGACGCGCTATCTCGCCACCACTAGACCTTCCTCGGAGTAGATTCTCTCGGAGCCGAGTCATGAGCCAAGCCCCTTCGCCGACAACCCTGTGGTCTCCGTCCGCCCCACCCAACGAGCGCGCCCTGTCCTACACCATCGGCGACGATCCGCACTGGGACAGCCGTCTGCTCACCTGGGATGTGCTCGGCAGCCTCGGTCACATCGCCGGTCTACGCAGTGCCGAGCTGCTGACCCCACGCGATCATGCCCAGCTCCATAACCATCTGGTCGAGGCGCTGGCGGCGATTCATCGCGGCGAGCTGTCGATCGCTCGCGAACACGAAGACGGACACACCGCCGTCGAGCTGTGGCTGTCCCAGCGCGATCCCGAGCTGGGGGCACGACTGCACACCGGACGCTCGCGCAACGATCAAATCGCCTGCGATGTGCGCTTGTTTGGCAAAGATGCGCTGCTTGGGCTTCTGGAACTCGGGACGCGGCTCGCGGCGGCCCTGCTGGGCTTTGCCTCGCAACATCGGCTGGTGCTGTGGCCCGGCTTCACTCACCAGCGCCGCGCCATGCCGTCCTCCCTGGGTCTGTGGGCGGCAGCGTTTGCCGAAGGACTGATCGACACGCTGGAAACCGGACCATCGCTGCTCACCCAGTTCGATCGCTCGCCACTCGGTAGCGCGGCGGGCTATGGCGTGCCCCTGGCGCTCAACCGCGAGGCCACTG
>ERZ724524.850-NODE-850-length-19940-cov-9.250390_pt1 | contig 19940 bp, 19 predicted proteins | sample MGYA00376057_ERZ724524 | MGnify/ENA primary metagenome ERZ724524 (study PRJEB28724, sample SAMN07190888) | wastewater metagenome | isolation source: influent of sewage treatment plant in Hong Hong | place: USA: Christiansburg, Virginia | collected 2016-03-01 ...
ACTTGCGCAAGGAGGTGCAGGCACTCTTTGACGGCTTCGGAACTAAATTTAACTTCAGTTACGCCTGATTACTTAATCTCCATTCGCTGCTGATCTCCTTCAGACGTTGCAAATAGCGCAGTCCGATGTAAGGGCTGACTATTTTTACTGCTTTCCCAGAGGCGATTTTGAGAATCGCGTCGTCAAAAGGGGATATGTCTGAATGATTCGCAGGTCGGTGGTACAAGAGCTTGTTCATTGAGACGGATTGTTGGCCGTAGTTATTTTGATTGAAACTGACCAATTCCCTGGTAATGGATGGGGACACCTTGCAATAGGTTTGTCAAAATTGAACATTATTGACATGCTGAATGCATCCAATCGTGTTTAACGCCCCAGATGTAACCTGATCAGGTGCTGGCGGATCGGTCAGCGATGTGGCTAAACAGTGCGCTTGCGGGGGCTGGTCATGCTGCCCTCAGCGATGTGCGAGACACGCGGGCCTGGGCGGCGGCTTCGATGGCTTGGGCGATCTGTCGGCTCACGGCATGCGCCACGGGCGGCGGGAACGCATTGCCCACCTGCCGGTAGGCCGGGGTTTTTTTGCCCACGAATGCCCATTCGTCCGGAAAGCCCTGGATGCGGGCGCACATGCGCACCGTCAGGCGCGGCATGCCGACGAAATCGGCTGCCGGGGGCGCATCGACCAGCCCCCGGCCATCCACGCCCAGCGAGGCCCACGCCTGTTTGGCACGGGTGGGGCCGAGGTCGGGACCGCCGTGTTTTTTGCTGCCGCCCACCAGCGTGGGCGCAATGTCGTTGGCTCGTTCTTTCCAGGCCTCCAGCCCCTGCCAGCCCTGCGCCCCCATCAGGTCACCGAGTAGCTCGCCGACTGTGGGTGGGAGTTGGAACGAGGGCGCGGGCCAGCGGAAATGCTCGGCCAGATCCCGGCGCAACGCCACAAACACCACACGCGGGCGCAACTGGCACACTCCGAAATCTGCCGCGTTGAACAGGTGCCAGTCTGTCCAGTAACCCAGCGCCTGCAACTGGCGGGCGATTTTTTGCCGGTAGTCCGTGAACACGGCATCCAGCAGCCCGCGCACGTTTTCCAGCATCACGGCCTGGGGGCGTGTTTCTTCCACCACCCGCATGGCCTGGGGAAACAGATCCCGCTCGTCGTCCGCGCCGAGCTGCTTGCCTGCCTTGGAGAACGGCGGGCAGGGCACGCCACCGGCCACGAGGTCAATGCCCTGGTAGGCGCGGGCATCAAAGGCGCTCAGGTCGCCTTCATGCACCAGCCAGTGAGGCCGGTTGTGCCGCAGCGTGGCGCAGGCATGCGCGTCGATTTCAACCAGTACCTGGTGTTCAAAGCCCGAGCGTTCAAGGCCGAGGGCCTGACCGCCTGCGCCCGCGCAGAGTTCGATGGAGTTCATGGTGATGGCTGGTGTTTTTTGCAGCCCATGATCGGGTATCACCCATTCAAAACTCAGAACGGCGCATCCCCATCGTCGGCATCGGGTGCGGCGCTGGCCAGGTAGCGCTCGGCAATGGCGCTCAGCCGGGTGCCGCCGGAGGCTGGGCTGGCGGCGGGTTTGAATGCGGTGGTGGCTGTGGTTGCCGTGGCGGCGCTGGCTGCGCCGGTGGCCGCTGCTGCCGGGCTGGTGTCGGCACCAGAAACCACGCGCCGGGCGGTGTCGCTGGCGGGGGGCTGGCCGCCGGGTTGGGCCAGGCCGTCGAGGGCATCGATCAGGTCGGTGATCAGCGGGCCGATTTCGGCGGTCAGCATCAGCACGCTGCCGTCAAAGTCGTCGGCACGCTGGCCCTGGGCCTTGGATTGCTCCAGCACGCTGTCGGCAAAGGTCACTTTTTTCAGTTGCAGGTTGTCGGTCAGCACAAAGCTGACGCGGCCATCCCAGTCCAGCGCCAGGCGGGTGGGCTGCTTGCCGGTGGCAATGTGGGCCTGCACTTCCTCGGTCAGCAGCGGGTGGCGGGCGTAGCGCACCACGGCCTGGGTTTCGTCAGCCGATTTCAGCTCGCATTCCTTGCCGATGTCAAAGCCTGCCGGTGCGGCCTGCTCGGTCAGCCAGGCGGCCATGGCCACGGCGGGCGAGGTGGCGGTGTCTATGGGCTCCACGGCAAAGCCGTCCAGCAGCTTGACCAACGCGGTGATGATGTCGTCGGCCCGGCTGGCGCTGGTGGTGTCCAGCACCATGCGCCGGGTGGACGGGTCCAGCCACACCCAGGTGGATTGCAGGCGCGGAAACGCCTGGGGCAGCAGCGCGGCCACGGCTTCTTCCTTCAGGTCGCGCCGCTCCTTTTTGCCGGGCTTGCGGCCCGTGGTGGTTTCGATGGCGGCGGCCATGTCGTCCACCCGACGCTGCACCACGCTGGCGGGCACCTGCCGGGTTTCGGCCATGAAGCGCAGCATCCAGTGGCCGTTGACCGACTCGGCCAGCGGCTCAAAGCCCGCCTCGCCGCTGCTTTTGCCCCTGGGCGCGATCCAGCCCACCGATTTGTCCTGGCTGGCAATGGCGGGCACAAAGGCCATGCGTTGCAGCGCGGTTTCGAGCACATCCAAAGATTCGGGCCAGCCACTGGCCACGCCATACACCCACACGTTTTTAAACACGGTCACTCACTTTCATTCGGTTGCCTGGCCCGGCGGGCCTGCCCAGGTTCGGGCGGTGGCCAAGTCTAGCGAGGCGGGGGCGCTGGCCTGCGTTCATTGGAAATGATCACAACCGCCAGCAATCGCCCTTCATGGGCTGGTCGCGCACCGGCCAGACGGGGCACAGCATTTGCACCACTTCCATCAGGCTCAGCCATTCGGCAATCGGGTCGGGGGCGATCCCGGCATCACCACTCAGCGCCGCCTGAAAAGGCACACCGGCCTCACGGGCCAGCAGATGGTTGGCATTGGCCGCTTGCTGCGCGGTGTCGGGCTGGGCCGCCGTGTCAGGCGAGGAGTTCATTGAACAACTCCAGTTGGTTGAACAGGGCAAAGTATTCGCGCAATTCGGCCAGGTCGAGCGAAGCGCGGTGTATTTTCAGCAGGGCCCGAATGTCATCCAGGTCACGTGTGCGCGTGGCATCGTTGGTGAAGCCTTGCAACTTGAAGCCGATCAGTCCTTCGACGCTGATGACGCGCAGACGGCCCATCGGGGTGTCGCGCGGTGTCGCCTGCGCCAGCAGGCGGCGTGCGAGCGGGCGGTGCGCGTAGAGCAGATCCAGCCCTTCTGTGCCACGCACATAGTTCGCGGCATCTTCGCTCCGGTACAGGCAGCGGTAGCCCAAATTCAGCAGTGCATTGTGGATCTTGTCGGCGGCTTCGGCTGCCACCAGAAAGTCCACATCCTTGGTCGCTCGGACCACCTGGTGTGCGGCTACCGCCAGGCCACCGATCAACGCCGGTTGGGTGTCACTGTTGGCGAACATGGTCAATGCTTCACGGATTTGTTCGGCCAGGTTGGGCATGTTGGGCGGTTGGAATATCAGGCAAAAGGATCATTGTGCAGGCTTGACCACCTCAGCCGCCACCCGGCGTGCCTGGGCCGCCCGGTGTGTCGGGCGCAGGCATGCGGTCGGCGGCTTGCAGGCGGCCCAGCTGGTGGGCCAGTTCCACGGCGGAATGCACGCCCAGCTTGTCGAAGATGTTGGCCCGGTGAAATTCGACGGTGCGCGGGGTGATGCCCAGGTGGTCGGCGATGTTCTTGTTGTAGTGGCCTTGCAGCAGCTCGTCCAGCACTTCGCGCTCGCGCTGGCTCAGGCTGGCCAGTGCGGTTTTGAGGCGGCGGGCCTGTCCGTCGCTCTGGTGGCGCTGGCGGGCGGCGGCCAGGGCCTGCTCCACGCGGTCCACCAGCTGGTTGTCCTGGAAGGGTTTTTCCAGAAAGTCCCAGGCACCGTTCTTGACGGCATCGACGGCCATGCGCACATCGCCGTGGCCGGTGAGAAACAGCACGGGCCAGGGGCTGTCCAGCGTCTTGAAGTGCTCGAAGGTGCTCAGGCCCGACATGGGCTCCATGCGGATGTCGAGCAGCACCACGGCGTGGCCCCAGTCGTCTGTCTGCTGGCGGGCATGTTGCAGAAACTCGGGGCCGCTGGCCCAGGTGGTGGCGCGGTAGCCGCGCGAGTCGAACAGCCAGGCCAGGCCGTCGCGGATGTCGGGGTCGTCGTCAACGATGTGGATGGCGGCTCGGGTCATGGCAGGGTGGTGGTCAAGGGGGCGGATCAGGGTTGGGCCGGGGTGGCGGACTGGGCGGCCTGCTGCGGTGCGGGCGGGTCGGACAGCGGCAGCCACACGCTGAAGCAGGCACCGCCGAGCACGCGGTCGCGGCTGACTTCGATGCGGCCCTGGTGGGCTTCGACGATGGAGCGGCAGATGGCCAGGCCCATGCCCATGCCGCCTTCCTTGGTGCTGTAGAAGGCGCTGAAGATGTGTTCGCGGTCGTCTTCGTGGACACCGGGGCCGTTGTCGGCCACATGCAGGCCCACTTGCTGGCGTGCCGGGTCGGTGTCGAGCCAGATGCGCACCTGGGCAGGGGGGCGGGTGGTGCGGCTGGCCCAGTCCTGGGCGTTGCTGACGAGGTTGACCACCACATGCTCCAGCAGCAGGCCGTCGGCCTGCACCCACAGGCTGCCGTCGTCGGGCAGGGGTTGCAGGCTCACGCCGGGGCTGCTGGCATGCACGCGCACCGACTGGCGGACAAACGCCGCCACATCCATCACCTGGCGCGACAGCTCGCGCCGCCGCGCAAAGGCGTTGACGCGCTGGATGATGCCGCCGGCCTTGTCGGACAGGCGGGCCATGCGCTCGACCACGGGCTCCAGCTCGGCCAGGCCGATGGTGCCTGCGCGCAGGCGGTTGAGCAGGCCGTTGGCAAAGCTGCTGAGGGCTCCGAGCGGCTGGTTCAGCTCGTGGGCCAGGGTGGAGGCGACTTCGCCCATCGCCACCAGTCGGCCCGAGGCTTCGAGCTTTTCTTGCTGCACGGCGGCCAGGCGCTGGGCGCGTTTGCGCTCGCTGATGTCGAGCACCGAGCTCATCCAGCCGATGTGTTCGCCGGTGGTGGTGGTGAGCGGGGCTTCGTGGATGAGCACGTCCACCCGCCGCCCGTTGCGGTGCTGGAACTGCACCTCCACCCCCTCGGTGTGGGTGCCCTGGGCAATGATGTTGCGGTGAACCACGTTGAGTTCGGCCATGTGTTCGGGCGGCCAGTAGGGCAGGGGGGCCGAGCGGCCCACCAGCTCGGCGGCGCTGTAGCCCACCATGCGGCAGAAGGCTTCGTTGACGTAGAGGATCTGGCCCTGCCCTGTCCAGGCCCGCAGGCCGATGGTGACGGAGTTTTCCATGGCGGTGCGCAGGGCCACCTGGGCCTGCAACAGCGCCTGCACATGCTGGCGCTTGCCCATGTCGCGGCGCAGCGCGGCCAGGCTGACCAGCATGCCCAGCAGAAACAGCAGGGCCAGCAGCAGGAACAGCCGGGGCACCATCGCGGGCTGGGTGTCGTGCGGGGCCACTTCGATGAACAGGTCGGTGCCCGGCAGGTTCATGGGGGCCAGGTAGCTGAGGGCCTGGCCGTCAGCGCCGGAGGCCGGGGAGCTGCCTGCCGGTGCGCCGCTGTCGCTGACCAGGGTGACGGTGTGCTGCTGGTTGAACCACGCGGGCACCAGGCCCTGCACGCAGGCGTTCATGGACAGGGCGGCCACGTAGTTGCCCATGAACTGGCCGCGCTCGAACAGCGGCACCGCCAGCCACACCACGTCGGTGGCGCTGCCGTCGGGCTGGCGCATGGGGCCGCCGTAGGCCGAGCGGCGCAGGCCCACGGCAATGTCGAGCATGCTGGCCAGCGTGTCGGCATTGGCGGGGTGGCGGGCTTCGTCGGTTTGCCAGCGGGTGGGCGGCTGCATGGAGGCCGGGGCGTGCGCGGTGGCGGGGCGGCTGGCTGTGCTGTTGCCCGTGTCTGCGGGGCTGCCGGTGTGCTGGCGGGGCTGCCAGCCGTGCCACAGCACCGCACCGGGCTCGTTCCACAGCAGGCCGCCCTGCATGGCGGGGCGCTGCGGCTGGGGGTTGCGGTCTGTGTGGCCCGTGCTGCCGGGGGCGGGGTGGCTGGCCGAGGTGGACTGCACGGCCTGGCGGGCCAGCAGTTGCAGGTCGTCTTCCAGGCGGGTGAAGTGAAAGCGCACGCTTTGCTCCAGCCACTGGCCATCGGCCACGCGGCGGCGTTCTTCTTCGCCGCGCTCGTAGGCGCTGAGGTAGAGCACCAGCGTCACCACCGAGGCCACCACCAGCCCCAGCAGCCCCAGCATCAGCCACAGCATGCGGCGGCTGCGCTGGCCCTGGCCGGCGGTGGCCTGCTGGAGCAGGGCAAAGTCCAGCGGCTGGTGCGGCGGCTGGCCTGGCGGTCGGGGGCTGGGGTCGGGTTGCATGGGAGTGACGGGGGGGCGGCTCGGTCGTAGCATAGCCAGCATGCCAAATAAATCCACTGTTGCCTTCACCAGTCAGCGCCGCCGTGTGGTCGGTGCGCTGGCGGGCAGTGCCGCGCTGGCTGCCACTGCGGCGGCGACTGGTCTGGCTGCTGCGCTGTTGCCCCGCCCGGCGCACGCTGCCCAGACTGGGCGGATCTCGCCTGCCGGGCTGACCATCCGGTTTTCGCATGTGGTGGCCGAAGACACGCCCAAGGGGCTGGCGGCAGAGCGGTTCAGGGCGCTGGTGGAGCAACGCTCGGGCGGGCGCATCCAGGTGGTGGTGTACCCCGATGGGCGGCTGTACGGCGACCACGACGAGATGCAGGCGCTGCAACTGGGCGCGGTGGACATGCTGGCCCCGTCGCTGTCCAAGTTCGGGCGCATCGGCTTCCCCGAGTTCGAGCTGTTCGATCTGCCCTACCTGTTTCCAGACGTGACCAGCGTGCGCCGCATCACCCAGGGGGCGCTGGGCCAGCGCATGCTGGCGCGGCTGACACGCCAGCGGCTGGTGGGGCTGGGTTTCATGGACAACGGCTTCAAACACATGAGCGCCAACCGGCCGCTGCTGGAGCCCGCGCATTTTGCGGGCCTGCGCATGCGCATCCAGGCTTCGCGGGTGATTGCCGCGCAGATGCGGGCGCTGGGCGCACGCCCGGTCACGCTGGCCTTCAGCGAAACCCGCCGGGCATTGGCCGCCGGGGTGGTGGACGGCACCGAAAACCCGGTGTCCAACTTCTGGACGCAGTCCATGCACGAGGTGCAGTCCGACCTGAGCCTGACCGGCCACGCCTACCTGGGCTACGCCATCGTGGCCAACCAGCGTTTCTGGGAGGGCATGGCGGTGGCCGACCGCGAGCTGATTGCCCAGGCGCTGCAAGAGTCGGCCAGCTACGGCAACCAGATTGCCGATGCCCAGAACGACAAGGCCCTGAGCGCCCTGCGGGCCGTGGGCACCACCCGCATCCACCAGCCCAGCGCCGCCCAGCTGGCCCTGATGCGCCAGGCCGTGGCCCCGGTGCATGCCGAACTGGCCCAGCGCATCGGTGCCCGGTGGCTGGCCGATGCGCGGGAGGCGGTGGGCGGGTAGGTTGGCGTTTGGCTTGGTGCAACGGCGGTATAAAGCACCATGCGTCTCAAATCCATTACCTTGAAAAACTTCCGATGTTTCGAGCATCTGGAGGTGGAATTGCACCCCCGACTCACCGTGTTCGTGGGTGAGAACGGAGCGGGCAAAACAGCCTTGCTGGATGGCATTGCCAGTGTGTTTACGCCGGTACTTACCTACTTTTCTTCGGCCAACCAGCGGCTGAGCGGGCGTGGAATCAAGGACTCGGATTTCCGCGTTGAGTCTTTTCAGGGGCGTGGAGGCCGGGAGCAGTGGGGCGTGGCCGATTACGCGCAGGTGCAGGCGCAAACCGTTGACGGTCTGCGCTGGGACTATTGGCGACCCTCTTCAGGCTCCAAAGCAGAGCCTGCCGACAGGTGGGGTGAGGCTGCACTGAAAGAGCGCATCGGCACCATCGTCAGCTCATACAAAACACAAGCCCCTGCGCTCACCCCGGCGTTTGCTTACTACGGTGCCAGCCGTGGGCACATTGAGGTGCCAGAGCGCCTGCGCGGAGCCAAAAACAATTACGACCACCCCACTGCGGCGCTGGTGGATTGCTTCAATCCCAGCAGCGACTTCCGGGAAATGCTGGAGTGGTTTGATCTGGAGGAAGCATCCGAACTGCGCGAAAACAAAGGTGTGGTTAATGATGATTTCGCACCGTTTCAGGCACTGGAGGCTGTGCGTGCTGCCGTGGTGGGGTTGTTGCGTGATTTCAGCAACCCCCATTTCAACAACAAGCACAAGTTCATGCTGAAGCGCAACAGCGATGGTGCGCCCATGCTGGTCAACCAGCTGAGCCAGGGCTACCAAAGCATGCTGGCTTTGGCGATGGATTTTTCCCGCCGACTGGCTATTGCTAACGCCCATTTAGTACCGGATGACGAGTATGTGCGAGACCAGATTTTTCCGGCCATTGATGAATTGGAGGCGGCGCTTGGACATTCGCTGACTGATGAGCCCATTCGGCCAGCACTTCCCATGAGTGCGCCAGCCATCATGCTGGTGGATGAAATTGATCTGCACCTGCACCCATCCTGGCAGCAGCGCGTTTTACAGGATTTGATGCGCACTTTTCCCCTGACCCAGTTCATCGTTACCACCCACAGCCCGCAGGTGCTCAGCACTGTTCGCCGTGAAAACATCCGTGTGCTCGGCCAAAACTCTGCCGACATGCCCCTGGCCACCACCTACGGCCAGCCCAGCGGCGATGTGATGCACAGTGTGATGCTGGTTGATCCGTTGCCCCCGATTGCTGAAGCACAGCGGCTGTCCCGTCTGACGGCTCTGGTGGATCAGGGCTTGTGGGAGACCGCCGAGGCCTCAGACCTGATGGTGCAGCTCTCTCAAGAGCTGGGGCCAGAAAATGCACGTTTGCAACAGTTGCAGCGCAGCATTCAACGTCAAGCCATGCTTCGTGATCTTGCACAGCCATGAGAGCCATCAGCAAACAAGGTTCCGGTGGCTATCACCTCGGAAAGGCCCACGAAAATCCACCTCAGACTCCAGAGCACGCCACCAGCCGCTGGCGCAACTTTGGGTACAAGAACGATGTGATGGGAAACCTGCTGAACGAGCAGTACCAACTGTGCTGTTACAGCGAATTTCGCCCAGATCAGGAGGGCTTGGGCTACCACATTGAGCATGTTGAAAACAAAAGCCAGAACCCGGCCCGTACTTTTGACTACAGCAATCTTGCTGCCAGTGCTTTGGATAGCGACAACGACCTGAAGCAGCTGAAACAACAGGACAAAACAAAACCCAAAGAGGTGTTTGGCGGTCACGCCAGTGGCAAACGTGCGGAAGTCGATCTGAGTCTGTTCATTTCCTGTCACCAGCCCGATTGCGCCCGGTTCTTTGCGTATTTGCCATCAAGCGGAGAAGTCGTTCCCAGAGAAGAACTGGAAGACGCAGACAAAGCCAAGGCCCGGTACACCATCCAACTGCTCAACCTCAACAGCCCATTTCTGGTCACTCGCCGCCGCCAATGGGGACAAGAGTTGCAAAGCCTGTTGGATGAGCACATTCAAAAAGGCTGGAGCCTCGCACACTTGGTTCAAACCGACCTCCTGCCCACCAACGGCAAACTCAGCCGCTTTTTCAGCCTCACCCGCCAGTTTTATGGCCAAGTAGCCGAAAGTGTCTTGAAGCAGCATGCGCCCCAGCTGGTCTGATATGCCTCTTAACCCGACTCACACCATGCTGACCCCCGAGTTCGTACAAGCGTTGCTGGCCGATGTGGAGTCGGATCGCATTGAGCGCACCATCTCCACCAGCAACACCGACAAATTTGCCCAGGCCATCTGTGCCTTTGCCAATGACTTGCCTCGCCACGCGCAACCGGGCTACCTCATCATCGGTGCGGATGACCGAGGCAAGCCCTGCGGCCTGCACATCAGTGACCAGTTGCTGCAAAACCTGGGAGCCCTGCGTGCCGATGGCAACATCCTGCCGCTGCCCGCGATGACTGTGAGCAAAATTGGCCTGCCCGATGGCGAGGTGGCCGTGGTGCAGGTGCAGCCCTCCGATTTGCCTCCCGTGCGCTACAAAGGCCAAATCTGGGTGCGTGTGGGGCCGCGCAAAGCCATTGCCAATGAACAGGAAGAGCGCCTTCTCATGGAGCGCCGTGTGGCCCAGGCCCGCAGCTTCGATGCCCAGCCTTGCCTGGAGGCCACCCTTGATGATCTGGATGCCGACAAATTTCTGCTGCTGTACCGCAAGCGTGCCATTGCCCCTGATGTGATTGCCGCCAACGGACGCACCCTGGCCCAGCAACTGGCGGGGCTGCGCTTTTTCAACCCCACGCGCCAGTGCCCCACGCACGCGGGTGTGCTGTTGTTTGCACCCACCCCCACCCATTTTCTGCCCGGAGCCTATGTGCAGTTTCTGCGTCTGGCGGGCACCCAGGACACCAGTGACATCACCGATGCCAAAGAAATCCGGGGCGATTTGATGCATGTTTTGCAAACGCTGGACTTTCTGATCGATGCCAACGTGCGCAGTCGCCCCGTTTTTGTGTCGGCCCTGCGCGAAGAGACCCGCACCGATTACCCCAAAACCGCCGTGCGCGAGCTGCTGCTCAACGCCATCATGCACCGCAACTACCAGTCCAACACGCCCGTGCGTTTTTACTGGTTTGCTGACCACATCCGCATCGACAACCCCGGCGGGCTGTACGGCGAAGCCGAGGGCCACTTCCCCCAGCGCAACGACTACCGCAACCCCGTGGTGGCCGAGGCCATGCGCGCCCTGGGCTACGTCAACCGCTACGGCCAAGGTGTGCAGCGTGCCCAAAAACTGCTGCGCGACAACGGCAATGCTCCGCCCGAATTCCAGACCGACCACCAGTGGTTTTCTGTTCGGATACCTGCTGCTTCCATCTGAGCGGCCCGCCACCTGGGATGGTTGATCAGGGTTTACCCGAGACATTCCCCTGTTGAAGGCCACAGTTGTTCCGCCGTGGGGCTGTGGGTATCGTTGCACCCCGTCAGGTTCGACATTCATCCCCCCGAGGAGACACTTCCATGAAATTGAAATTTGTTCTGGCCAGCGCACTGCTGGCGCTGGGTCTGGGCGCACAGGCTCAACAGCCCGTGGTCATCAAGTTCAGCCACGTGGTGGCGGCGGACACCCCCAAGGGCAAGGCTTCCGAGTTCTTTGCCAAGAAGGCCGCCGAGCTGACCAAGGGTGCTGTGAAGGTGGAGGTGTATGCCAACTCCGCCCTGTACAAAGACAAGGAAGAAATGGAAGCCCTGCAAATCGGCTCCGTGCAGATGCTGGCCCCGTCGCTGGCCAAGTTCGGCCCGCTGGGTGTGAAGGAGTTCGAGGCGTTCGACTTCCCGTTCATGTTCGACAACACGGAAGAGCTGCACAAAGTTACCCAAGGCCCCGTGGGTGCGGCCATGCTGGCCAAGCTGGAGCCCAAGGGCATCAAGGGCCTGGCTTTCTGGGACAACGGCTTCAAGTCGTTCTCGGCCAACACCCCCATCAAAACCCCGGCTGACCTGCGTGCCAAGAAAATGCGCATCCAGTCGTCCAAGGTGCTGGAAGAGCAGATCCGCTCGGTGGGCGGCATTCCGCAGGTGATGGCGTTCTCCGAGGTGTACCAGGCGCTGCAAACCGGCGTGGTCGATGGCACAGAAAACCCCATCTCCAACTTCTACACCCAGAAGATGCACGAAGTGCAGAAGCACCTGAGCCTGACCAACCACGGCTACCTGGGCTATGCCGTCATCGTGAACAAGAAGTTCTGGGACGGCCTGCCAGCCGATGTGCGCGGCCAGCTTGAAAAGGCCATGAAGGAAGCCACGGTCTATGCCAACAAGATTGCCCAGGAAGAAAACGACCAGTCGCTGGAAGGCGTGAAGAAGTCGGGCAAGACCGCCATCTACACCCCCACCAAAGAAGAGCGCGATGCCTTCAAGAAGGCGATGGGCCCTGTCCACACCAAGATGGCTGACCGCGTGGGCAAAGAAACCTTGCAGATGTTCTACAAGGAAACGGGTTACACCCCCGAGTGATGCGCCGGGGGCACCGGTCACCGTGCTGACCGCAGTGCATTCCCCCGTGTTCCTTCAGGGTTGCGCCGCGTGACCCTGTGCGTGCAGTCGGCAGACGATGCGGCTGCACGCCACCCACCATGCCCGCTCAGGCACACCTCTGTGCCCTGAGCGTGCATGCAGCCCCGGCCCGGCAATGGTGGGGCGGCTGTGTTGTCCCTTTCAACCGGAAGAAAACCATGAAATTCCTCGATCATCTGGAGGAGTGGCTCGTCACGTTCCTCATGGGCGGAGCCACGCTCATCATTTTTGTGGCGGTGGTTCACCGCTACCTCGCCGGGGTCAGCATTCCCGGTCTGCAAGACTGGCTGCTGAGCCTGAACTTCAGCTGGGCGCAGGAGCTGACCATCATCATGTTTGTGTGGATGGCCAAATTCGGTGCGGCCTACGGCGTGCGCACCGGCATCCACGTGGGTGTGGACGTGCTGATCAACCGCCTGGATGACGGCATGCGCGGCAAATTCGTCATGTTCGGTCTGGCTGCCGGTGCTCTGTTCACCGCCATCGTGGCCACACTGGGTGCGGGGTTTGTCTGGGAAAACGGTGCCCACCACTATTTCTTCAACCTGATGGGCCATTCGGTGGACGGCATCCCCGAAGGCCCCACCACGCCCGACCTGGAGTGGCCCACCTGGATCGTGTACAGCGCCATTCCGCTGGGCACCAGCCTGATGTGCTTCCGCTTTTTGCAGGTGCTGGTCAACTTTGCCCGCACCGGCGAGCTGCCCCACCACGACCACGGCCATGTCGATGGTCTGGAAGAAGAACTGCCCGTCGATGCGGATGTGTACGCCATGAACGACAACCTGCACCCGCATGACCTGAAGCACGCCGCCCCCGGCCAGGCTGCCAATTCCAACAAAGGAGTGCGCAAATGAACGCCGCCATCATCTTTTTCCTGCTGCTGGTGCTGATGCTCACCGGCATGCCCATCTCGATTTCGCTGGGCCTGACGGTACTCACCTTCCTGTTCGGGTTCACGCAGGTGCCGCTGGAGTCGGTGGCGCTCAAGCTGTTCACCGGCATCGAGAAGTTCGAGATCATGGCCATCCCGTTCTTCATTCTGGCGGGCAACTTCCTCACCCACGGCGGTGTGGCGCGGCGCATGATCAACTTTGCCGCCAGCATGGTGGGCCACTGGTACGGTGGCCTGGGGCTGGGTGGTGTGCTGGCGTGTGCGCTGTTTGCGGCGGTGTCGGGCTCCAGCCCGGCCACGGTGGTGGCCATCGGCTCCATCCTGCTGCCTGCGATGGTCAAGGCCGGGTTTCCCAAAAGCTTCGGTGCGGGCGTGATCACCACTTCCGGCGCACTGGGCATCCTGATCCCGCCGTCCATCGTGATGGTGATGTACTCCGTGGCCACCAACACCTCGGTGGGTGCGCTGTTCATGGCCGGTGTGGTGCCTGGCCTGGCCCTGGCGGGTGTGCTGGCCGGTGTCACCTGGTACCGCGCCAAGAAATATGACTACCCCCGCCTGCCCAAGGCCAGCTGGCTGGAGCGCCTGAAAGCGTTCAAGGAATCGGCCTGGGGCCTGCTGCTGATCGTCATCGTGATGGGCGGTATCTACACCGGCCTGTTCACCCCCACCGAAGCGGCGGCCATGAGCGCGGTCTATGCCTTCTTTGTGGCCGTGTTCGTTTACAAAGACATGGGCCTGAAAGACGTGCCCCGCGTGCTGCTGAACTCGGCCAACATGTCGGCCATGCTGCTGTACATCATCACCAACGCGGTGCTGTTCAGCTTCATCATGACCAACGAGAACATTCCGCAGTCGCTGGCCGACTGGATGCTGGGCAACGGCCTCGGCCCCATCGCCTTCCTGCTGGCCGTGAACGTGATTCTGCTGCTGGCGGGCAACTTCATGGAGCCATCGTCCATCGTGCTGATCTTCGCGCCCATCCTGTTCCCGGTGGCCATGAAGCTGGGCATCGATCCGGTGCATTTCGGCATCATCATGGTGGTGAACATGGAGGTGGGCATGTGCCATCCGCCGGTGGGCCTGAACCTGTACGTGGCCTCGGGCATCACCAAAATGGGCATCACCGAGCTGACCGTGGCCGTGTGGCCGTGGCTGCTGGCCATGGTGGGCTTCCTGATGGTGGTGACCTACTGGCCCGGCCTGTCACTGTGGTTCCCACGCTGGCTGGGCATGATGTGATCACGCCCGCACACCCGCTCCGGACGGTGCTGGTGGCGTGTGCGCTGGGCGCTTGCGCCCTCGCCGCCACGGCCCAGATCCGCATCGGTCAGACCGTGGGTGTCACCGGCGCGGTGGCGGCCACGGTCAAAGAGTCCATGACCGGGGCCCAGCTCTACCTCAACCACATCAACGCCAAGGGCGGCGTGGGTGGCGAGCAGATCGAAGTCACCACGCTGGACGATGCGTTCGACGTGAAGAAGGCCGAGGCCAATGCCCGCAGCCTGATCGAGGAGCGCGGTGTGCTGGCGATGTTCATGAGTCGGGGCACACCGCACACCGAGGCCATCCACACCGTGCTGGAGCAGCACCGCGTGGCGCTGGTGGGGCCATCCACCGGGGCGATGGTGCTGCACCAGCCGCTCAAGCGGTATGTGTTCAACGTGCGGGCCACCTACCAGCGCGAGGCCGAACGCGCCGTGGCGCACCTGGCCTCCATCGGTGTGCGCCGATTGGCTGTGGTGCATGTGGACGACAGCTTCGGCAACGATGGCCTGGAGGGCGCACGCAAGGGCTTGCAGGCGGCGGGGCTGGAGCCGGTGGCCGTGGCCAAGTTCGACCGCACCAAGCCCGACTTTGCGCCCCTGCTGCCCGGCCTCAAGGCTGCCGAGCCGCAGGCTGTGCTGCTGATCGGCTCTGGCACGGCGGTGGTGGAGGGCATCCGCAGCTTCAAGGCCGCCACCGTGGCCGGGCAGTACATCACGCTGTCCAACAACGCATCGGCTGGGTTTGTGAAGTTGCTGGGCGATGCGGGGCACGGCGTGGTGGTCAGCCAGGTGATGCCAGCCAGCCAGAGTTACGCACTGGTCAAAGAGGCCACCCAGCTGGCCAAGGCGCAGGGCGTGGATGAACTCAGCCCGGCCATGCTGGAGGGCTTTGCATCCGCCAAGGTGCTGGTGGAGGCGCTGCGCCGCGCCGGCCCCAGACCCAGCCGCGCCAGCCTGCACAACGCACTGGAAAACCTGGGCCGCCTGGACCTGGGCGGCCTGGTGCTGGACTACAGCCCCACCGACCACACGGGGCTGGATTTCGTCGATCTGTCCATCATCAGCGCAGGTGGCAAGTTCCGCCGCTGATGGGACGAGTGAATAGCGGCCTGCCGACAGCCGCATGCCTGGTTGGTGTGCGGTTGACGGGGCGGTAATGTGGGGGCTGGTCAGCGGTTGCAGGCCAGCCTCTCCAGGCCGAACCTTCAAAACAGGCTCTTGAGCAAAAACACTGCCGTGCCCCACATCATCACGGCCACCAGGCCATCGAGCCAGCGCCACAGGGTGGCTGACCCGTGGAGGGGTCAGCCTGCGGCGAGCAAGCTTTCGTAGGGAATGCGCAGACCGGCGTGCAGTTTGCGGATCATGTGCAGGCTCAGGCGGCGCTTGCGGTTGAGCACCTCGGACACCCGTCCACTGGAGCCGATGTAGGGCTCCAGATCTTTTGGTGTCAGGTTTTGCTGCTCCATTCTGAATTTGATCGCCTCCACCGGATCGGCGGGGCCGATGGGGTAGTGCTTGGCTTCGTAAACCTCAATCAACGTCACCAGCACATCCCGCTCATCGGCCTGCTCGGAATCGGGTGGGGCCTGAAACACCCGCTCAAGTTGCCGGAATGCAGCCTGCAAATCGGCATCGTTGCGTATGGGTTTAACAGTCATTGACTCTCTCCACGTCGATCTGGTCGTACTGCGCATGCGTCCCGATGAACTTGACCCATGCGATGCCCGCCTGGTATTGCATCTCGACCACCAGGCGGTATTTGTTGCCCGCGATGTTGAACACCACGCGGTTGTTGCCGCAGATGCTGGCACTGCGGTACTGATTCTTGATGTCCTGAGGCGTTTCCCAGTGCGCTTTCTGGGCCTCGTCGTGCCAGCTTTGCAGCGCACTTTGGGCATCGGCAGCCCCAGGCTGGCTCCAGAACCTGACCAAGGTACTTTTGGCGATGACCCGCATGCACATTCCTCCCGAACTGGGAGAATTGTAAGCCGTACTTCACCATGTCCAGTGGCGACTCGCCAGCTTGCCTACCGCTGAACCTGTCAAAACAGGCTCTTGAGCAAAAACACTGCCGTGCCCCACATCATCACGGCCACCAGGCCATCGAGCCAGCGCCACAGGGTGGCCGAGCCCAGGCGGCGGCCCAGCCAGAACACGGCCACGCCCAGCACCACAAACCACACGGTCGAGCCCACGGCAGCGCCCAGGCCGAACACCGTGTTGCCCGGCGCACCGTAGGCCAGCGAGGCGGTGCCGATCAGCACGGCGGTGTCCAGCCAGGCGTGGGGGTTGAGCCACGAGAACGCCAGCGCCGATGCCACCGCCTGGCGGCGGCTGAGGGTGGCGGGCTGGGTGGGTGTGGCTGATGCCACCACGGCAGCCTGCGCGGGTTGCATGAAGCGGCGGGCCGCCTCCCAGCCATACACGGCCAGAAACAGCACCCCCGCACCCACCAGCGCACCTTGCAGTTTGTCACTCAGGCCGCCCAGCTGGGCCAGGCCCAGCACACCCAGCGCAATCAGCAGCACATCGGCCACGATGCACACGCCCACCGTCAGCCACACATGCTGGCGTTGCAGGCCCATGCGCAGCACATGCGCGTTTTGCGGGCCAATGGCCATGATGAGCGACAGACTGAGCACCATGCCGGCGTTGAAGGCGGGGCTGAAAAAAGGAATGGCAAGTGTGCTCATGGCAGGCTCCGGTGGCAAAACAATCGAATGGCCGCCAGTGTGCGCGAAAACCGCCATCAATTAAACTGAGTTGATTCAAAGTCAATTCACTCAATTTATATTTAATTAATATGCTGGATGCCCGCCAACTCGAAGCCCTGGCCGCCGTGGCCGAGCAGGGCAGTTTTCTGGCGGCGGCGCAGGCGCTCAACATCACGCTGGCGGCCGTGTCGCTGCGCATTAAGTCGCTGGAAGAGGCGCTGGGCCAGCGCCTGCTTGTGCGCGGCAAAACCGTCACCACCACGGCGGCGGGCCAGGCCTTGCTGACCCATGTGCGCCAGGTGCGGCTGATGGAGACGGATTTGCTCCAGGGGTTGAGCGGCGGTGCGGCGGCGGGCGCAGCCGGTGCGGCCAGCTGGCAGACACTGAGCGTGGCCATCAATGCCGACTCGATGGCCAGCTGGTTTTTGCCTGGCGTGGCCCCGCTGCTGGCGCAGCACCGCCTGCTGCTCGACATCATGCTGGACGACCAGGATCACACCCACGGTGCGCTCAAGAGCGGTGATGTGCTGGGTTGCGTCACCACGCTGTCGCGGGCCATGCGCGGCTGCGTGGCCGAGCCGCTGGGCACCATGCGTTACCGCTGCGTGGGCTCGGCCAGCCTGCTGGCCAGTGTGCAGGAGGCTGGCGGGGGTGTGTCCATCCACAGGCTGTTGGCCACGCCAGCGGTCATCTTCAACCGCAAGGATGGCTTGCAGGATGCGTTTCTGGCCCGGCACTTCGGTCTGAAGCAGCCCGCCTATCCGCGTCACTTTGCCCCGGCTGTGGACGGGTTTGAAATGGCCATCGAACTGGGGCTGGGCTGGGGCATGGTGCCAGACCAGCACCTGGCCAACCGGGCCGCCCAGCCGGGGCGCACGCCGCTGCTGGAGCTGATTCCGGGTGCGGCGGTGGATGTGATGCTGTACTGGCAGCACTGGGAGCGCGAGGCCCCGTCTGCCCAGCGGCTGACGCAGGCTGTCAAGGCCGCCGCCGCCCGCAGCCTGATTCAAGATTGGTAGCCGCTTGTGCGGTGGCGGTGACCGCTGGGTCGCTGCTGACCAGGCGTGGAATCAACCCTTCAGGCAGCTGCTCATGAAGGCTTTGCGTTCGTCGCCAGCGAGGGCCTTGGTTTTGGCTTCGGCGTTGCAGGTTTTCATCTTGTTTTGCTGGGCGGTTTTGCCATCGACCTTGGCGCTCAGGCAGCTGCTCATGAAGGCTTTGCGCTCGTCACCCTTGAGGTCTTTGGCCTTGGCATCGGCGTTGCAGGTTTTCATTTTGTTTTGGTGGGCGGTGGGCGCAGCGGCTTCTTCGGCAGCCAGGGCAGAGCCAGCCAGCAAAGACAGGCCCAGTGTGATGGCGGTGGCGAACTTGATCATGAAGCTTCCTTTGTGTTGAGTGTTGGAATGTGTGCCTGCCAGAAGGCGGGTGCCCATTGCTCCGGCAAGACAACGGCATTGTGGCGGGCTTGGAGGCGGTGTGGCAGCCTACGCCGCATGCAGCCCGGCCACTTGACAACAAATGCACACACATTGGCGTGCCAGGCACAGCCACCCAAGGCGGCCACCTAAAATCCCCGCATGCTCAACATCAAACAAGAATTGCTGGCCACCCTGGCCGCCGAACTCGACAAGCTGGCCCCCGGTGCGGGCGAGAAAGCCGCTTTTGAATCGCCCAAAGTGGCTGCCCACGGTGACTTTGCCAGCACCGCCGCCATGCAGCTGGCCAAACCCCTGAAACAGAATCCCCGCCAGGTGGCCGAAGCCCTGTGCGCCGCACTGCGGGCCACGCCGGTATACAGCCAGTGGGTGGATGCGCTGGAAATTGCCGGCCCCGGTTTCATCAACATCCGCCTGAAGGCCGCCGCCAAGCAGGAAATCATCCGCGAAGTGCTGGGCCAGGGGGGTGCCTTTGGTGTGCGCCCCGCCCGCAACGAGCGCGTGCTGGTGGAGTTTGTGTCGGCCAACCCCACCGGCCCGCTGCATGTGGGCCATGGCCGCCAGGCCGCGCTGGGCGATGCCATCTGCAACCTGCTGTCCACCCAGGGCTGGAGCGTTCACCGCGAGTTCTATTACAACGACGCGGGCGTGCAAATTCAAACCCTGGCCAACAGCACCCAGCTGCGTGCCAAAGGCTTCAAGCCCGGTGACGACTGCTGGCCCACCGACCCCGACAACCCGGCCAGCAAAGCCTTTTACAACGGCGACTACATCGCCGACATTGCCGCCGATTTCCTGGCTCAAAAGACCGTCAAGGCCGACGACCGCGAATTCACCGCCAGCGGCGATGTGAACGACCTCGACAGCATCCGCCAGTTCGCGGTGGCCTACCTGCGCCACGAGCAAGACTTGGATTTGCAGGCGTTCGAGGTCAAATTTGACCACTACTACCTGGAGTCCAGCCTCTACACCAGCGGGCGCGTGGAAACCACGGTGGCCAAGCTGGTGGCCGCTGGCAAAACCTACGAGCAGGACGGCGCACTCTGGCTCAAAAGCACCGACTACGGCGACGACAAAGACCGCGTGATGCGCAAGAAGGACGGCACCTTCACCTACTTTGTGCCCGATGTGGCCTACCACATTGCCAAGTGGGAGCGCGGCTTCACCAAGGTGGTCAACATCCAGGGCACCGACCACCACGGCACCATTGCCCGCGTGCGGGCCGGTTTGCAGGCGGCCAACGTCGGCATTCCGCAGGGCTACCCCGACTACGTGCTGCACACCATGGTGCGCGTGGTGCGCAACGGCGAGGAAGTCAAGATCAGCAAGCGTGCAGGCAGCTATGTCACGCTGCGCGACCTGATCGAGTGGACCAGCAAAGACGCGGTGCGCTTTTTCCTGCTCAGCCGCAAGCCCGACACCGAGTACACCTTCGATGTCGATCTGGCCGTGCAGAAGAACAACGACAACCCGGTGTACTACGTGCAGTACG
>ERZ724524.852-NODE-852-length-19923-cov-5.820968_pt1 | contig 19923 bp, 16 predicted proteins | sample MGYA00376057_ERZ724524 | MGnify/ENA primary metagenome ERZ724524 (study PRJEB28724, sample SAMN07190888) | wastewater metagenome | isolation source: influent of sewage treatment plant in Hong Hong | place: USA: Christiansburg, Virginia | collected 2016-03-01 ...
TACGTCGCGGGCGCGCAAGGCTTTGTGCTGAAAGCCGTGCGTCTGGGGGCGGATCACGGCGCAGCGGGCGTGGAAGTGCTGGCCGGGCTGGGTGCGGACGACCGCGTGGCCCTCGACCCGATCCGCGCCGGTCTGAGTGGCGCACGCCCGGCTGCTGCGGCTGCGGTGACGCCCGCTGCTTCCAACGCCAGTTCGGCCCGCTGAGGTCAGCATGTCCCACCACGACACCTCTAATGCGGCCCCTTTGGGCATCTCGGGCCGCATCGCTGCCACCTTTCAGGCCAATGCCATCACGCCGCTGCTGGCGCTGGTCGCCTTGCTGCTGGGCTTGTTTGCCGTGCTGGTCACCCCGCGCGAAGAAGAGCCGCAGATCAACGTGACGATGGCCAACGTGCTGATCCCCTTCCCAGGGGCCAGCGCTACCGACGTGCAAAACATGGTCGCCCGCCCCGCCGAGCAGGTGCTGGGCCAGATCGCGGGCATCGAGCACACCTATGCCGTGGCCCGCCCTGGTCTGGCGGTGCTGACGGTGCAATTCAAAGTTGGCGTGCCGCGCACCGAAGCGCTGGTGCGCCTGTACGACGTGCTCAACGCCAACCAAGACTGGTTGCCTGCCGGGCTGGGCACGCTGACGCCCATCGTCAAGCCCAAAGGCATCGACGACGTGCCCGTACTGGGCATCACCTTGCACAGCGCCGATGCCCTGGCCGCCAACGACTTGGAGCGCGTGGCCCGCACGCTGGAGCTGGAACTCAAAGCCGTGCCCGGCGCACGCGAAGTACAGACCCTGGGCGGCCCAGGCCGCGCCGTGCAAGTCGCCCTCGACCCGGCCCGGCTGCGCGAGCGCGGTGTGGATCTGATCGGCCTCAAAGCCACGCTGGCCGCTGCCAACTTTGGTATGCCCTCCGGCACGGTGGTGGACGACAGCCCGCGCAGCAGCGCCCAGATGCTGACGGTGGAAACCGGCGAATTTCTGCGCAACGCCGACGACGTGGCGCAACTGGTGGTCGGCGTCAGCAACGGCAAGCCGGTGTATTTGCGCGAAGTGGCCCAGGTCGAAGCCCGCGCCCAGCAGCCGCAACGCTACGTCTGGTTCACCCCCGGCGCGGCCAGCACCGCCACCGCTGCCGAAGCGGGGGCCAGCGCCCCCGCCATCGGTCAGGTCTACCCCGCCGTGACGCTGACCCTGACCAAAAAGCCCGGCGAAAACGCCGTGGACGTGACCCGCGCCGCCACCGCCCGGCTGGCGCAACTGCGGGGCAGCGTGATACCGGCCAACATCGAAGCCACCATCACCCGCAACTACGGCGACACCGCCGCCGAAAAAGCCAACAAGCTGATCCAAAAGCTGGCCTTTGCCACCGGCAGCGTGATCTTGCTGGTCGGCTTAGCGCTGGGGCGGCGCGAGGCCATCATCGTCGGCAGCGCGGTGATCTTGACGCTGATGGCCACGCTGTTCGCCAGCTGGGCCTGGGGCTTCACGCTGAACCGCGTCAGCCTGTTTGCCTTGATCTTTTCCATCGGTATCTTGGTGGACGACGCCATCGTGGTGGTCGAAAACATCCACCGCCACCAGCAACTCGACCCGCACAAAACCCTGCGCGAGATCATCCCCGGCGCGGTGGACGAGGTCGGCGGCCCCACGATTTTGGCGACGCTCACCGTGATTGCCGCACTGCTGCCGATGGCGTTTGTCTCCGGCCTGATGGGGCCGTACATGAGCCCGATCCCGATCAACTCCAGCTTGGGCATGGCGATTTCGTTGGGCATTGCCTTCACCGTCACGCCCTGGCTGGCGCTCAAGTTGATGCACGCGCATGGCGATCAAACGGAAGCTGACCCCCATGATTCAGGCGACCAGTCCACTCTACAGCACGCGCATGGACAGGCGACCTCAGGCATCGGTGCCCGCTTGGGTGGAGTGTTTGCCGCGCTGCTGATGCCGCTCTTGGCCTCGGCACGCAAACGCTGGTTGCTGCTGGGCGGCATCGTCGCCGCGCTGCTGCTGTCGGTGGGGCTGGCCGTGGTGCCCACTTGGCCGATTGGGGTGGTGCTCAAGATGCTGCCCTTCGACAACAAGAGCGAATTCCAAGTCGTGGTCGAAATGCCCGCTGGCACGCCCCTAGAAGACACCGCCGCCACGCTGCACGAGCTGGGTGCGTTCTTGGCGCAGCAACCCGAGGTGCGCGACCTGCAAGGCTACGCGGGCACCGCCAGCCCCATCACCTTCAACGGGCTGGTGCGCCAGTACTACTTGCGCGCCGACGCCGAGCAGGGCGATTTGCAAGTCAACTTGGTGGACAAGCATCACCGCAGCGAAAAAAGCCACGCCATTGCCCAGCGCCTGCGCCCGGCGCTGGAGCAGATCGGCCAAAACCACGGTGCCCGCATCAAAGTGGTCGAAGTGCCACCCGGCCCGCCGGTGATGAGCCCGCTGGTGGCCGAGGTCTACGGCCCGGACGAGGCCGGTCGCCAGCGGCTGGCGCAGCGCATCGAACAGGCGTTTGACCAGACGCCCGACATCGTCGGCATCGACAGCACGCTCAAAGCCGACGCGCCCCGCGCCCACCTGACGGTGCGCCGCCAGCGAGCGGACAGCCTGGGCATCCCGGTCGCGGCCATCGCGCAAACCGTGCATGCCGCTTTGTCCGGGGCCGACGCCGCTTGGCTGCACGACGGCCAAAGCAAGTACCCGGTGCCGGTGCGCCTGCAACTGCCGCGCGAATCCCAAGTCGGGCTGGACGCGCTGTTGCAGTTGCCCATGCGCGCCGCCAACGGCCAGTTGGTGCCGCTGTCCGAGCTGGTGACGGTGGAGCGCGGCATCATCGACAAGCCGCTCTACACCAAAGACTTGCTGCCGGTGAGCTACGTCTTTGGCGACATGGCGGGCCAGCTTGATTCGCCGCTGTACGGCCTGTTTGCCATCCGCCCCAAGCTGGCCGAGGCCGCGTTGCCCGGCACCGGCGAGCTGGGCGAGTACTGGATTCACCAGCCGCAGGACACCTACCGTCAGTACGCCATCAAGTGGGACGGCGAGTGGCAAATCACCTACGACACCTTCCGCGACATGGGCGCGGCCTACGGTGTGGGCCTGATCCTGATCTATTTGCTGGTGGTGGCGCAGTTCAAGAGCTACGTCACGCCGCTGGTCATCATGGCCCCGATTCCGCTGACCTTGATCGGCGTGATGCCCGGCCACGCGCTGCTGGGCAGCCAGTTCACCGCCACCAGCATGATCGGCATGATCGCCCTGGCCGGGATCATCGTGCGCAACTCCATCTTGCTGGTGGACTTTATTGAGCTGCAAGTAGCGCAGGGCGTGCGCTTTGCCGACGCGGTGGTGCAGTCCGCCGCCGTGCGCGCCCAGCCCATCGCCCTGACCGGGCTGGCGGCCATGATCGGCGCGTTCTTCATCTTGGACGACCCGATCTTCAACGGCCTCGCCATCTCGCTGATCTTTGGCATTTTGGTGTCCACGCTGCTGACGCTGGTGGTGATTCCGGTGCTGTATTACGCGCTGTATCGCCACCAGCACGAAGGCTGACCCCTCGCATCCCTCACCCTTGTTTCCTCTTTCCTGTCCCCTGGAGTCTTCTATGACCGTCGAACGCTACATCCGCATCATTGCGGGCCTGTTCATCATGACCTCGCTGGCGCTGGGCGTGGAAGGCTCGCCCCTGTTTGTTAGCAAATGGGCGCTGGCCTTCACCGCCTTTGTGGGGGCGAATCTGTTTCAATTCGGGTTCACCAATTTTTGCCCGCTGGCCCTGATCTTGAAAAAGTTGGGCGTGCCCATGCAAGCGGGCGCTTGCAGCCGTTAAAGGATTTTTGATGAGCAATGAATCTGTCCAAGTCACCCTGACGCAGCAGCAGGATTACCGTTTTGACATCCAGTTTGGCGGTGCGATTCCCGGTTTGGTGGGCGACGAGCCCGCGCCGCTGGGCAGCGGGCAGGGGCCGTCGCCGGTGCAGTTGCTGTGCGCGGCGGTGGGCAATTGCCTGTCGGATTCACTGCTGTTTGCGCTGCGCAAGTTCAAGCAAGCGCCCGAGCCGCTGCGCTGCACCATCACCGCCCAAGTGGGGCGCAACCCCGAAGGCCGCATCCGCGTGCTGGCGATGCACGGGGTGCTGACGCTGGGCGTGCCCGCTGCGGCCTTGGCGCAACTGGAGCGTGTGCTGGCGCAGTTCGAGTCGTATTGCACCGTCACGCAAAGCGTGGGGCAGGGCATCCCGATCAGCGTCGAAGTCTGGGATGCAGCGGGTGTGCGGGTAAAGTGAAGCACTTATGACCGCACACGCCACTCCGCTCAAATTTCTCACTCCTGCTTGGTTCGTCATCGTGATGGGCCTGTGCGGCTTGGCGCTGGCTTGGCAACAAGCCACGCCCTTGATGGGCGATTTGGCCGGGGCGGGGGCTTGGGTGTTGGGCGGCGTGGCGGCGTTGGTCGCGCTGGTGTTGACGAGCTTGTCGCTGCTGCGCTGGCAGCGCTACCCACAGGCGCTGGCCGATGACCTCAAGCACCCGGTGCGCCACGCTTTTGTCGCCGCCATGCCGATTGCGCTGATCTTGCTGGCCACGGTGGCGACGGCGCTGCTGGGGCCGTCGATGCCGGTGCGCTGGCTGTGGGGCGTGGGGTCGATTTGGCAATTTGGCGTGACGGTGTGGGTGTTAGCGCGTTGGCTGGAACCGGGCGCGGGCAAGGCGGGCGGGCCGCTGTGGCCCGGCATCACCCCGGTGCTGTTGCTGCCGGTGGTGGGCAATGTGCTGGTGCCGTTGGCGGGCGTGACGCTGGGTTTCCCTGGCTGGTCGGCGGCGCAATTGGGCATCGGGCTGCTGCTGTGGCCGGTGGTGGTGGCGCTGCTGGTGGTGCGCATTGGGCTGCACGGTTTGTGGCCTGAGCGCCTGCTGCCCGCCACCTTCATCACCGTGTCGCCGCCGTCAGCCATTGGGCTGGCGATTTTGCAATTGGGCGCGCCGCCCGTGCTGGCCTGGATGTGCTGGGGCGTGGCGCTGCTGTTTGTGGCGTGGGCGGCCAGCGTGTTCAAGCGGGCGTTGTCGCAGCCGTTTGCGCTGACGTTTTGGGGCATGTCCTTCCCGCTGGCGGCGTTTGCGGGTTTGACCTTGCGACTGACCGCCGACGCGCCCACGCTGTTTCAGTCCGTGGCGATGGCGGCTTTGGCCATGACCTCGCTGGTGATTGGCGCGCTGACGCTGGCCACCGTGAAGGGTTTGCGCGACGGTTCGCTGCTGGCCCCCGAGCCGGTGGCGATGCTGAATGTGGTCGGCACCGGCGCAACAGCTTCTTGAGGCGCAGGCGATTTCGCATCGCCTGACGCAAAACTGACATCGCTAAATTGTCGTCAAGACGGCAAAATAGCGCGCATGAACTCCTCTCTAGACCGGGCTTCCTCGCCGGATGCCGACCTTCAGCCCACTTTGGTGACCCCGCCGCGCACGGGCTCGTTGCTGCCCCCGGACGATGCCTTGCGCGTCACGCTGCACGACGAAGTCCACGCCCGGCCCTCGGCGCGGGTGCGTTTGCCTGCGTTGGTGGTGTATGTGGCCGTGCTCAACGAGGGCGTGAGCCGCGAGCAAGAGCTAGAGCACCTGCGCCGCTTGCCCGGTCAAGCTGATTTGCCGCCCGAGAGCGTGCAGTCCAGCTTTTTGCGACTGCGCTTTGCCAATCACACCTTGAAGTGGGAGCGCCACACCGAGTTCAGTCGCTACTCGCTGGTGCAGCCTTTGCCTGAAGGCATAGAGCTGGGCAAGGCCTGCCCTGACCTGCTGACCTCGCTCGTGATAGACCCCGAATGGCTGCGCAGCATTCCGGGCCGCACGGTGGCGGCGGTGGAACTGGCCTTGCTGGCCGTCGATTTGAAGCAGCCGGGCTTGATGCAGCAGGCGCAAGCTTGGTTTGGCGGACGTAACGTCGTGGCCTCGCAACTGGGCAACGGGCACTCGTGGGCCATGACCCAGTTCCGCATCGGGGACAACGGCTTTGAACGCATGCTGGTGCTGGCCCCGCCCGAAACCACCGAGCCGCGCGTGGGCCGCATCTTGCAGCGTCTGCTGGAAGTCGAAACCTATCGCCTGATGGCTCTGCGCGGCTTGCCGATGGCCAAGCGGTTGTCGCCGCTTTTGGGCGATGCCGAGCGCCAACTGGCCGACATCACCGCCCAGCTTGAGAACAAATCCGCCTCTGACGAGGCGCTGCTGGACACGCTGGTGTCGCTGGCGGCCCGCATCGAACGCGCCACGGCAGAGAATGTGTTCAGGTTCTCCGCCACCCGCGCCTACGCCACGCTGGTGCATGAGCGCATCGCCGAGCTGCGCGAAATCCCGATCTCTGGCACGCAAAAGTTGGGCGAATTCATGCAACACCGACTCTCGCCCGCAATGGCGACGGTGGCGGCCACGGCGCAGCGGTTGGCGTCGCTGTCAGAGCGGGTGGCGCGCACCAGCGCCCTGCTGCGCACCCGCGTGGACATTGCCACCGAGGTGCAAAACCAACAGTTGCTGGAAAAAATCAACCACGGCCAAGAGCTGCAACTGCGCTTGCAGTCGATGGTGGAAGGCTTGTCGATTGCGGCGATTTCATACTACGTGGTCAGCCTGCTGGTGTATGGCGGCAAGGCTTTGAAAGGCGCAGGCGTGCCCATCAATCCGGAAGCCGCCGCTGGCGCGGCGATTCCGCTGGTGCTGTGGGTGGTGTGGCGCGCCACGCAGCGCATCCACGCCAAGCTGCACGGGCACTGAGCGCTGCGGTCAGTTCTCAGCCAATAAAAAAGCCCGCTTCGTGCGGGCTTTTTTGCGGTGGGCGTTGCCGAATCAGGCTGATGCGCGGCCGTGCATTTGCACCGGCTGCCATTGCGCAGCAGTCGCGGTTTGGGTGGTGCGCGCTGGGCGGGCGGTGCGCATCGCGGTGGCTACGGCCCACACCAGCAGCGTGATGGCCCAGTGCGCCAGCACCACGCCTGCGGCGATGCGGTTGGCGGTGTGCAAGATGGCGACGGTGCTGGCCGACATGGGCAACGGTGCCACCATGTAGAAGCAGGCCAACACGCCCAGTGGCAACAGCGTACCAATGGCCCACATCAGCGTCAGTTTGCGTTTGAAAGCGTTGCAGGTGACAGCGGCGGCGGAAGCAGTGGTGCGTGACATGGCAGTGTGGCGTGAAGTGGGGTGGAGCAGGTCTATCCTGCCAAGTGGTTCGGGTGAACCCTGAGATTGTCGGGTAAACCCGCATTTCTGTACAGATTCGCCTCCACACCCTTCGCGGCTGATTGGCGCAAAAACCACGATCACCCAGCCACGTTGGCCCGCAGCCGCGTCAGCTCAGGGCGCTGTCAATCACGCCGCCACCTAGACAGACTTCGCCGTCGTACAGCACCGCGCTTTGGCCGGGGGTGACGGCCCATTGCGCTTGCTCAAAGTGCAGGCTGAATGCATCCGGCGTGGCTCCCGCGTGCAATTCGCACGCCGCATCGGCTTGGCGGTAGCGGGTTTTGGCGGCGCAGCGCCCGGCGACGGGCGGCTCGCCTGCGCACCAACTGGCGTTGGTAGCGCTCAAGCGGGGTGACAGCAGCCAAGGGTGATCATGGCCTTGCACCACCCACAGCGTGTTGGCGGTCATGTCTTTGCGCGCCACAAACCAAGGTTGATGCTCGCCCACACCGCGCAAGCCTTGCGCTTGCACGGCTTTGAGTTCCGCGCCTTTGGCCTTCAGCCCGCCGATGCCCAAACCCTGGCGCTGGCCCAGCGTGTAAAAGCTCAGGCCCACATGCTGGCCGATGGTGCGGCCTTTGTCGTCTTTGATCGGGCCGGGCTCGCGCGAGATGTAGCGGTTCAAAAACTCACGGAAAGGCCGTTCGCCGATGAAGCAGATGCCGGTCGAATCCTTCTTTTTGGCGTTGGGCAAGCCGATGTCGGCGGCAATGCGGCGCACCTCGGTCTTGTGCAACTCGCCGACGGGGAACAGCGTTTTCGAGAGCTGTGCTTGGTTCAGCCGGTGCAAAAAGTAGCTTTGGTCTTTGCTGGGGTCTAGGCCTTTGAGCAACTCATGGCGCTGTGTGGCCGTGTTCAGCCGCGTGCGGGCGTAGTGGCCGGTGGCGATTTTGTCAGCGCCTAGGCGCATCGCGTGGTCTAGGAAGGCTTTGAACTTGATCTCGGCGTTGCACAGAATGTCGGGGTTGGGCGTGCGCCCGGCTTGGTACTCGTGCAGGAAATCGGCGAAGACGCGATCTCGGTATTCAGCGGCGAAGTTGACGTGCTCGATCTCGATGCCGATCACGTCGGCCACGCTGGCCGCATCCACAAAGTCGATGTTGGAGGAGCAGTATTCACTGTCGTCGTCATCTTCCCAATTTTTCATGAAGATGCCGACGACTTCGTGGCCTTGTTGTTTGAGCAAGTAGGCGGTGACGGCGGAATCGACTCCGCCGCTCAGGCCCACGACGATGCGTTGTTTGACTGTCATGGGCCGATTTTAGGAACTCAGTGGTGGTGGCCGCCTTCGCCGTGGGCGTGGCCGTGTTCGATTTCTTCAGCGGTGGCGGCGCGCACGTCGCTCACGGTGCAAGCAAACACCAGCGACACACCGGCCAGCGGGTGGTTGCCGTCGAGCACGACTTTGCCGTCTTCGATGCTGGTGATGGTCAACAGGCGTGCGCCTTCGGCGCTGTGCGCTTCCAGTTGCATGCCGACTTCAGCGCCTGCGGGCAGGTTGCTCAGGGCTTCAACGATGAGGTTGTCGTCGTTGTAGTCGCCGAATGCGTCAGCGGGTTCGAGGGCGATTTCCAGTGCATCGCCGATGCTCTTGCCCAGCAAAGCGGCTTCGATTTTCGGGAAGATGCCGCCCGTGCCGTGCAAGAACACGATGGGTTCCTGGCCCGGATCGACCAAGTTGTTGTCGGTGTCGGACACTTTGTAGTCGATGGTGACCACGGTGTTGGCGCTGATTTGCATGGAAGTTCCCGTTAAAAAAGGTGTCTATTGTGTGCGATCTTGTCCGGGCGGGTGCGCTGGGCGCAGGCTGACCCCGTGCTCATGGGCTGCGGGCGAAGAAGGCGGCGCTCATGCCCAACCCGGTCACGATCACCAAGGCGCGCACGCCTAGTGCGGGCAAGCGCCGCGCCAGTCGGGCACCGGCCATGCCGCCAGCGGTGGCGGCCAGCATCATCAAGCTGGCCTCGCGCCAAGCAATAGCGCCCGCCCACGCAAACGCCGCCACCGACAGCAGCGATAGCACCAGCGAGTTCAGATTTTTCAGGGCGTTGATGGTGTTCAGCCGCGACTCGCCCGTCAGCGTGTACAGCGCCATCAGCAAGATGCCCAAGCCGCCGTTGAAGTAGCCACCGTAAATCGACACCGCCAGCAAACCCGGTACCCGCCAGTGCGGCCAACCGGCCCCGGCGCTGCGTCGCACCAGTGCGGGGCCCACGGCAAACAAGGCCGTGGCGGCCAGCAGCAACCAAGGCACCACGCCCGCAAACACCTGGGCTGGTGTGATCAGCAACAGTCCTGCTCCGAGCACGCCGCCCAGCGCTGACAACGCCATCTCGCGCCGCAGTTGTGCGGGTGGCAGGGTGCGCAGCTCGGTTTTAAAGCCCAGCGTGCTGCCCCAGTAACCGGGGCTGACGGCCAGTGCGCTGGTGGCGTTGGCGGCGATGGGCGGCACGCCCGCCCACACCAGCGCCGGAAAGGTCAAAAAGCTACCGCCACCGGCCAGCGCGTTCAACACGCCCGCGCCGAATGCAGCGGCAGCCAGCACGGCCCACGTGGCCCAACTGGCGGCTGCATCCATCAATGGGGGTGGACGATGCTGGGATCGGTGTAGACCAGCGACAGCGCAAAGCGTTGTCCGGCCAAGTGGTCTTCCATGCAGCGCACGATCAGCGGACTGCGGTGGCGATGGGCGCTGGCGCGCACTTCGTCGGGCGTCATCCACAGGGTGCGCACGATGCCGTCGTCCAGCGTGCGGCTGCTGTCGGCTTCGCCCAAGTCGCCGCTGAAGGCCATGCGCAGGTAGGTGATGTCTTCGCCCGTGTCGCTGCGGATGGTGCGCGACAGGTACACGCCCACCAGCGCCGTGGGCGTGAAGCTGTGGGTGGTTTCTTCCAGTGCCTCGCGGGCGCAGCCTTCTACCGGGGATTCGCCCAGATCGAGGTGGCCTGCCGGGTTGTTCAGGCGCAAGCCGTCGGGTGTGTGTTCTTCAACCAAGAGGTAGCGGCCATCGCGTTCGATGATGGCGGCCACGGTGACGTGGGGTGTCCAGCGTTGTGTCATGTCGAGATTATCTCGCCCACAGAATTGCAGAAATCCTCCAAAATGGCGCGGCTATGTAAGCTTGCCGACAGAGATGGTAAAGATAGTCGCCCTAAAGCAACTATGATGACAATCATCTTTGATTTCATTCCATTACTTTACTTGAGGAGTTGCCCATGCTGATAGGCGTACCTGCCGAAACGACGGCAGGCGAGACCCGCGTTGCCGCCACCCCTGAAACGGTGAAAAAGCTCAAAGCTCAAGGCCACACGCTGCGCGTGCAGTCTGGCGCTGGCCTGAGCGCCAGTGTGACGGACGCGGCTTACACCGCCGCTGGGGCTGAAATCACTGATGCTGCCGGTGCCCTGGGTGCCGCGCTGGTGCTGAAAGTGCGCAGCCCGTCTGAAGCTGAAATCGCCTTGATGCTTGCGGGCACAGCGGTTGTCGGCATGCTCAACCCCTTTGACCGCGACGGCTTGCAGTTGCTGGCCAAGGCGGGTTTGACCAGCTTTGCGCTGGAAGCGGCCCCGCGCACCACCCGCGCGCAAAGCATGGACGTGCTCTCCAGCCAAGCCAACATTGCCGGTTACAAGGCGGTGATGATGGCGGCGGACAAGTACCAACGCTTCTTTCCCATGCTGATGACGGCAGCGGGCACGGTCAAAGCCGCGCGCGTGGTGATTTTGGGCGTGGGCGTGGCCGGTTTGCAGGCGATTGCCACGGCACGCCGTTTGGGCGCGGTGATTGAAGCGTCAGACGTGCGTCCCTCGGTGAAAGAGCAAGTCGAATCTTTGGGGGCCAAGTTCATCGACGTGCCCTACGAAACCGCTGAAGAAAAAGAAGCCGCCGAAGGCGTGGGCGGCTATGCGCGCCCCATGCCGCCGAGCTGGCTGGAGCGCCAAAAGGTGGAAGTCGCCAAGCGTGTGGCGCAAGCCGACGTGGTGATCTCTACCGCGCTGATTCCGGGCCGCGCTGCGCCGGTGCTCATCACCGAAGAGATGGTCAAGGCCATGAAGCCCGGCTCCGTGATCATCGACATCGCGGCTGGCAAAGCGGCTGACGGCATCGGCGGCAACTGTCCGCTGACCGAGGCGGGCAAGACGGTGCAAAAGTACGGCGTGACCTTGGTCGGCGAGACCAATCTGCCCGCGCTGGTGGCCGCAGATTCCAGCGCGCTGTATGCCCGCAACGTGCTGGACTTCCTCAAACTGGTGCTGCCCAAAGACAGCGCCGAGCTGAAGATCGATCTGGAAGACGACATCGTGGCCGCTTGCCTGATGACGCAAAGCGGCAGCGTCCGCACCAAGTAAACCTAGCATCCACCGAGGACAACCATCATGGACGCAGTGTCTCCCACACTCATCAACTTGATTATTTTTGTGCTGGCAATTTACGTGGGCTACCACGTGGTCTGGACGGTCACGCCCGCGCTGCACACGCCGCTGATGGCAGTGACCAACGCGGTGTCGGCCATCGTCATCGTCGGGGCCATGCTGGCTGCCGCGCTCACTGAAACCCCGCTGGGCAAAACCATGGGCGTGCTGGCCGTGGCGCTGGCCGCCGTGAACGTGTTCGGCGGCTTTTTGGTGACGCGCCGGATGTTGGAAATGTTCAGGAAGAAAGACAAGAAGGCACCCGCTGCCGCATCAGGAGCCGCCAAATGAGCATGAACCTTGTCACGTTGCTGTACTTGGTGGCCAGCGTCTGCTTCATTCAGGCGCTCAAGGGTTTGAGCCACCCGACGACTTCGCTCCGAGGCAACCTGTTCGGCATGATCGGCATGACGATTGCCGTGCTGACCACCATCGGCTTGATCTTCACGATGGCTGAGCACGCGAACCTCAATGGCATTCAAGGCTTGACTTGGGTGCTGGTGGGTTTGCTGGCCGGTGGCAGCTTGGGCGCGTACATGGCCAACAAGGTCGAGATGACCAAGATGCCCGAGCTGGTCGCCTTCATGCACAGCATGATTGGTTTGGCGGCGGTGTTCATCGCCGTGGCGGCGGTGGCTGAGCCTTGGGCGATGCTGCACGGGCTGGAAAAGGGCGCGCCCATTCCGACCGGCAACCGCTTGGAGCTGTTCTTGGGTGCGGCCATTGGGGCGATCACCTTCAGCGGCTCGGTGATTGCGTTTGGCAAGCTGTCGGGCAAGTACAAGTTCCGCCTGTTCCAAGGCACGCCGGTGAGCTTCTCGGGTCAGCATCAACTGAACTTGGTGTTGGGCTTGGCCACGGTCGGCTTGGGCTTGGCGTTCATGTTCACTGAAAGCTGGCCTGCTTTCTTCGCCATGCTGGCGCTGAGTTTTGTGATGGGCGTGCTCATCATCATCCCGATTGGCGGGGCCGACATGCCGGTGGTGGTGTCGATGCTCAACAGCTACTCGGGTTGGGCTGCGGCGGGCATTGGCTTTAGCTTGAACAACTCGATGCTGATCATTGCCGGTTCGCTGGTGGGCAGCTCGGGTGCAATCTTGAGCTACATCATGTGCAAGGCCATGAACCGCTCGTTCTTCAGCGTGATCTTGGGCGGCTTTGGTGGCGAAGCGGGCACCGCAGTGGCGGGCAGCACCGAACAGCGCCCCGTCAAGAGCGGCAGCGCTGACGACGCGGCCTACATCTTGGCCAACGCTGAAACCGTGATCATCGTGCCCGGCTACGGTCTGGCGGTGGCGCGCGCCCAGCACGCAGTCAACGAACTGGCCGAGAAGCTGATGCACAAAGGCATCAACGTGAAGTACGCGATTCACCCGGTGGCGGGCCGCATGCCCGGTCACATGAACGTGCTGCTGGCCGAAGCCGAAGTGCCTTACGACCAAGTGTTTGAGATGGAAGACATCAACGGCGAATTCGGCCAAGCCGACGTGGCCATCATCTTGGGCGCGAACGACGTGGTGAACCCCGCTGCGCTGCAAAAGGGCAGCCCGATCTACGGCATGCCGATTTTGGAAGCCTTCAAGGCCAAGACCATCATCGTCAACAAGCGTTCGATGGCCGCCGGTTACGCCGGTCTGGACAACGAACTGTTCTACATGGACAAGACCATGATGGTGTTCGGCGATGCCAAGAAGGTGATTGAAGACATGGGCAAGGCGATTGAATCAGCCTAGCGTCGTTTGGGGCGGGTCAATTTCCCGGTGCGTCTGGTGTGGCACGCGGCGGCAGGAAGAAGCTGCGCGGGTGCTTGCGCCAGCGCTCACCCAAGGCGGCGTAGAGTCGGCCACGCTCTTGCACGCGCAAGCCGCGCGAGGCCAGCGCCACCTTGAACGCCAAGCTGAAGCTGACGCCTAAGTTGAGCAAGCCAATCACTGGAATCGCAGCCACGCACCACCAAAAATCCGGTTGCTGGAAGATGCCGGTGCCCAGCGCGCCAATGGCGGCGGCCAGTTGTCCGGCGGCCAGCGTGACGTGGCGCACCTCCAGCGGCAGGCCCACAAAGCTGCACACGGCAGGAATCACACCCAGCATCATCCCCAGCGACACATTGGCGGCCAAGCCTGAAATGTTGTGCCGCCACCAGTGCGCCCAGCGCTGCGCCCGGCGCGGGCCGAGCACGGTAATAAAACGCGGATTCCAAGCAATGGCGCTGTCGAGTCGGTGGTAAACAAACCAGTTCTCGACCCAGCCCGCGATCAAGCTGGAGGCAAACAGCAGCACCCCGGTGAAGGCGGCAAACAGCGCAGTCGGCCCCAGCAGCGTCAGCGAGTGCAGCACGTAGTGGCCGCTGTCTGCCCCGATCAGCGGTTTAGTGGTCAATGACCACATCAAGCCTTGGGCCAGCAGCACCACTGGCATCACCAGCAGCAAGTTGCCCACAATGCCCGCGATTTGCGAGCGCAGCAGGTGCGCCACCTCGTCCACAAAGCTGTCGATGGTTTCTTGCGCGGCGGGGTTGGCGGCATCGGTGCGGCCCACGTCTTCCAGCTTGGCGGCCAGGGTGGGGGCGGTCATCGCGGGTTGTTTGGTGGCCACCGTCAGGTGCAGCAACTGCACCACGACAAAGCTGACCGCGTAATTCACGCCCGCCCAAAACCCGAACCAAAACACCGGCAAGCTGAATGCGCCAATGGCGAACTTCATCAATGTGGTCAGCCCGATGATGGCTCCGCCGCCCGAGGCTTCGCGCAGCATGGTGCGGTATTCCACCAAGTCGCGGGTGATGTAGTGGCCGCCCGTTTCGGCGCTGCGTTCGGTGACTTTGCGCGCCAGCAGCCCGTAGTGCTGCGTGAACAAGGCGCGGACGCTGCGCCGTTCCTGCCCGGCTTGCACCAGATGCAGCACCAGCGCGCGCAGAGCGGTCGCGCTGGTTTCGGGGCTGGCGATCAGGGTGTCGAGCAAGACGTCGATGCGGCGGCTACGCGAGTGGATTTGATCCACTTGAAACACCAAATCGACCGAGATGCCGTGCTCGTCCAAATGGCTGCGCACGCTGTCGGCTGCGGTGCAGCAGGCGTGCAGCACGTCGCGCAGGGTTTGGGCGCAGGCTGGCAAATCGGAGTTGTCGCGCAGTGCTTCAGCCGCCTGCACCACGCGGTGAAACGGCTGGCTGGCCAGCAGACCTCGGTCCATGCGCTGACGCATGGCGGGTGACAGCCCACCCGCCCGCATCTGGCTGGCCAGCAATTGAATCGACTCAATTGCCGACGCTTGCCAAGGTGGATTGGTGCCAGCTTTGGGGGTTGAACACAGGGCCACCATGCGCTCGACCGTGGCCGGGTCTAAGGCGCTCAGCCAAGCCATATCGTCTGAGCGTGACAGCAGCAGGTGAAACAGCTCGCCCAGATCGTTGGTTTGCGGCGTGCCGGGCAGGCAGACCAAGCGCATCCGCTCGGCCAATTCGCTCAAGAAGCCTTGGCGCGGTGCAAAGCCGTAGTCGGCCAGCAGCCCGGTGGCATCAAGCCGACTGAGCGTGTGGCGCAGCAAGGCGGAGATGTGCAGCCGATCTTGCGGGCGCTGCTCCAGCACATCCAGCAGGTGGCGCAGGCGGCGCACGGGCCAAGGGCTGTACTCGACAGGGTCGGGCCAGTCGCCTGGGGTGTAGGGGCTGGGCGGGCCGGGTTGGCGCAGCCAGTTGAGCAAATGAATCAGCCACAGGTGCCGCTCGGGAGCGGGAGCCTGGGTGTCGGCTTGAGCGAGAAGTTCGCTCAGCGTGCGAGGTTGTGAAAATTGCATCGTCCGGGGCCCGGTTCGGTCAGACACGCTAGCGACGCTATCGAGCCTGACGGGTGGGTGGATGACGTTGCCGCCGGAGAGCGCCTCAGGCGCAAGCTGCAGGGCGCGGCAGAGGTGGAGCAACATCGGCGAAGGGTCTTCATCCTAGCGTGTCATGCAAGTCCACGTCAGTTGTACCGATGAAAGCGGTGTGCATCACGGGCGGGCAGGTCATCGCGCTGATACCGGCAGTACCGCCACTGGCATCAGGGAAACACAGGTTGGCTTGCCGGGTGTGTGGCGTGGACAATGACTGCCATTCAAGGAGACCACGATCATGACCCTTTTGACCGAGCGCCCCTGGCTCAGCAGCTACCCCGAAGGCGTGCCCGCTGACATTGACCCGGCGCACTACGCCTCGCTGGCCGCCTTGATGGACGAGAGCTTCCAGCAATACGCCCAGCGTACGGCCTACAGCTACATGGGTAAAGACGTGAGCTTTGGCCGCACCGACAAGCTCAGCCGCTCTTTGGCGGGCTATTTGCAAAGTCTCGGTCTGACCAAAGGCGACCGCGTGGCGGTGATGATGCCCAACACGCCGCAATATCCGATGGCCGTGGCTGCCATCTTGCGGGCGGGGCTGGTGCTGGTCAACATCAACCCGCTCTACACCCCACGCGAGTTGGAGCACCAGCTCAAAGACAGCGGTGCCAAGGCCATCATCATCATTGAGAACTTTGCCAACACGCTGGAAAAGTGTTTGGCTGACACGCCCGTCAAGCACATCGTGCTGTGTGCCTTGGGTGACCAACTCGGGTGGTTGAAGGGCGGGTTGGTCAACTTCGTGGTGCGCAACGTCAAAAAAATGGTGCCCGAGTACCACTTGCCCCATGCGGTGCGCTTCAACGATGCGCTGGCTTTGGGGCGCAGTGCGGGCTTCAAAGCCACCAGCATTCAGGGCGACGATGTGGCGGTGTTGCAGTACACCGGCGGCACCACCGGCGTGAGCAAGGGCGCGGTGCTGCTGCACCGCAACGTGGTGGCCAACGTGCTGCAAGCGCAGGCTTGGTACAACCCGGCGATGCAAAAAGTGCCCGCAGGCGAGCAGCCCACCACCGTGTGTGCGCTGCCGCTGTACCACATCTTCGCCTTCACGGTGGGCATGATGCTGTCGCTGCGCACGGGTGGCAAACTGGTGCTGATTCCCAATCCGCGCGACTTGCCTGCGGTGCTCAAAGCGCTGGCACCTCACCACATCCACAGCTTCCCGGCTGTGAACACGCTGTTTAACGCGCTGGTGCATCACCCGGATTTCCACACCGTGGACTGGTCGCACCTGAAGGTGTCGGTGGGCGGCGGTTCTTCGGTGCAAAGCGCGGTGGCGCAGCGTTGGTTGGAAGAAACCGGCTGCCCCATCTGCGAGGGCTACGGCCTGTCGGAAACCTCGCCCACTGTGAGCTGCAACCCCGTGACCTCGCACGAATTCACCGGCACCATCGGTTTGCCGTTGCCCAGCACCCGCATGAAATTGCTGGATGACGCGGGCATGGAAGTCACCACCTTGGGCCAACCCGGCGAGATCGTGATTCACGGCCCGCAAGTCATGGCCGGTTACTGGCAACGCCCCGACGAAACCGCCAAGGTCATGACCGCTGACGGCTACTTCCGCACCGGCGACATCGGCATCATGGACGCGCGCGGCTACTTCAAAATCGTTGATCGCAAGAAAGACATGATCTTGGTCAGCGGCTTCAACGTCTACCCCAATGAAGTCGAAGAAGTGGTGGCCGAATGCCCTGGCGTGCTTGAATGCGCCGCTGTTGGGGTCAGCGACATCCGCACCGGCGAAGCCGTGAAGTTAGTGATCGTCAAACAAGACCCCGCACTCACCGAAGCCCAAGTGCGCGAGTTCTGCAAGGCGCGCTTGGCCGGCTACAAGCAGCCCAAGCTGATCGAGTTCCGCGCTGACATGCCCAAATCTCCCGTGGGCAAGATCTTGCGGCGCGAGTTACGTGACAAAAAGTAAATCAGATACACGTTAGCCCTGCCATTTCTACGTCTAATTCGAGCCTTGAGCTCGATGGTTTATCAATCTCCCTGATAAAAAGCGCTCTTTAGCGCTCATTTGTCACCAACTCCGGTTTGGTCTATATGTGTGAGGCCGGATCTGGTGGGCGAGTTAGCTGATTAAAGTTTGGTTGTTATCTAAAATGGTAAGATTGATCCTTAAAGTTGTTACATGAGGTGGCGCTAGAATAGTCAAATTGCTGCATTGCAGCAGTTTGACTGCTTGTGATTTATCGTCAAGTCGTCTATGGCATCGTGTTATTTTTTGCCGAGATCTGTACTTACTGTGCCCACTCTTGAATCATCTTTTCGTTATGGTCAAATTGATCAGACCACTTCTTCCAACGAAACCTCTTTACTGACCCCGTCGCGCAGTCCAAATGCCCCTGTATTCGCCTTGGGTGGGTTGGCTGGAGGCAATGGCTTTGGTGCAGGCTTTTTGGAGGCCGTGCGCCAACATGGCATCCGACCCGTTGCCATTTCATGCACCTCTGGCATGATCATGTGGACGGCGCGCTTCTTGGCTGGTGAAGACTTGCGCGAGCACTTTCACCGCGAGGTTGCTGCCACGCCTGTGGGGCAGGGCGTACCGGCACCCGTGGCCTCCGCCTTGGTGGGGATGACGGGGTTGCAAGGCGTTTTTCGCCCGGCGATGCAAGAGTACTGGCGGCGCTGGTTTGAGCCGCCAGCTGAGCTCTCGTTGCAGGTGCTTGTAGATCGACTGTTGCCAACGCAAACCGCTTGCTCGACCCGGCCCGACTCTTTTTTTGAGGATATGGCCGACGTCCTCAATGACAGTGACATCGCTGTGATGTTTAATGCGTTCTCACCGCCGCAAGGCATTGAATATTTGTTCATGAATCCGGCGGCGATGCGTTTGTTTGGCCGCAATCACAATCAAATATCGGGTCAGCAAATTACGCAAAACATTGATGCTGAAGCGGTGCGTGCGGCTTTGCATTTGTATGCTTATGGCCATGAAGATGATTACGGTGGTCGCCATTTAATCGATGGCGCTTACCATCGTCAGTTTATTTTGGACGAGTTGTGTAGCTTGGCTGCTCAGGGTGAATTGAGTGATTTGTGGATGGTTCGACCACAAAATAGCCGCTGGTCAGGTCAAATGCCATCAAATTATTTTGACCAACGCGATATGGAAACTGCTATTTCTATGAATAGCAGTTACATGAGCCAGCTGCGGCGAATTGAATTGATTAACCGTCTTTTGGAGCAGGGGCAGTTAAATGGTGCTCAGTATCATCCGATCGCTTTGCGATTGTTTGAGTATGAAGGGCATCGAGGTTATTTTGGTTATTTCAATGAGAGCCGTGATGTGTTTGAGCAGGGATTTAACCGTGCAATGCAGGCTCTTGATTAGGCTTTCTTGATTTGATATTTTAATAAGGACTTTATGACTGATTTTTATTTGACGCGTCGCCATGCTTTGACGACGGTTGCTGCTGCAACGGCGGCTTGGGCCTTGCCTGGGCGAGCGCAAACTGCGGGCGGCTCTTTGGCGGTGGGCATCGTGCGTCCCTACACCGGGCCGCTCAAGGGAGTGGCCGCTGGCTATGTTGAGGCACTGAAGGCGCTTTTTGACAGCGTCAACGCGCAAGGCGGCATCAATGGCAGCAAATTAGAGTTGATAGAAAAAGATGATGAAGGTGTGCCTGCTAACACTGAAAAGCAAGTGCGTGCTTTGGGTGATGACCCTCGTCTGTTGGCTGTCCTTGGCATCGCTGGCACGGGCAACATACTGGCGGCTTATCCCGTTTTAGAAGCGACTCGCCTGCCTTTGATTGGCCCATTCAGTGGGTCACCCGCACTGCGTGAAGCCAAATACCGTCAAATTTTTCACGTTCGCGCCAGTTATGAGGGTGAACTGGAAGAAATTGCCAACAACATTTCGGACAGAGCTCCCAAAGGTAAGGTTGTCGTTTTATATCAAGACGATACATTTGGAGCGGGCTCATTTGCTGTTTTGACAGCCCGCATGAGCATCAAGGCTCCTGGTGTAGTTCTTTCAGGCTACAAATTTGATCGAAATACCGGCGCTTTTTTAGATGCCGCCACCGCTCAAGCGGCATTGCACCAAGCTGATGCAGTGGTTTTTGTGGGCGCTCCGAAATCGGTTGGAATGTTGCTCAAGTCCGTGCGTGCTGATAATTCCCGAGCCACGGCATATACCTTGTCAGTCGTCGATGCGCTGGGGCTCGTTAAAGATGTGGGTGCTCCTGTCGCGCATGGTCTGTTGATCACGCAAGTGATGCCTAATCCGCGCAAGAGCTCCTTTAAATTGGTACGTGACTACCGTGCTTTGATGGAGGCCACCAAGCAATCCATGAGTTATGCCGGATTGGAGGGTTATCTGACCGGGCGCGTGTTGCTGGATGTATTGGGTCGTATCAAAACTGCCCCCACCCGCGACAAGGTGTATGCCATGTT
>ERZ724524.860-NODE-860-length-19887-cov-4.463493_pt1 | contig 19887 bp, 18 predicted proteins | sample MGYA00376057_ERZ724524 | MGnify/ENA primary metagenome ERZ724524 (study PRJEB28724, sample SAMN07190888) | wastewater metagenome | isolation source: influent of sewage treatment plant in Hong Hong | place: USA: Christiansburg, Virginia | collected 2016-03-01 ...
TGTTACCGCACCTAGAGGGCGTCAGCGAACCAACGATCCAGCCAAGTGGGCTGCTCCCGATCGAGAAGACCCCTTACAGCGAACTGTTTCACCTACTCGATGTCCGCTTGGCCCGTAGCTTGACCGTCGAAAGGTTTGCCCCAGGTGGGTTCGAAAGCGTCACCGGCGTGCGGCATCTGCACTGGCTGCGCACCATGGCTCGACTGGGTGGACCGGGGCTCCAGCGTGTGCTGCGGATCGTGCTCGACCGGGAGCGGCCAGAGGTTCACTACGAAGAACCGGTTGGGATGCGACCGTCGGCAGAGGCTCCGCTCACTGCTCATCAGGCCGCGATCCTCGGTCAGACACTGACCGCGATTCATCAGGCCGCCGAGGTCCATGGCTCGGTCGCTGGTTCGATCCTGCTCGAAAAACACGGACCCCTGCTACTCATCGCCGGTCGAGGGCCGCTGTCTTGGTCGGAGCCTGCTCCGTCTGCCCAGCAAGATCGCGAAGCGCTAGCAACCTGGGCGACAGGGCTCTAGCTCGGATCGGGTGTTGGGGGGACGGGCGGAGCCACGGGCTCGGTGGGCTCGGGCTCAGCGGTGCTACGGCGGCGCTCGGCGCGACGCTCGACCTCCCGCAGCGGGGCCACCACCTCGCGCAGCAGGTCTTCGTTGTTTGGGATCATATCGATGGCCGCGAGCACGGTGTTGACGACCCGAATCCACTGGTTGCGGGCACTCGCCGCATCGGCACGACTCGGCTGGACCGTTGGCTGGTAGTGAACCGTCGCCACTTCGCCCAGCTTTTGCGCCACCTGCACGTAGCGCTCGATCAGCGCCAGCATCGACTCCTTGCCAAGAACCAACGTCCTGAGCTGCTTTTTGTCCTCCGCAGACAGTCGTGCATGGGCCAGCGTCGCCTGTCCCACCTCATCGGAGTACGAGCGCTTCACCACCATCAAGCCATCAGGGAGCACCGTATCGAGCAGCCTCTGCCACAGCTCGCGCTCAGCAGCGACCTGCGACAGGTAGATCTGCGCCAAAAACAGGTGGTAGATCGTACGCACCATGTCGTCATGCTGCGCATCCAGCTCTTCGAGGATTCGCACCCGGCTCTTGGCCTGCGGATCGACTGTCGGCTGAAGGGCCATCAGCGCAAGGTGGACTCGCTCCACATGAGACAGCAGCACCGCGACTTCAGCCGGTACCTTCATCAGTTGATGATGGCGATGCTTTGCATCCACCCAGGTCTGCGTGATGTGGATCATCTCGCCCGCAGTCAGTCGTTTCAATGCCATGAACAGCTCTCCGAAGTGATGGGGAAGCAACATACATAGCCCAGCTCCCCACACACGGCCACCCAACCACTCCAATCCCTCCTCGACAAGCAGTACGCGGCCACCAAACCGCTGGCCTACCTCCTCCGCGAGCAGTTCACGGCCACCCAACCAATTGGCTACCTCCTCCGCGAGCGCTCTGCGCCCACCCAACCAATTGGCTACCTCCTCCGCGAGCGCTCTGCGCCCACCCAACCAATTGGCTACCTCCTCCGCGAGCACTTAGCGGCCACCAAACCACTGGCCTACCTCCTCCGCGAGCGCTCTATGGCCACCAGCAGCCGATGAGTCCCTCCACGACAGGGTCTAACGGCGAAGAAGTACGTAGACCGCGCCCGCGCCACCATCCGTTGGTCGAGCGGTCGCAAAGGCCAGCACGCTCCTAGCGATCCGCCCGCGCTGGAGCCACATCCGCACCGCATCCTTGAGCACCGGAATCTGGTCTTTGGAGTTGAGCCCTCGCCCGTGAATGATCAGCACGCACCGCCGGTCATTGGTCCGCGACTCATGCAGGAAGGTCTCCACCCGAATGCGCGCTTCCTCGCGGTTGAGGCCGTGCAAATCGACGTGAGCTTGCAAAGCGAAGTCCCCCCGCCGCAGCCGAGACAACAGACGCCGATCGAGCCCATGGGCAATGCCTTCGATGTACTCATCGGTGTCGCTGATATCAAACGAGCCCGTCCCCGACAACAGATCCGATAGCTGCGCATAGGCCTCGGCATCCTCGGACAGTCGCTGTCGCGCCGCCCGCTCGGCTTCCACGGGCCGCTCGCGACCTTGCGTCACCAAGCGACTGGTGCCCTGCATCTCGCGCCGAAACAGCTCCGCATCCGACAGCTTTTCCTCGTCAGAGGTCATCATCTTCGGAGGGGGCGGCGGGGGCGGCTCCTTGACCTTGGCCTTGTCGACCAGCCCCCACAGCTCCTTACGCGCCTCGAAAAACGGGCTGTTGAGCTTGGGCTCTTTGGGCGGCGAGGCACTGGTCTTACTGCGCTTCTTGAGCTGCGCCATCCTTCACTCGTACCCGACAAGGCGAGCGCGTGCAATCACAGCCCGGTGGTGAGACGAGCAGCCATGCGCGCAAGGTTGCTGATTGGAGACAGCCTCGCAGCGTATACTTTGAGCCATGTCACACCAGATGGTCGATCGTTCGCATCCCTATTGCAGCGTCTGCGAAGGGGTCGAGGGCAGCTCGCTCCCCACGGACTGTCCAGGCACCAAGCTGACCCCCGAGCAAGTCACCGGCATCTACAACCACAAGCTCGATTATCGCGGCGGTCGCTGGGACGATCCCGCAGTCTTCGACTGGAAGCCGGTATCGCTACCCACCGGCTCGATGTACGGCGGCACCCACCACATCTCGACCACCGTCGAGTTGCCCGTCGATGAGGACGAGGACGAACTACCCCACAACACCAGCAGCACCAACTTCATCCCGATTCCCATCCCGATTCCGATCCCCATCCCCATCCCGATTCCTACCGGCGGGAGCAGCGACTCTGCGGCCGAGGAAGAGGATGAACCCACCGTAGATGTGACCGTCAATCGCTAGTTGAAGACTCGGGTTCGACGCTAAAACATCGCTCTGCGGACTTTCACAAGCGGGGCCACATCGTGTAGCCGGACCCGATCGGTGCCAACCGGTTCGACGCCAAGCGACTTGAGCAGCTCGACCATCGGCAGGGCCTTTGACTGGTTTAAGTAGCCGCGCACTCGCCCGGTCGTCGTCGCTTGCTCCAGCACCTCAATCACCGCCTCTTCATCGAGCGGCTCTTTCAAGCTGCGCGTCCTTAACTCAACAAGCACATCATCGAGCGAGCGCTTGCCTCGACTCTTGTGGCGAATCTCGACATCAATCAGCATCGCCAGACACGCGCCGCCCCAGTACACACGGCTGTAATGGTAGGTCTGCCGCAGCCGCTCACTTTCACTGCGCAGCGAGGGCCCATCGCCCTGACAATGCCGCTGGATGCCCTCCCACAAATCGGACCAGCCTTCCTCGACAGACAAGGCCCCGGCCCGCGCCCGCAGCACGTCTTGGTAATAGGTCGTAAATCCTTCGATGAGCCAGGGGATCTTGTGCCGAAGGAGTGGGTTGCCGACGTGAAAGACTTCGTGGGTGGCCACCCAGTCGTCGTGTAGCGGCAGTCGCTCGGCCTCACCTCCAAAGAAAATCACCAGCGAGGGACGACGTGGCCGCAGGACCGTGCCAAAGCTGCCCACGCCGCCATGACCTGGCATCGCGACCAGGACGATATGGACTTGCGAGGGCATCCGCTCGCCGTAAAAGCCATCGCTCAGCCGCACCGCTTGCTCCACCCACGAGCGCAACGTCTGATCGCTCGCTTTCGCCTGCCCCACGAGGAACAGCTCGACCTGCGAGTGGGGTAGCGCAATGGTCCCCAGTGGCCGAAAGGTACCCACGGTGAGGTAGCTGCCACCATCGTACTGCGCGGCATCGAGCCGGTAGCGCGGCGCGGGTCCAGGTAGCCTCTGCCACGGCGTGGTAATGCCGACACCGGGTGGAAGCGAAAACTCCACCTCGATCAGCGGGGACGGTGATCCGGTCGGTAGCGGGTCCGGTCGCAGCAGCACCGCCTCATCCGAGAAAGTCACCGCCGCGCCCATCCGCTGGACGAAGTCGGCACTACCGAAGGCCTCGGCAGCACCCGCCAGATCATAGTCATAACGAACCTGACGAACCGACTGGCTTGCGGTGGACAGCAGCCAGCACTCATCCTCTCTCAGGAGCGCTTGGGTCTTGCCGCCGTGAAAGACCTGCTCCACGTTGCGCACAAAGCGACCGGCTCCGCTCATATCGACGCAGATTCGCCGCACGGACAGTCCGCCCAGATCGAGCAGCACCGTCGCCCGGCTTAGATCCATCAGCTTGACGGAATAATGCCAGCCGACAGCAGGCTCACGAGCGGCACCGCTTAAGAACAGCAGCGCCCAGAGAATCCAGATCGAATGTAAGCGTTTCACGAAGAACTTGGCGTTCGAGAAAAGAGCCGGTCTACATCCGACGCCAGTGCCCGGGGATCAGGTGCCAGCCAGCACCATGACGGACCCACGCTGGGCGCTGCCACATCATGCCGTGACGACGGGTAATAAAGTGACCGGGCATCCACACCCAGCGCACGCCGTTCCAGTTCCAGTGACCGCCGACCCACTCGTGATGGACCGACGGTGCCATCGGCACCACTTCATTCATCATCGGGGGCGGCGCGCTCTGCACCACGATTGTTCCCTGCGGAGGCGGTCCACCCACAAAGACCGGCGATTGCGGTTGGCTGAGCGGTTCCCAGTGACCGGGCGAAAAGACCCAGTGATGACCGACACGAACCCAGTGCGCACGGACGTAGACATGGTTCGCTCGCGACATCTCGTAGTAGCCAGGTACCCACACGTAGCGACCCATCCGAAACGCCCAGTGACCGGGTATCCAGGTGTGCATCCGCGAGGGTGCCACCGGCTGGATCTCCATCTGCGGGGCGGGTGGAGCGATCTCGACGCGGACTCCGGACTCGTATTCATAGCCAGGCTGCGGCTGGTATCCGGGCTGCGGCTGGTATCCAGGCTGCGGCTGGTATCCAGGCTGCGGCTGGTATCCAGGCTGCGGCTGGTATCCAGGCTGCGGCTGATATCCAGGCTGCGGCCGGTATCCGGGCTGCGGCTGGTATCCGGGCTGCGGCTGGTATCCAGGCTGCGGGGCGTATTGAGGCTGTCCGCTGTACGGATCGACCGGTTGGGCCGAAGCAGACGCCGTTAGCGCGAGAAGCATCCCCAGCGAAACCCCACGCGAGAGCAAGCGAATCATGAGCGAGTCCTTTCAAGTGACCGTCCGACCATCTGCGCCAGCAAGATGCGCTGGCAGCGTGGAACGACCGAAGCTAGATGCATTTTACCCTAACCCGGTGCCGCACAAGTTGCCCAAGCAGTTGACCTAGAAACGACTCGGTGCGTATGCTGCGGTCGTTTTTAAAGGGAACCAGGATGCGGCTCTATTCGGGAAAGATTCCCAACATCGCGCAGGACTTGATTCGCAAGCTCAAGGAAGAAGGCGACATCGAGGTCAGCGACGTACAAGAAGCGCAGCTTGACGTCGAAGCGGTACTCAAAGAGTACCTACGACTCGACCGCGAGCTGACGGAGAAGGCCAAAGACATCATGGAGAAGCGGCGGCTGCCTTATGAGCAGTTGCAAAAGATCAAGCGCTCCATGGCTGAGGAACGCGACATTGGCATCGGTGACGAGTCGGTGTCGTACATCGCCAATCAGATCCTCGAGGCATTCATGCACTCGCGGTTTGTCGACGAGGTATTCGGCGACGATGGCGACATGCGGAAGAAGATCCAGACGGTCCTCCGCAAGCACATGCAGGTCGACAGCGAGATTGACCACGAGGTCCGTCGGCGCATCAAGAACCTGCAAGAAGGCACGGCGACTTGGGAAATTGAGTACCAAAAGGTCATGGACCAGCTCCGTCGCCAACACAAGCTAGAATAAGAGCGAAGATCGCAAATCCCCCCAAGACACGACAGCCCACAGGAGAAAGCATTTGAGTCGAGAAGATCTGGTCGAAATGAGCGGAGCAGTCACCAACGTAATGGTCGGCGGTAACTTCGAGGTCATCACCCCCGAGGGGCACAAAATTTTGGCCCGGCTCTCGGGTCGGATGAGACGTTTCCGAATTCGCGTGGTGCTCGGCGATCAGGTCTTGGTGGGTGTCTCGCCCTACGATCCAACTCGCGGCCTGATCACCCGTCGTACCTAAGCGCGGACGGCATCCAAGCTCGCATCCTTTGATAAGGGGGTTACTCCATGCTCAAAGTTGGCGATATTGCCCCGGACTTTACGGCGACCGCGACCAGCGGCAAGACGGTCAAGCTCTCCGAGCTACGCGGCAAGCGTGTGGTGATGTTTTTCTTTCCGAAAGCCATGACCACCGGCTGCACCATCGAGACGCGTCTGTTTCGCGACCACTACACCGAAATCTCGGCGCTCGGTGCCGAGGTCATTGGCGTATCCGTCGATTCGAACGACAAGCAGTGCGAGTTCGCGAACCGCGAGGGTGTGTCATTCCCGATGATCGGCGACTCCACCAAGCACATTGGCAAGAGCTTCGACGTCATGTGGCCGCTTCTTGGCATCACCAAGCGCGTCACCTACGTGGTCGGTCCCGATGGTCGCATCGAAGCGGTGTTCAACCACGAGCTGATGGTGGGCCGTCACCTAGAAGACGTGAAGCGCCACCTTCAAGGTAAAGCGCAGTAGTACCCGCCCCTTTGGCTAGCCGTTGTCTTCGGGCCGCGTGCGCAGCCGAATCAAATAGTAGATGTTGAGCAGGATGAACAGTGCGAGCAGCCCGGCAATCGGCGGAGCCCACTGCACTTGCTTGGGCGTCTCACCATCAAACAGCACGAACGCGTCCTCGGGAACCGTCAGTGGCTCGCTCACTTGAACGGCCTGCACTTCGTTCCACGACAGCACGGTCAGCGGCTCTCGGATTGCCGTAAGTAGCTTGTTGTCAGCCGCCGAAGCCGTCGTCGGAGCAGCACTGGCCGTCGTACCCACCGCAGCCGCTGGAGACGGACCACTTGGCACCGTCGGCTGAACGGGTGGCGGCGGCGCTGCCAACAGCGGTGCTCGATAGCGAACCGGCTGCTGCAGTGAGTCGGGACCAGGTAGTTCGAGGCCCGCCGCTGTCACCGACAACAGAGCGCTCGGAATGCGATACGTCTCGATGCGGTGCCACAGCCAAATGCCCAGCGAGTCAATCTGGGCCAGCACCTTCTGACGCTCCGGACCCTTCGGCGGCAGCCGCAGCACATACCCGAAGCCATCCCGCGTCTCGATCCCTGGACCGTGGGGCAGACCGAGCCGTTCGACCTCGTAACGAGCGTCTTGCTCGGACGGAAACTTTTCCTTCGAGAGCAGCACCCGCACGTCCTCATCAAAGAGCACGTCGATGAGCAGCTCTTGATCCTTGCTCACCGTCAGCGGCAGGCCCGAGCGATCGAGCGTGCTCAGCGGCAGCGAGAGTTTTCCAGTGGCGGCGGTCTTGAGCTTGTCGAGATCAATCGCCCGCAGCGCCTGGGTCTGCTTGAAGTACGAGCGCAGCGCCTCGGCAAACCAGACCTCGGAGATCGGACGCAGCCGACCAACAAAATCGTTCGAGACCTCCGCCGTCAGGGTGACTTTGCGAGCAACCAAAAGCTTCGATGCCGTCCCCAGCACCCGAAACACCTGCACCCGACCACGCCCACCTTTGGGGTCATACGCCACCGAGTTTCGGTGATCGGGCAGTCCCGCGATGCGCACAAACTTATCGCCCTGCCCCGCCAGCTTGGCCACCGCCGCTGAATCGACCGCACCAAGTGAAACCGGCTGCTCGGGCAGCAGCGCATAGGAAATGTCAGCGCGCATCTTATAAAGAAGCAGCAGCGACACCACCAGCACAGCCACCGCGACCAGTGGATGTCGACGCTGCGGTGGAACCTTGAGGTTGATTAGCTCAGGGTCAACCGCATCGGGATGTATCGGCGCGCCGGGCTCTAAGGACGTAACCAGCGGCGGGTCTTTGTCGGAACCGGTCACTGGAGCTGGGGAATCGGAACTGGGTTTCTCAGCCATTTCAAACCGAGCGAAGCGATACCTTCGGCGACGTTATCCGACCGCCGGGTAAATTTCCATTGCTTTTTGGGAGGTGGGGGCCGCGAAACTGGGGCGGCGCGGACAAGCTACTCGGCGAGTGCGCGGTCGATCTCGGTCTTGAACTTCTCGAACGGCTGAGCGCCGCTGATGAAGACACCGTTGACGAAGAATGCCGGGGTACCCTTGACGCCAGCCTCTCCGCCTTCCTTCATGTTCTTCTGAACGGCGGCGGCGTGCTTGCTGCTGGTGAGGCACTGGTCAAACTTGTCGCCGTCGACACCGATCTTGCGTGCAGCGGCCTTGAGCGACGCTTCATCGAGGCTACTCTGGTTGTCGAACATCCAGTCGTGCATCTCCCAGAACTTGCCCTGGTCGTTGGCGCACTGACCGGCTTCGGCGGCCTTCTGGGCCTTGTCGTGGAAACCGAGCGGGAAGTCGCGGAACACGACGCGGACCTTGTCACCATACTTGGCGACGACTTCTTCCATGACCTTCTTGCCCTTTGAACAGAACGGACACTGGAAGTCGGAAAACTCGACGATGGTGACCTTGGCGGTCTTCGGGCCCTTCGCCGGACCTTCCGTGGCAACCTGCACCTTCGGGGCCGACAGCATAACCTTGACGCCAGCCTTCGACTTGATCTCTTCGATCACGTCACCGACGGCCTTCTGGCGGTTCTGGCCAGTCAGGCCCTTCACGATCATGTCCTGCACTTGCTCAAACGGCTGGTTGGCAATCTGCGGTGGCAGGCGAGCCTTGTTTTCGTCGTAGAACTTATGCGCTTCGTCGACCGTAACTTCCGGGACGCGCTTTTCGACCTGCTGCTTGAGGAAGCCTTCCTCATCGAGCCCAGCCTTCTGAGCGGCCACCTTGATGACGCGTTCATTGATCAGGTTGTCGAGCGCTCGCTCCCGCACCTCAAACAGCTCGCGACCTGCCGCCTTGTCGAGCTCGGCCATGGTGATCTGCTGGCTGCCGATGACCGCGACGACGGTGTCGCCAGAGATCGAGGATGCCGCCAGGTTCTTGGAGGCATTTTTGGCACAAGCCGGTGCAAGGAGAAGTAGCGAGAGGGCAAGTGGCTTGAGGTTCATCATCTAGTCCTTTGGTTAGTCCTTTGGGTCGTGGTCAGGGAGGAGCTTTGCTACACTGCGAAACATGTCCATCCTCAGTCGGTTGGGGAACTTAATTAAGTCAAACCTCAACTCTGCCGTCGATAAGCTGTCCGATCCGGCGAAGGAAATAGACCTACTCATCGAGGAAATGGAGGACGAGCTGAAACAACTGCGCGTCACTTTACGCGACCAGCTTGTCCAAGAGAAGCTCGCGCAGAAAAAAGTCGATGAGGAATACCGCAACGTTCAAAAGTGGCAAGACCACGCCGAGCGTGCGGTCAAAGCCGGGGACGACGATCTGGCCAAAGAAGCGCTCCGTCGCCGCGTCGAAGCCGAAGCCAAGCTCGAAGCGGCAGAGCGCGTGCATGCCGAGCAGTCCCGGCATGTTCAAAAGCTCAGCGAAGATCTGAAGAGCGGCGATCAGAAGCTCGTCGAGATCAAGAGTCGCAAGGAAGTGCTCAAGTCGCGGGCGCGCTCGGCCAAACAGGCGAGTAGCAGCGAAGGCACGGCGATGGATCGCTTCAATCGCCTGGTCGCAGAGATCGAGACCCAAGAGGAGCAAGCCGCCGTGATGGCGGAGCTAAACCCCGAGCTGGGCGCACAACGCCAAGACGAGCGGGATCGCGCCACCGAGGAACGCTTCAATCGACTGCTCGGGCCCGCCGGTAACAGCAAAGAAAACGACATCGAAGCGCGCCTGGCCGCCATGAAGGCCAAACAGCTCCCGGCCAAAGCCGAAGACTAGCCCGGGCGAGGTCATGTTTCCGCTGCTCAAGACGTTCGGTGAGACGGTGGTCCGTGCGTATGGCCACACGTACACACTGGACCTCAGCGCACTGAATGGAGTCACGCAAAAGATCCTGCTGGTTGGTCTTTTGGCCATCCTGGCGCTCGGAGCGTTGGTGCGGCAGTTCACGGCCAAGTCGCTCGGCATCACCGCGCTGGGGAGCAGCCTCGTACTGTTCTGGGGTGGCCTGTACCTCAAGAGCGAGCGCCGACTGTTCCAGCTTTGCGACAGCGAAGGACACCTTTTCAACCTGTACGCTTCCGACTTCCGGCCGTTCCAGAATCTCTTTGCGCTGATGAGTGGGCTTTGCGCAGTGACGGTGGTGGCGTTTCTGACCACTCGACCGACCGACCTTCAGAAAAAGCCATTTGTCGAGCAAGTGCAGGCGATGTGGTGGCGCATCGGCGCAAGCCTCGCCATCGCCGCGATGTGGTGGTGGAGCCTCAGCTCAGGCATGCACACCATCACCAAGTTTGCGCAGTTTGGCCACGTGCCCTCGCTGGAATTTCCCGTCCATCATGCGGTTCAGGTCGGCCATCCGTTTTCGATCAAACCGAGCGGCGGTCGCTACGTTGGTTCATTCGAGACTCACTGGTTTCGTGCTGCGACTCCGCGACGGATTGCACCGTCCGATTTGGAGGACTGGAAGCTCCCAAGTGACACCTACACTGCCGAGCACAAAGGCGACAACGAGTTTCCGTTTCGGATGACACGGACCGACCCGGTGCGCTTTACCGTCGATACGGTCTTCCATGTAGATGCAGAAAAAGAGAGTGGGAATCCGCTGTTTCCGCTACGAGTGGGCGACTTCTGGACGTATCGCCGCAGCGGTCCGGTCCGAAAAAAACTGCAACTCCTTCAGCAGTTCTTGAAGAACACACCTGCTTCGCCTCCTCTGGCTACCGTGCGAGTCTCTCGGTCGAGGATTGAAGATGGACTGCGAATCTTCGAGATTTCCGTGAGCAATCCCTACGCAGACAAAAGTGGCGACCAGCTTCGCACCTACTCTGCCGTAATGATGGCTAGCGAGACGTTCCTAGTACCCACATCGGGGTCTGATACATTCGATCGCAAGTGGTGGTACCCGATTCTGTCCAAAGTCGACTCGCCAGCTCCCACAGGGGAAAAGCTGTATCCGTGTCTGCTGCGGATTCTGGCGATGGAAGGAGAGTGTCTGTGCAACGAGGCACCCCTCGACGAGAAAAGACAGCTTCCGGGGCTGTCACGATGTATTGAACATCAGTACAGTAGTCACGCTGGAGAGAACGCGATCATGCTGGGACTTTCCCTCTTTACGCTCGGAACGGTCCCATTCCATGAGCGCTCAGATAGCGAGTCCTACAGCGGCCTGCTACTTCAGGAATCCGCGTCCAAACCGAATTGACCGATCAGGCGCGCTTCTGCCACTCACTGCGGGTCACCACGGGAAGCTGTAGCGAGCGCTCTCGCTCCAAATCCAAGTTGCCCAGGTGCAGAGACAGTGGAGCCTGCACCCACTTGTAGATCGCACGAGCGAACAGACCCGTGAACTTATTAGACCAACCGCGCAGCGTCGCTTCGGGAATCTCTGGAAACATATCGCGCAGTACGTCCGCAAGCTCGGCCGCATCGAGTTTTTCCGCAGCGTGCAGCGCAATGCAGGCGTCCAGCACCGGAAACGGCATCAGGTCGCGCTCATCCTGTTGGTTGGGAGCCAGCTCCGCCGTCGCTGGAATCGCAATGGTCTGCTGAATTCCGATAAGCTTCTCTGTTTCGAGCAGATAGTCGAGCAGATAGTTCACGACTGTCTTGGGAAGGTTGGCAATCACCGCCAAACAACCCATCAGGTCGCCACCGATCGTGGTATAGCCCGCCGCCTTTTCGCTCATGTTCCCGGTCTGAAGGAACAGTCCCGACACCGCGTTCGACCAGTTCCACATCCGCTCTGCCCGCAGTCGCGCTTGAATGTTCTGTACCGTCAGTGCCGTCAATTCCTCTCCGGGATGGAGCATCTTCTTCGTGGCTTCGACCTCGCGCTCGAACGCATCTTCGATCGACAGAATCACAAACGGAATCCCAAGCTCTGTCGCTGCGACCTCTGCGGCACCGCAGGTTTCATGGGAGGAGTACCGCGTTGGCATGTAAAAGGCCCGCAGCATCTCTTTGACTTTGGCTGCCACCCCATCGGTTCCCAAGTGGCGATACTTGCGACTCACATAGCGATACGCGATGAGCAGACACAGCAAGCTATCGCGACCCCCAGACAGCGCGACACCAATCTGTTTGAAGGCACCGGTCTTTTCAAAATAGTCACCGACGCCCATGGCCATCGCATCGAGTAGTTCCTCGCAAAAAAACCGCCGAGGATCGAGTTGTACCGTCGGTGTTGGTAGAAAGAAATTACGATGCGGAGGGGTCGGATATGACAATTTTTGGGAAGACTCTGTGACTCTGCCCACCTCGATCACATGAGCACCACAAGTCGAGGAGTCATGGAGCTTGCCGTGACTGGCTCCGTTGTTCAAAGTCGTCCGAGACAGGAACTCTTCCCGATCCATACGCCAGGTGGTATTTTCGGAACGGAGTCTTGTGGTACGGCGCAGATCGACCGTCACAGAAGTGACTCCCTCCACAAAACGCGGCGCATCATGAACCAAGCGGCCGTTTTGGGAAACAAATCCGCCACCGTCGAAGATCAAACCGTCATTGGCACCGACTGCGTTCACATAGACCACGGTAACGTTGTTATCGCTGGCTCGGGTTGACACCATCTCGCGACGGGTCGCTTGCACGCCGATGCGAAACGGGGATGCGGACAGGTTGATGACAAGCTCTGCCCCTTGATAGCTACGACGACGCATCGGCCCATCCGGAGACCAGATGTCTTCACAGACCTCCAGCGCCACTCGACCGAAGTCACAGTCGAAGAGCAGATCACCAAACGGAACCTTGCCGCAAGGCCCAAGGTTCACCTCCGCGTAGAGTCCGGGGAATCCTCGCGACAGGGTACGCGCTTCATAAAACACGTTGTAGAGGGGAAGCTTCTCTTTGGGCACGACTCCGAAGACTGTCCCTTTGAACAGGAACGCAGCGCAGTTGTAGATCTGTTCGAGCGCTTGGACGAGTACGCCACAAACAATCGCCATCGGTAGTTCTTGCGTAGCCTGCGCCAGCTTATGTAGCGCGACCGATTGTGCAGACACAAAGCCCGGCCACAGCAGAAGATCCTCGGGCGGGTAGCCGCCAAGCACCTGCTCTGGTAGAGCAGCGACGGTCACTCCTTCCGCGTAAAGCTTTCGACAAGCAACGATCGCTCGCTCGACATTGGAGTCGGTGGCACCGACGGTGGTATTGACGTTGGCTAGGCCCAGTCGCAACAAACGCATTCGATCTCCCACTGCTTTTCAACCGATGTCTTCAGAACGCATCCAACCACTACATCGCCGAGACCAATTCCTCTATCACATGAACGAGCCGTTTCGACAGCAGGATCGGCCAAGGACCACCATCATTCCCTGCGCTGGCTAGCTCCAACTTGCGCAGATGAGGCGGAAGTGCGGCCCGCTGCTGGGTCACATAGTCCCGCGTTTGACTCGGACTCGGAAGCTCTGTGACCAGCTCTTTGCCACGCCACAGTGGTTGCAGAAGTGGTCTTCCAGAAACCGGCATGGGCTCATCATGAAGGGTGAGCAGATCGTGATCCGCAAAGCGATACACCTGAAGTCTTCCCGGCAGAGTGGCCTTTCCAGAGCCACGCGCCAGCTTCATGGTGAGCTTTCCCGTTGCATTTTGTACCAGCTTGCCCACCGCGCCAATTCCTGTCGCTGCATCTGGGGAACAGGTGATGTTCTCACCCACCCCAAAGCCATCACCTCCAGCAGCAGCAAGCTCACGAACGCGGAACTCATCCAGACCATCCGACAAAAACAGCTTGGCGTGCGGCGCACCCAGGTCATCGAGCAGCTTGCGGGCTCTGCGAACGGACTCCGGGGTCACTCCCGAATCGAGCCGGACTCCTGACAATTTTCCACCTGTTGCACGGACTGCATTCTCGATACCGCGCCACGTATCGTAGGTATCGACCAAAAGCGTCGCGTTGCCAGGAAATAGCTCACAGAATCGCTGGAAGAAGTGCAGCTCGGTCTCTGCCACCGGAGTCTGCAATCGCTCACAAGCCTGCACCGCAAAGTGATCCATGGTGCCAATCGAGGGAATCCCATAGCGGTACGTAGCCGCCAAATTGCTCGTCGCTGCGCAGCCTGCGATATACGCAGCATAGGCAGCATCGATCGCGGCCTGAGGATGGGTTCTGCGCTGACCAAATTCGATCACCGGACGATCGACTCCGTCATACTGTGCAGCCGACACCACTCGCGCCGCTTTCGATGCAACCATAGACAGGAAGTTGATCCTAGACAGCCATGGCGTCTCGATCAGCTTGCACAGCGGTAAACTTGCCCGCACTTGCAGCAGTGGAGTGTACGCCGTGAGCGGAATCCCAGCCACCTGCAAAGGACTCCCATCTTCCCGCAGTGCTGGTCCCGCAAAGGCGAGCGTTCCCTCGGGCGCAGCATCGATCTCCCCTTCAAAACCATCGATCGATTGCAGCGCAGCTAGTACTCTCTGTCCGGGCTCCGTCTTCAGTGCTGGTCCTAAGATTGGATGAGCACGCAGTACCATCAACTCTTCTGATGAAAAGCGAACCACATGACAGTATTCGACAATGCTCCGCAGTCCGCAGCTTACGACGTAGTTCCGTTGCTTGGGGAGCTTCCGAAAGAAGAAGCTCATCGATAGGGGGCCGTCATCCAGCCGGCCATCTGCCGCGTGCGCGATGAGGGTCGTCAACTGATAAACATCGATCGATAGAGTCTCTGCGCTCACAGCGTCCCCCCAACCAGTTGGCTGCTCGGTCCGTGTACGACAGCGGCTTTCGCGAAAATCTCGTCTGTTTCTGCGGCTCGGTCAGGAAACACTGCACGGGTCAGGTCATCCAAGACCACTGCCTGGAAGCCTTCTGCTGTTGCGTCAATCGCTGACCAGCCCACACAAAAATCACGAGCCAATCCACAGACAAAGATCCGCCGCACTCCGCGTGCGCAAAGGAGTGCACCAAGACCTGTGGTCTGACGCTGGCCATCCGGTCCTAAGTTCTCCCGAAAGGCGCTGTAGGAATCGATGTGGGAATGGGCTCCTTTGCGCAGAATCAGTCCGATTCTGTCCTGCGGAAGTGCCTGATGCAGTGCCGCCCCTTTGGTCCCCTGCACACAGTGCTCCGGCCACAAGGTCTGCTCGCCACCGTAAAGGGGGATGGTCGAATACGGAGGCTTACCATGCTGCGTGGCGAAGCTGATGTGCGATGGGGGATGCCAGTCCTGGGTAGCGACTACCAGCGAAAAGCGCGACAGAAGTGCCGCGATGCCAGCCACTATCTGGTCACCATCCGTCACCGCCAATGGGCCTCCTGGCATAAAGTCGGGCTGCAGGTCGATGATGAGCAGCGCGTCATGCTCTCGATCAATCGTCCACTGAGGCCGGGGGTCTCGCTCTGTCATCGGTTGTTCCTCTTTGCCTGGTCTGTCAATCAGCACAGCAACTGGAAGCACTGGAAACCAAGATATCCGATCCGCACCTCCATGGTACGATCTCGTCGGTCCTACGGCTCCAAATCGAGCACGGGTTCTATGCGATTACGTAGCTGTTCAGGCATTCATTCCATCACCGCAGGAGACACTTATATGAAGGTACGCAACCGACTTGTATGGATTTCAGCCGCTTTGCTCACTGCCACTCTCACGACGCGCTGTGATCCTGGCAGCACAGGGGGAGATATGCAGCAACCGCCGGTCGTGGAAACGCTGTCGGTGACGGATGCACTCCCAAAGCAGATGAAGAATTCGGGAGGAACCACGATCACGCTGACCGGAACCGGCTTTCAAACCGGCGCTACCGTGACCATTGCTGGAGTTCCAGCCCAAGATGTGACGGTGATCTCTTCGACGACCATTCAGTGCAAGAGCCCTCTCAAAGTAGCGACCTGCGGACAGGTTCCCATTGTGGTGACCAATCCCGATGGCAAGTCAGCAGACCGCGCTGATCTGATCTCGTTTTTGACGAACGGACTTCAATACTCTGTTCCCACTTCCGTGATGATGGGAACCTTCCCTCGCCAAGTGCTGGCCGTGGACATGAACAAAGATGGCAAGGTTGATCTGGTTTCTGCCAACAGCGGCAATGCCAACCAATCGGTGGTCTTCCGAATCGGTGGTGGAGACGGAACGTTCATGACGGCCAATGCGCTGACCGCCGGCAGTTCGACCTACGGAGTCGCTGTCGCTGACTTTAACAAGGACGGCAACCTTGACGTCGCTACCGTCAACAGCGCCAGCAATGACATCTCCGTTCGACTCGCTACGGGAGCCGCTGTGTTTGGTACGTCCACCACGTATGGCAGCGGTGCCGACCCCAGAGCGATTGCCGCTGGGGATGTAAACGGGGTTTAAGCATGTCCTTCTGCAGCGCACCTTGGCGCATGCGGAAGGAGCCGTGAAAATGCGAAATCACCTTGGTCGGAATAATGTCCCTGGCGGACAAGTTGCTCGGAGTCGGACGGCTGTGGGATACGTCCGCGTGAGTACCGACATGCAGGCGTTTGATCGGCTGAGTCGTTCGATCAAGCACTTCTGTGAGCTGTATGAAACGCACTTTGCGGATGGAACGAAGGAGTTGGTTGCGATTCGGGAGGCGATACGTCTCGACTCTGCGCTTGGGCGGGCGCTGGTGAGTATTCTCCTTGTGTTTGCGCAGATGGAAAGGGAGTCGTGCGGGGAGCGGGTGAAGGAGGCGATCGGACACATCCGTGGGAATGGGTATCACTTTGGGAAGGCTCCCTATGGAAGCAAGGCAGTCCCTTCGCCAGAGAATCCTCGCTATCGCATTCTTGTGGATGACCCCGAGGAGCAGATCATTCTGGCTCGGATCAAGTCGATGATCGAAGCGAGGATCAGCTACCAGAAGATCGCGACACAGTGTAACGCCGAGCGGATTCCCTCTCCGCAGGGAGCATCATGGACCGTGTCTGTGATTTACAACCTCAGCATTCGGAAGGGCTGGCATGTCTGCAAGCCGATCAATCAGCGTCCACACAGCGATGAAGAAGTGAAGCTAAAGATGCACGAACTGCGCGATCGGGGGACAACCTACCAAGGAATCGCGAACATTCTCAACGAGCTGGGATACCTTCCGTTTAAGGGGCGCAAGTTCACAGAGTCGAACGTCTATCAACTGATGGCAAGCACGAAGGAGACGACGATTCTGACTCCTCGGAAATACTGCGAGTCCCTGATTCAGCGAACAGGCTCAAGGCCAAGCTATCCGCAGCTCGCCAAACTACTCGGTGAAGCAGGCTATCTAACACCCCGAGGGAATGCGAACTGGTGGCCGTCACAGGTGCAGCAGCTCCTACTCGGTCGGTATGAGCAGTTTTATAGCAAGCCCCGTGGGACTCCTGCTGAGAGTCCTGACACGGTGTGAGGAGCCGGTCTTGCCGCTCTGTCACGGGTTGGTGCACGGCGTTCGCCAATGACAGAGAGCTGATCTCGCGGAGCTATTTACAACCCAGAACCCGTTCCTTAGGCTTAGGCTGGATGTGCCATCGAGCGTCTTGTCATCCATCGCGGATCAAGCCAAGGCCGATCCAGTGCTCCACTGTCGAGATGCTCCGTCAGAAGCATCGCTCCAAAGATCATGGGCGACAGAAGCATGGGTACCACATTGTTCAGACAGGTGTACCAGATGGGACACGAGGTGTGGTGCATCGATCGAGAGGCCATAAGGGAGCTGTCGGAACGCCTCCTGACCGGTGAAACCGCGAGGATGGTTTCCTGTGGAGGCATTCGGCAAGGGAGCCGAACGCTCGCAAACAGAGGCACAAAGATGACCAGCCATCGAGTCGGTATCATCGAAGGAGATGCTCCATCTGCTCGTTGGATGCAATCAAGACCTCGGTGGTGCCGACACCCTGACACAGTGGTACTTCGCGCAGTCAGGAATCATGACGCAGGTGGATGTTCAGACGAAGTGCGCAGCAGGTGGACAGACGTTTGTCGCACCGTAAGATTGTAGTCGCAGGAGCGCAAGAGGAGAAGGACGAGCCCTCCCAAGCTACAGAACGAAGCGATATCCGGCACCGATTGTTAGCGAGCCAATCGAGCCCTCTCCGGTGGACTTTTGGTTGATGCCAGCCCATAGGAGCTGGAACTCACCGAAGACTCTGCCCGGTCCCAGCATGACGTTGACGCCGACCGGAACGCCGACACCCACCTGCGTGGAAGTCTCCAGCGTTTCCAGGATGGCAGCGCCTCCGGCATCACCGCTGGATAGCGTCCGTACTGCGTAGATTCGCGGACCGATACCGATGTACGGAACCACTCTGCCGAGCGGCATGTTGGCCCACACCGTGAGCCCGATCAGATAGTGTTGCTCCGTCGAAGAATAGTTGTAGGTACCACCCGGTACACGCGAGTCCACAAGTCCTGTTCCGTTTGTGGAGGGTATCGAAAACGCGAACGAACCGGTGATTCCCAAGACTCGGCGTCCGAACGGGAGCAGATAACCCGCTTCCAGCTCTGCCAAGACGTTGGTATGCAGTGGAGAAAAGGCTTGCGGCAGCAGCAGTTGCAGCTTGATACCGATGACTGGCGCACCTCGGTCCGAAGGAGGCTGAGCCATTGTGCTGTCCATGCCACGATCCGCAGATGCGGTGGAGCAAAGTCCAGCAGACGCAATGCTGGCACAGACCAGCAGGGAGCGCAGAAAGGGAGTGTTCATGGGAGTCTCCTGTAGCGTTACCAGATGGTCTGTTCGGTGGTGTTCTGCGCGGTATTCGGACCCGCGTTGGCGCCACCGAGTTGATAGATAAAGGCACTCTCGATCGCTGTTCCCTGAAGCGCTCGCGGGAACTTGAGGACGCCAGTACCTAGCGCATTAAAGTTTCCAAGCTGCGTCGCGCTCGACAAGGTTGAGCTGTCCGAGTTGTTGGTGGCCGCGCCTGCCGCGAAACCACCAAAGGCCATCATCTGGTTGTTTACCAGTGCACCGCCGTATCCAGGGCGTTTGATTCCGGTTCCCGCAGTCCGTGCATCGACAAAGGCTGCTGCGAATTGCCCCCCTGCTGCCACCTTGGCCACATCAATCGTTCCATCGAGATTCGTAATCGCCGTGGTCGAGCCCGAGGCCGCAAACAGATACGTATCGGTTGGGACCGTCACCACGCTGTTGGTCGCCGAGGTTGCGGTCAATGCGGACAGCGCCCAGCGCGGCTTGCTTAGCCCAAAAGTTGCGGCGGTCCAGGTGGTGAAGGTCTGGGTGGTTCCGTTCGCTCCCACGGTCACAGGTAGGAACTCAATGCTTCCGAGCGCGGTTGGGGTCGCGATGGTCCCGCTGTTTCCACCCACTGCGTAGACGTACCACTTGGTCGCATCGGTTGGATCTTGGGCCACGGCCACACCCGGTGCAACCCGCGCCGTTCCCAACGAGGCAATTTGACGCCATGCTCCGGTTGAGCCAAGAGGTAGCGGAGCCCCGCCAACAGGCGTGACCGTTCCGTCATCAACAAAGCGCAGTGGAGAGGCAGTTGCCAAGACCGTTCCGAGCAACAGCTCTTTTCCCGCAGGATCGTTGGCTTTGGGAGATCGATAGATCCGATAGCTCTGCGCACCAACCACGGGGTTCCAGTAAATGATCGGCTGTAGCTTTCCTGCGACGGTAGGTAGTTGGATCGGGAAGGGATCGCTCGACAGAGTTTCTCCTCCGGGCTTGTTGGCGTCGGCGGCGATGGTGATGCGGTTGTACTCGTCGAGCGGTATCATCAGCGACGCACCGAGACGCAGGTTGGCGGGGATGAACTCCGACTCGTCGGTGCCACCGAAGTTGATCTTCGAACCAATGTTCGACATGTTAAGACCAAAACCGAGCTGACACTCGCGCTGTCCGATGTTGATATAATTCTGGTAGTAGGCTGCGAGGTC
>ERZ724524.862-NODE-862-length-19866-cov-9.818434_pt1 | contig 19866 bp, 11 predicted proteins | sample MGYA00376057_ERZ724524 | MGnify/ENA primary metagenome ERZ724524 (study PRJEB28724, sample SAMN07190888) | wastewater metagenome | isolation source: influent of sewage treatment plant in Hong Hong | place: USA: Christiansburg, Virginia | collected 2016-03-01 ...
TCGGCCATTTCGATTACAGTTGGGCTTTCGCCAAAAACAATCACCGCATCGCCTTCTTGACAATCAATTGCGGTAACATCTACCATTAGCATATCCATACAAACGCTTCCAATAATGGTAGCTTTTTGCTGATGAATCGACACATATCCTACTCCATTTCCCCAAAGTCGTGCGATACCATCGGCATAACCAATAGGAATTGTGGCTACTTTGGTAGGCCTATCAGCCATAAAACGACGCCCATAACCTACAGAATCTCCAGCTGGAATCGTTCGGATTTGTGAGATAACCGATTTGAGCGTACTCACATTTTCTAATTCTTTTTGTTCTTCGGAATCATTAGAAACACCGTACAAACCAATTCCCAAACGAACCATATCGTATTGCGCTTTCGGAAAATTACTAATGCCCGAAGTATTCAAAATATGGCGAATGGGCTGAATATTCAACTCAGACATCAAACGGCTGGATAAATTTTCGAACAACTCAATTTGAGATGCAACAAAAGCTTGATGATTTAGGTCGTCACTGGTGGCCAAATGCGACAATATACTTTTTACGCAAACCAATGTATTTCCTTTGAGTATTGCAACTAATTCATCAATAGTATCTTTTTCAAAGCCCAATCGGTGCATACCTGTATCGAGCTTGATATGAATGGGAAAGTGTTTTAGTTGCTTTTGTTCAGCAATTTTCAAAAAGGAGCGCAAGCCTTTCAAACTATAAATTTCGGGTTCTAATTGATGTTGAATTATCGCAGAAAAACTCGTAGACTCAGGATTCAAGACCATAATTGGCAAATGAATTCCTGCTGTTTTCAAGGCAATTCCCTCATCGGCGAAAGCCACGCCTAAATAATCTACTTGATGATGTTCTAATAATTTGGCAATTTCAAAACCTCCATTTCCGTATCCAAATGCTTTGACCATCACCATCATTTTGGTAGACGGTTGCAACTTTGAACGGAAGAAATTAAGATTGTGACTAATGGCATTGAGGTTGATTTCTAAAACCGTTTCGTGTTTTTTCTCCTCGAGTGCCAAAACAATATCTTCAAAATGAAAACTTCTTGCTCCTTTAATCAAAATAGTCTCATTACCAAAAGTGGCGCTATCCAACTGCGCTAAAAAATCGGCTGTAGTAGGATACGTAATGCAATTGACAAACTTGTGTTTAAAAGCGGTTATGGTCGTACCGATGCCAATCACACGATTGATTTTGTTCGAAATAACAAGCTGCGAAACTTTGGAATACAACTCTTCGTTCGACAATCCGCTTTGAAAAATATCGGACAAAATCACTGTTTTTTTCTTGTACTGTTTTTGACTTTCTAAGAAATCCAATGCAATTTTTAAAGATTGAAAATCGGAACTGTAACTATCGTCAATAATTGTGGTGCTATTGATTCCGTCTTTGACCTTTAGACGCATTTCGACAGGATACAACAAATACATTCGATGTTCGATAGTTACCCTATCATAGCCCAAATGCAAGAGTACCATCAAACAATGAATCGCATTTTCGATAGAAGCATCATCTTGAAAAGGAATGATGATATCAAAAGCATACGATTCTAATTGAATATGCAGTTTGGTTTTATCTAAAATGCTTGATTTTTGAATAAAAACATCGGCAGTAGGGTCTTTGAAACTCCAAGAAAAGGTTTTCAATGTTGGTTTCAAAAATGCATCGATGGTTTTATTTTTATTATAAATCAACAAATCACAGTGTTTAAAAAGCTGTAATTTTTCTTTAATTTTTTCACCAATAGAAGAAAATCCTTCGTCGTGAGCCGAACCAATATTTGTCAAAATCCCAAGCGTGGGGCGAATGATTTTTTCCAAATGCACCATCTCATTTACGGTAGAAATTCCGGCTTCGAAAATTCCGAAATTATGTTGCTTGGCAATAGCCAAAACAGACAAAGGAACCCCTACCTGTGAGTTGTAACTTTTGGGACTACGAATAATTGAATAATCAGGGCTTAGCAAAAAATTGAGCCATTCTTTTACGATGGTTTTTCCGTTACTTCCCGTGACTCCAATTACTGGAAAATGAAATAAACTACGATGATAACTCGCCAAATCTTGTAAGGCTGCTAACGTATTTTGCACCACCAAGAACTGTGCTTTTCCTTCACAATGCTCAGGAATGTATTGCACTACGAAATGAGTAACGCCTTGTTGAATCAAATCATTGATATACAAATGAGCATCGTTGTTGGGACCAATCAAAGCAAAAAACAAAGTATGCGGTCCGTTTTGTAACGAACGGCTATCGATAGAAATCGCATCAATAGGTAAGGAATCATCTCCTTCAAACGTGGCATTTATTTGTTTTGAAATCGTAGCAATTGTAAGATTCATCAGGTATTGGGTTTGAAAGTAAAATTAGTAAAACACAACTAATCCGAACCTTGGTTTTAATTTTATTTAACGAAGTTCTTTCATATTTCTTGCAACGTTAAAAAAAACATGCAAAAGGCTATTTTAAATATATTTGTAGATGAAAACCCAAATGCTTTGAAAAAAATACTTCCTTTCTTTTCGTACTTATTCCATCCTGTATTTATTCCGTTGATGGCGACGTTATTTTATTTTTATTATAACGAAACCCTTTTTGAACTAAAAGAAAAAGGATTTGTTTTGCTACAAATTACCATTTTGACCATTGTAGTTCCTATACTTATTTACTTTTTACTCAAAGCACTCAACAAAATAGATTCGGTGATGGCTTATGACTTGAACCAACGCAAGATTCCTTTGGTTTTACAAAGTTTTTTATTCATTGTCTTGATAAAAAGAAGCATCACAATTGATCGCTACTTTGAATTGCATTTCTTCTTTTTGGCAGCTTTGATGGGCACTTTAATTGCTCTTTTGTTACTTTTTGCAAAAATAAAAGCGAGTATTCACATGCTAGCTTTTAGTTCATTGACGGTATTTGTTATAGGATTGCATTTGCATCATCCAGAACATTTTTCGTTAATTGTGCCTTTTTTAATTTTCATGAATGGCGTTATCGCTTCCTCACGATTAGTGATGAAAGCACATACCCCAAAGGAATTGATTATTGGATTTTTCTCTGGTGCTATACCACAGCTATTACTTTTAGTCGTTTGGTTATAAAATATAGAAAAGCAAACCAACATTTAAACTTCGTAATTGCACTTTTTCAGTGCCTACTTGCCCGGTTTGAAATAAAGAATTCAACCCATAATGGATGTAAACATTGAAGGTATTATATCCTGTTGCCAAATATACTCCATAAACTAACTTATTTAAATCGGTGTTGTTTTTAATTGTAACATTACCCAAAACGGCTTTGTACACATTTCGATCATACACCAAATAACTCAACTTAAAACCAGCATAGACACGCCAAAACTTAGTGCTTTCAAAAGTTGAAGAGCGCCATCTGAACTCAATAGGTAAATCTGCGGTTAGTGTAGTAAATCGATTTTTGCTGTAGGCTACACCTCCTAAAACAGCATAATTGGGTTGCTGATTGGTACCAAATACTCCGAAATTATTATTGTAATTATTATAGGTCGCTCCAAGTCCTACGGCTATAGCATACGTTCTGTTTTTATTTATCGGCATATCTCTCAAGACCCCTCCTGTAAAACCAATAGATATTTTGTCTTTTGAATAATCATTGGGAGTTGCGATTAAATTATTGTAGGTTATACCAATATAAAACTGATCTTCTCGATACAAAGAATCGATTTTGGTTTTGGGTTTTTCTTCATAATTAGTAAAATCTTGAGCAAAGGCTAGACTCGCGGAAAAAAAAATAAATAGAAAGATAAAAACACGCATACCTAAGGAATTAAAATGAAGAACCAACAATTACCGTTGGCTTTGCCGAAGAACAAATATACTATTTTGAATTGAAAATGAATGCAATACAAAACCATGACCTTTTATTGGTTTACCAAAAGTTCTTTATGTTCATATAATCAGCACTATTCCATCCGGTTACCGTTTGCTTTATTTGAAACAATGATCTAAAAGTATCGTTTAATTTGAAGGTTGCATTAAACCGATTACACTTTTATTATCCAATTGTTCTTGTATAGAAAATACAGAATGCAATGTAAAAAAACAATAAACACCAATGCATGGACCAAAGATGCATTCATTGGAGTATTGAATAGAGGTTCTAAAAAAGTAGTATAGCAATATTTTTGAAGACCAATAGAAACGGATTTATTTTCTATACTTTCTATTTGAATCATCGCTAAAGTTCTTGGAATTACGCCTGAGAGAAAAAAAACAATCATTGGATTAACCCCCCATATTACTAAAGGAGAAAACATTTTTTTTATCTTTTTATAATCGGCTAAGTAATACAATCCGTTAAAAAGTAAAATTGCTATTCCAGAGGTATACAAAACATAAGAACTAGTCCAAATGGATTTGTTAATTGGGAAATAAACCGCCATGATAACGCCTAGAAAAACTAAGACCAATCCAATGACCAATAGTCTTTTCATGAGTTGGACAGCATTTGATGCATTTAAAAGTAATTGACCAATCAATGCTCCCAAAATTCCTTGGGCTATGGCAGGTAAGGCAGACAGTATTCCCTCAGGGTCCCATGGTTTTGTTCCTGCATACACATGCTCTTTTAGAATAACTTTATCAACCCATGCTGCTAAATTGGTTCCAATTTCAAAATTTGCAACCCCAACACCAGGAATAGGAATGAGACTCATCATCGCCCAATATCCTAATAGTAAACTTATCACTACTCCTATTTGCACTCTTGTTGAAAAAAATGTATAGGTTAAAGAAGCTAAGAAATATACAATACCGATGCGTTGTAGTACACCAAGGAGACGAACTTCTTGAAATTGAACGGTTCCAAATGCCAAAACCATAAAGCAACAGAACAACAGGATCGTTGTATATTTTTTTGTCCTGAAATTATAATTTCCCAGTAAGGCAAAACCAATGATCAGGGTTAGTAGCACCCTGAAAACAACCAAACTAGTTCCTTCTAAATTGAAGATTTTAATAGAATTAAAGAAGTTTAAAAACAAGCCTAAGCAAATGATTCTTAAGGAACGTGTTAAATATTTAGTCCCATTTTTAATTGATTTTTCTTTGTTGGGATTAGCCAATGGAATCGCCATTCCTAAAATAAAAATGAAGAATGGAAAAACAAAATCAGCAAGTTTACAACCATTCCACTCGGCGTGAAGTAACGCAGGGTACACATTATCCCAATCTCCAGGATTATTGACCAAAACCATTGTCAAAATTGTAACTCCACGAAGTAGGTCTAAAGAAATAAGCCGCTTATTTTGCATAACCTGTTGTATAAAATTTGCACTATTTTAATCCGGAAAAGATATTTTGCCCATTGTTACCGATGGAATTCCGTTGTTCGTACCAAAATCAGTAGCTCCTCCAGCCACGGTTTCATTAGCCAATACTGCAAAAAGAATGGCTTCCTTTGCGTCGCCTGAAATACCAATTTCATCAGTATTCTTAAACGAACAAGGCACTAGTTCTTTTAAATAATCCATCAAAAGCGGATTGTGCATTCCTCCCCCAGAAACATAAACGGTAAAATCAGCAGTCATTGTACCCGCTTGTTGGATGGCAAATATTATTGCTTCGGCAGCGGTTTCGGCACTAAAGCGAGTAAGTGTTGCCAAAACATCTTCAGTAGAAAGCTGTTCGGTTTGACTTTCAGTAATCGCTTTTTGAACATACTCTAAATTAAAAAGTTCCGGTCCTGTAGATTTTGGAAAAGGGGCTTCAAAAAAAGGATTGTTTTTTAAAGCTTGTAACAAATCAGGATTTACCGTTCCTTTACGAGCAATTTCGGCATCTTTGTCATAACTTCTTTCAGGAAAATGCAGTTGTACAAACGCATCTATCAAGGTGTTTCCGGTGCCTGTATCGGTAACAAAAACGCCTTCTGGATTTTGATTTTTTGGTAAAAAAGTAAAATTCCCAATACCGCCTAAATTCAACATGATTCGGTTTTCTGTCTCACTTCCAAAGAGAAAATAATCACCATAAATAGCCAAAGGAGCTCCTTCGCCACCAGCCGCAAGGTGTTTTTGTCTAAAATCAGAAACGGTAATGATTCCCGTTCGAACCGCAATATGATCACCGTCGCCAATTTGTAAAGTAGCGTTTGGAAATTGCGCTTGTTGGTGCAGTATTTTGGGAGCGTGCATTACTGTTTGTCCATGCGAAGCTATCAAATCAACTTCAGTAGGAGTACAATTCCACTCGTTTAGACTATTCAAAATGAGATCCGCATGTACATTTCCAATCCATTCGTTTAACAAAGCTAGATGTTGAAAATCGATGTTTTTTTTGGCAAATACTTTTCGGATTTCAGCTTTTATCGCTTCCGAATAGGGTACCGTTGTAAACTGTTCAAGAGAAACAAGGGTGTTTTTTCCTGAACCCGAAATGTTGCAAAGTGCTATATCTAATCCGTCTAACGAAGTTCCCGACATTAACCCGATAATAGTTCGTGTTGGTTTTTGTGCCAACTCATATAAGGACTTGATATTCTTATTCATCATTTAGGAATTTAAAAATTATATTCTTCAGCAACGTTTTTGCTAGTCAACCACAACCCAACAAATGTGATTACAGTATTCAAAATAATTAATTCATTATCAAAAACATAACCTCCCAAAAGAGTTACTGAATTTTCATTTATAAGTAAGGTTAATGCTGGGGAAAGTACGCAAATAAAAGGCACTAAGTTGTCGTTTACTTTTTTGGATTTCATAAACAATCCAAAAGCGTACAATCCTAAAAGTGGCCCGTAGGTATAGGATGCCACCTTAAAAATCATCCCAACTACAGAACTATCATTGATTGCATTAAAAACTAAAATTACTAAAAAAATAAGAGCAGAAAACCCAAAATGAACAAGATGCCTTGTTCTAACCAAATTCTTTTTCTCACTATTTTCAACCTTATCCATGCCCAAAAAATCTACACAAAAAGAGGTGGTAAGTGCTGTTAATGCTGAATCGGTTGTGGCAAAAGTAGCAGCAATCAATCCTAATAAGAATACAATTGCTGGAATAGTAGCCAAATGATGTAAGGCAATTTCAGGAAAAAGCAAATCCGTTCGCGGTTTATTAGTAGCCAAATCCAATGGAATTTGAATGTTATTTTTGGCCGCAAAAATATAAAGTAAAGCGCCTACGCTCAAGAAAAATATGTTAATGATTACGAAAATCGTGGTAAAACTGAACATGTTTTTTTGGGCTTCGCCAATGTTTTTACAACTTAGGTTTTTTTGCATTAAATCTTGATCCAAACCTACCATGGCTATGGTGACAAACATTCCTCCTAAAATTTGTTTTACAAAATGAAATTTACTTCCCATAAAATCATCAAAGAAAAATATTTTGGAGTAATTACTGTTCTTTACTTCTTCAAATGCGCCAACCATACTCAAATCCAAACTATTGCAGATAAAATAAATGGTCATAAAAACCGAAGCGACCAAGAAGAACGTTTGTAAAGTATCGGTAATGATAATTGTTTTTAATCCGCCTTTGTACGTGTATGAAAAAATCAGTAAAAGCGAAATTAAAACGGTGGCTGCAAACGGGATATTATAATAATCAAAAACATAGCGTTGCAATACGATTACTACAAGATACAATCTGAAGGCTGAGGAAATGGTTCGACTTATTAAAAATATGGAAGCCGCCGTTCGGTAACTGTAAAACCCCATGCGCTGTTCGATATAACTGTAAATCGAAGTAAGATTCATGCGGTAATAAAGGGGCAAAAGCAATTTGGCTACAATTATAAAACCAATCGCATTTCCAATTATAAACTGGAAATATTTGAATTGCTCCCCATTAGGCGAGCCTACTTCACCGGGTACCGAAATAAACGTAACTCCAGAAAGCGCAGTTCCTATCATCCCAAAAGCTACCAAGTACCATTTGGAATTTTTATTGGCGGTAAAAAAGACATCGTTACCGCTGTCATTTTTGCTTACAGTATATGAAATAAAGAATAAAATTCCGAAATAGGTAAAAATTAAAAGTAGTATTATACTTGGAGTCATTGTGTGTTTTTAAAGGTTAAAGGGCAAAAAGGATGTCTTATTTCATTTTAGTAAGTACAGCGCGTACACTTTTGTATTTTTTAAGCAAATCAACCGCTTTTTGTTCGTCGATAGCTAATTCGTCCATAATCATTTTGATGCCTCTGTTCACAAGTTTTTCATTCGACAATTGCATATCGACCATTTTATTTCCTTTTACTTTACCAAGTTGGATCATTACAGCAGTAGAAATCATGTTGAGCACTAATTTTTGAGACGTTCCTGCTTTCATTCGGGTACTACCGGTCAAGAATTCAGGTCCTACTACTAATTCAATGGGATAATCCGCTTCTTTGGAAATTAAACAATCACTATTGCATGAAATACTTCCTGTAATACAATTGTTTTCTCTAGCTTTTTTAAGACCTCCAATCACATAAGGGGTGTTTCCGGAGGCAGCTATTCCTATGACTACATCGGCACTTGAAATTGCGTGCTTTTTTAAATCTTCCCATGCTTGATTTGCATCGTCTTCGGCATTTTCAACAGCTTTTCGTATAGCGGTTTCTCCTCCAGCAATAATGCCAATCACTACGTTGTCCGAAACCCCAAAAGTAGGCGGGCATTCCGAAGCGTCTAAAACCCCAATTCTTCCAGAGGTACCAGCGCCAATGTAAAACAAACGACCTCCTAATTTAAGTTGTCGAACAATTGCATGGATTAAGGGTTCAATTTTAGGAATTTGTTGTTCAACGACATTAGCCACTTTTTTATCCTCTGCATTAATTCCTTTAAGAATTTCTTCGGTGGACATTTGATCCAAATTGGAATAATGAGATTCTTTTTCTGTATCTGGATTATCTTTTTTCATTTGATTGAATTTAGATGAATAAAATTAAAGTCAGTTGTAGCTATTCTGTCTAACAAAATTTAACACAAATCAATACTAATTTTTATAGTAGTAAAGTACTCCTTTTTTTCGCGCAAATTTGTGCCAATTTATTTGTCCTTTTAAATCAGAACGGACTAGATAGTTACAATGAGTTAAAAAAAACAAGGAAGATAAATGCATACCTTCCTCGTTTTTAAGATAATTATTAATTTGCGGGGTCAGTAGGTGTATTAGGATTGTTGAACCTTTCAGAATCTGGATAAGGATACCAATTTCTATTTCTTTCTGTCGCAGGGCGATTAAAACGCCTGCTGTCCTCTAATCGCAAACCTGACATGTATAATTCAATACAGCGATTTTTGTAAATTTCGGTTAAAATACTTGCTTGATCCAACGTTCCTGCATAAGCAGGTAAGTTAGCCCCAACGCCAAAAGCATCGCTACTAGCTGTTTTGGTCAACACTTTGTTGAGTTCAGTTACTGCACCTGTCAAATCGTTTTTACGCGCTAAAACTTCTGCTTTTATCAAGGTAATTTCACCCGGAAGGTAAAAAGGAATTGATTTTAAACTCGTATCAAAAAAACCTAAAGCTTTATTATCTGCTGTTACATAAAAATTGATTCTCGCATCTGCTGAAGCTGGTGTAAGCGCAGAAGACAATCCTAAGTTTCTGTCTCTAGGCTGATAGTTATTATTTGTTGCAATAGAGTTAAAGGCGATAGGATTGTTTGTTAAGGCATCAAATCTAAACTCTGATTTTACGGTTACATTAACCAAGTTTGCATACGCCAAGGCGTTGTCATTATCTCCAAGCATTAAATAATAACGGGCTAATAATGCATTAACCGTATTTTTGTAACTAATTCCTGCTACCAATCCAGTAAAACCGTTTGCCGTATTTAAATAAGGTTCGGTTGCTTTTAAAGTACTAATAACTTTGGCTAATACCTCTGCTCTAGATTTGAATTCAGCATTTTTACTGGTTTCTGTTGGCACTTTTTCATAAAATTGAATCAGGGTTCCTAACGCCATGGCTTTGAAAATAGAAGCGTGAGTAAATACACTTGCTTTTTCATTTTCAACTGTCAAAACATTGATGTTATCCAATATTTTTTGAGCCTCAGAATTGATTACCATACCATAAGCCCATAGGTTTTTGGCCACTGCATTGTTGGCGGTCAAAGAAGTTCCACCAGCTTCAAGAAAACCTTCGTCAACATTACCAGCATTAACTACTCTTAATTCCCTTGTAGTCAAACCATTTGCTGTTATTGAGGTATAAAGAACACTTGCTCTTCCATTTGACCATAATTGTTGTAACCCATTTGTTGCGCCAATTAATCCTGATCTAGTTGATAAAACCTCTTCTTGAGAAGGCTTTGTTGGGTCGAGAAATTCTTCGTTGCAAGACACTAAAAAGGCGCCTGCCACTACGATTGATAAAAGTATTTTTTTCATATTCGTTTTATTTATTAAAATTGAAATTTCACCGCCAAAGAATAAGTTCTTGGGATTGGCACCGTACCAAAATTATACTTCGCTACAGAAGACTGTCCACCTGAGTTGGTTTCTGGATCAAAACTTGGGAATTTATCCCATGAATACAAGTTTCTACCGCTAGCGGTTACGGTCATATTAGTAAAGAAACTATTTAATTTACCAAAATCATAGCTCATAGAGACTTCTCTTAATTTCAAATAACTACCATCAACTACTCTAAATTCTTCAATATTATAAATAGACCAAATATATCCTCTTGGTAATTCTCCGTTTAATTCTTTGGCAACAAGCTCTCCATTACCAACACCTTGACGCGTTCTGTAATCCGCATCAAAAACATCAACACCTTGAACTCCGTCAAATAAAACAGACATTCCGAATTTTTTGTAGTTAAAATTAGCTCCAAAAGCAATGATATAATCTGGATTTGGATCTCCAATTTTTTTGCTTAACACCGATCCCGTTGGTTGCCCGTTTGCATCTCTCGAAGGTGTTCCAGTTGCTGCATCTCCTCTTTCGGTTTGTGGATATCCCGCTGGAGTTAACAACAAACTACCATCTGCATTTCTTGCAAAGTAAGTTCCATAATAAATTCCTATTGGCTGATCCTTTTCTGCAAATACTGGAGCTCCCGCAGGATTATTATCTAACTGAAAACGTTGTTGAGGAAGGTCTGTCACTTTGTTTCTGTTTCGGCTATAATTTACAAATACATCTAAATTTAATCCTTCTTTTTTGATGACATCATAGCGTAATCCTATTTCAATTCCTTTATTGTTCATTAAACCGACATTCTGTATAGTATTCGTTGCTCCTGAGGAAGGCGCTAATTGAACTGGTAATAATAAATCTTTGATATCAGCATTGTAATAATTGAAGGACAAATTGATTCTATCTTTTAAGAAACCAAAATCAGCACCAACTTCGTAAGTAGAACTTCTTTCTGGTTTTAAATCTAAATTCCCTTGTTTTAGTCCTTCTAAAGTAAAGGCAGAATTTCCAATTAATGTTCCTGATGCATAATTAGTAAAACGTGCGTAAGGAGTAATTGCAGTTAAGCTTCCTGATTCTCCCCAAGATGCTCTTAATCGAGCAGAGCTTACAAAAGAATCTTTCATGAATTTTTCGTCAGACAAAACGTAACTTGCACTTACTTTTGGAAAAAATTGAGAACGGTTAGCTTTGGCAAAAATAGTAGAGGCATCATTTCTTGCTGCTACTGTCACAAACAATTTGTTCTTAAATGCAATAGTTTCTTGCAAGTAAAAACCCCATAGATTGTAACTCGCCTTACTAGCAAGTGGAGAACCTGGAACCAAAGTATTAAAGGCATTAATTGTTTCAACAAAAGGTTTTAAATCTCTTCCTTCTAAGGCAAATAAATTATCTCTGTACGTTTGGATATTATATCCTGCATAAGAGGTTAATTTTAGATTTGAGTTAATATCCCAAACATAACGTAAATTCAAATCGTTATTTAATTGCACCACTCTATTGGTCGCTTCAGAAACATAACCATCATTAAAATAGGCCGTATTTACTCCTGCATAAGGATATCTTGGTATAAAAACATTACCGCGTTGATTGTAATTATCCAATCCAAAAATAAAATCTGCATTGAAATTTTTGAAAGGTTTGTAGTTCAATTGCAAATCAGCAATCATACGATCTGTTTTTTGAGTGATGTTAAACGTTTCAATTACAGATAAAGGATTAACCCTAACTGGATCTACTGCCATCAAGTTACCATTTGAATCTCTTTTATTCAAATCATATATGTTATTGGTAATGGTAACTGAGTTGATTGGACTCCAGAAAACATTCCCATCTGGTTTTTCATTAGAACTAGAGTTAATATAATTTAACCCAATAGATGCTGATAGTTTATCATTAAATTCATGTTGCAATCTCAATTTTGCCCCAATACGGGTAAAATCAGTATTTTTGATAATCCCTTCATTTTTCAAATACCCCACAGAGGTAAAATACTTCGTTTTATCATCACCGCCTCGCATAGAGAAATAGGTATCATTTCCTATACCAGTAGTAAAAATATCATCTTGGTAATCATAGCGCTGAATACCAGATATTGTTCTTGTTTCAAGATTTCGGCCAGCTACACTTACAGTAGTTGCACTAGCTGGTTGATTTTGAATTGGGAATAAAGCTGCTGAGCTATTTACAAATTGCTTATCAGACATATTCACATACACTTTTTTACGTAATGAATTAGATGTTATACTTGTTGAAAAATTAAATGTTGGCTCACCTGATTTTCCTTTTTTGGTAGAAATTAAAACAACACCATTTGCAGCACGAGATCCATAAATTGCAGCTGCTGCGCCTCCACTAAGGATTTCAATACTTTCAACGTCATTAGGATTGATGTCAGAAGATCTGTTTTGACCAATTTGTAAATTTGAATTTCCTTTACTAACATTTAAATTGGTAACATTGGTTGTAGCATTATTCAATACTACTCCGTCAATAACATATAACGGATCAGACGAACCCAATATAGAAGAAGTTCCTCTAAGTTTGATAGTGAATCCTCCAGCGGGGTCTCCAGAATTCTGAGAAACTTGCGCTCCAGCAATTTTTCCCTGAATGGCCGAGGATAAATCTACAGGCTTTGCCTTATTCAATCCTTCGGATTTTATGGTTGTTACAGCGTTTCCTAATTCTTTTCTGGTAACGCGGACTGTTGAACCAAGAACAACTACTTCATTTAATGTTCTCACCTCTTCAACAAGAACAATATTGAATGAGTTTTTGTCGCCTACATTTACGGATTGCGATGTAAATCCAACAGAACTAAAAGTAAGAACGTCTTTTTCAGAAGCACTAATACTAAAACTTCCGTCAAAATCAGTAACACTGCTTTTAGTTGTTCCTTTTATAACTACAGATACTCCGGGCAAAGGAAGCCCATCTGTTTTGCTTTTAACAATTCCACTTACTGTTTTGTTTTGAGCGAGTGCAAATTGCACAAACAATAACATTAAAAATGGAATTAATTTGGTTTTTTTCATTTTCATAATTTGTTTTTTTATGATTAAGTCGCTAATATAAAAATAATTTTGAAACAGACACCACTTTATGCGTTTTTTTTAATAAAAATAGTTAAATAACGCACAATAACGCATTTAATTTAACGTTAATGGCTACAAATTGAAAATTAAACCATATAATTATAGTTATATCTATCTAATTAGCATAATAATGCATCTTGTTGTATCTTTGTTTCAATTACAAATAACTACAAACATGCTAAAAGCCGAAAGACATACGTATATACTGAAAAAAATTCATGAGGAATTAAAAACAAACACCATTGATTTAGCCAAAGAACTACAAATATCCGAAGATACTGTTCGAAGAGATTTAAACGAACTACACAATAAAGGGAAACTTGTTAAGGTTTATGGAGGCGCTTTTCTAGAAGAAGAGAAATCAACCAATATATTTGATATTCAAATCTTAAATGAGGATAAAAAAATCGCTATTGGAACAAAAGCTCTATCTCTTTTATCTGATGGTCAAGTTATTATAATGAGTGGAGGAACAAGCAACTTGGCCTTTTCAAAACTAATTCCTTCTGAATTAAAGGCTACAATTTACACTTATAGTTTGCCCATTGCCATGCAATTATCTCAGCATCCTAATATAGATTTAATTTTTATCGGGGGTAAACTGCAAAAAAACGCGATGGTCACCATTGGCATGGATGTAGTGCAGGTTTTGTCTAACATTAAAGCCGACATTTGTTTTATGGGCGTGAGTAGTATTAATGTTAAATCTGGCTTAACCGAAAAAGGATATGAAGTTTCGATTGTAAAAAAAGCAATGATTCAAGTTTCTGATAAAGTGGTAGCTATGGTTGATTCAAGTAAATTAGACACTAAAATGCCTCACGCGGTCTGCGAATTAAATCAACTGCACAGCATCATTACCGATCTTTCACCAAAAGACCAAAAACTAAAAGAATATAGTACTTCAGGAGCTAATTTGATTTAATAGTTGCGTTTTGTTGCGTTTTTTGATTTTATTTTGTTAAATTATTGCATGAAAAAGCATTTCGTTTTTTTGTTTTTATATATTTGTGATATAATTTACCATAATCTCAAAACTATATGACCGCACAACACAATATATCTTACGAAAAACCAGGAAAATATGAATCCTCTAGATTAGAAAAGATACACAATGTAATTTTTGAAAATTCTATCTCAGGCTCTATTGCTGTAGCAAATGAAATTGCGGCTTTGATTAAAGCAAAGCAAAAAACCAACTCTTTTTGTGTACTAGGGCTGGCCACTGGCTCTTCACCTATTAAGGTATATGAAGAATTAATTCGTTTGCACAAGTCTGAAAATCTAAGTTTTAAAAATGTTATTACATTTAATTTAGACGAATATTTCCCTATGAAACATGATGACATTCAAAGTTATCATCATTTCATGAACGAACATTTATTCAAACATATTGACATTTTACCAGAAAACATCAATATTCCAAACGGAGATTGCACTATTGAAGAAAGCCTCATTGAATGTGCTCAATATGAAGAAAAAATAAAGCGTTTAGGAGGCTTAGACTTCCAATTATTAGGAATAGGCAGAACGGCTCATATTGGTTTTAACGAACCTGGTTCGCATCAAAATTCATCCACACGCATGGTCACTTTAGATCACCTTACTCGATCTGATGCCGCAAGTTCTTTTTTAGGATTAGAAAATGTACCAAAAAAAGCGGTTACCATGGGTATCGCAACCGTGTTGGAAGCGAAAAGAATTGTATTATTAGCTTGGGGACATAACAAAGCAAAAGTTATTCAAGAAACGATCGAAGGATGGATCACGACTAAAAAACCAGCTACCTATTTGCAACACCATCCAAATGTTACTTTTATTTTAGATCAAGAAGCGGCCTCTTTATTGACACGAGTGAATACGCCTTGGATCGTTGATAGTTGCGAATGGAATTCAGAATTAATTAGTAAAGCCATTGTTTGGCTTTGCGAACAAACACAAAAATCCATTTTACACCTTACCGATAAAGATTATTTTGAACACGGGATGGAAAGTTTGCTAGCCATTGAAGGCACTGCGTATGATCTGAATATCAAAATGTTCAACAAGTTACAACACGCTATAACGGGTTGGCCTGGTGGAAAACCCAATTCTGACTTTCAAAAACGACCTGAGCGTTCGACTCCTGAGAAAAAAAGAGTTATTATTTTTAGCCCACACCCAGATGATGATGTGATTTCTATGGGAGGCACATTTGATCGACTAGTGGAGCAAGGGCATGAAGTTCATATCGTCTATCAAACCTCAGGAAATATTGCAGTTTCCAATGATGAAGCTTTAAAATTTGCCGAAATAGGCCGCGTTTTTAATCCTGAAAATGAAACATATTCTAAAATAATTGAATTCGTTAATCAAAAAAATAATGCTCATGCGGATATTATTGAACTCCGGAATTTAAAAGGGCAAATCCGTCAAAAGGAATCCTTAGGTGCGACTCGCTTTTTGGGGTTACCGGACCACCAAGTTCACTTTTTAAATCTTCCATTCTACGAAACGGGCACGATTAAAAAAAGCCCTTTATCGCAAACAGACATTGATCTGATGCTTGCTAAAATTGAAGAAATTCAGCCGCACCAAATTTTTGCAGCAGGTGATTTAGCAGACCCACATGGCACCCATAAAGTATGTTTGGATTCTTTATTTATGGCCATAGAGCAGATAAAACATCAACCTTTTATGAACGATTGTTGGGTGTGGTTATATCGTGGCGCATGGCATGAGTGGGAAATTCATGAAATTGAAATGGCAGTTCCCATGAGTCCCAATCAAGTATTAAAGAAACGAACTGCCATTTTTTATCATCAGTCACAAAAAGACGGCGTGATGTTTCAAGGAGATGATTCCCGTGAGTTTTGGGTTCGCGTTGAAGAACGCAATAAAGACACGGCAGAAAAATTCAAAGCTTTAGGCTTAGCAAGTTACGCAGCAATGGAGGCTTTTAAACGCTACCATTATTAAAAAAATTGTTAGTTGGTTTTAGTTTTTTTTACACCCTTCTAGCGCTTTTTAAATTGAATATTTTTCAATTTAAAGCGCTAGATTTTTTTAAATTGTAGACCAAATACTTAAATTTCAGAAATTACATCTCTTAATATGTCACAAATACTCCCCTTAGAACAATTATCCAAAGCGCTTGAAGGCGATCTTTTTTATGATGAATTGCATAGAGTAATTTATGCAACGGATGCTTCGGTGTACCAAATTAAACCACTGGCCGTCGCACAACCAAAAACAGTAGCCGATATTCAAACCCTTGTGCATTTTGCTAATCAACACCAAATTCCATTAACCCCAAGAACAGCTGGAACATCATTAGCTGGACAAACCGTGGGTAGTGGCATTATTGTAGATGTTTCAAAATATTTTACCCAAATTATTTCTTTGGATCAAGAAAATAAAACCGTTACCGTTCAGCCTGGTGTGATTCGCGACGAGCTTAATTTGTTTTTGAAGCCATATGGTTTGTTTTTTAGCCCCACTACTTCGACCTCCAATCGGTGCATGATTGGCGGAATGGTTGGCAATAATTCTTCAGGAACTACCTCCATTCGCTATGGAGTAACAAGAGATAAAATTGTATCGCTTCAAGCCATTCTGAGTGATGGTTCGGCTACGGTTTTTAAATCACTTACTTCAGAGGCATTTATTGAAAAAACAAAAGGATCTTCTTTAGAAAATCAGATTTACAGAACGCTGTATGAAGAGCTATCAAATACTGAAACGCAAAATGAAATTGTAAAAGAATTTCCAAAACCAGAAATCCACCGAAGAAATACAGGTTATGCCGTGGATTTGTTGTTAAAATCCGATCTGTTTTCTGGTGCTGAACCCACAATAAATCTAGGCACCTTGCTTTGTGGAAGCGAAGGAACTTTGGCCTTTACTACAGAAATAACTCTCAAAGTAGATGATTTGCCTCCCGCTTACAATATTATGGTGGCAGCACATTTCCACAGCATTCAAGAAAGCCTAGAGGCCGTAATGATTGCCATGAAACATCATTTGTACACCTGTGAAATGATGGATGACACTATCTTAAACTGTACCAAAACCAACAGGGAACAAGCCAAAAACCGATTCTTTATTCAAGGAGAACCCAAAGCCATTATCATGCTAGAAGTTGCGGCCGATACTATCGAAGACGCTGAACGTCAAGCCGAAGCTTTAATCGATGACTTAAAACAAAACAACTTTGGCTATGCTTTACCTAAATTATATGGCGAAGACATTGATAAAATTAATGCTCTACGAAAAGCTGGTTTAGGTCTTTTGGGAAGCATTGTTGGCGATGATAAAGCCGCTGATTCAATAGAAGATACCGCGGTAGAATTGAGCGATTTGCCAAATTATATTGCAGAATTTGCCGCAATGATGAAAAAGTACGGACAAGAGGCGATTTATTATGCCCACGCAGGGGCAGGTGAATTGCATTTACGCCCAATTCTGAATTTAAAAAAGAAAGAAGATTTACAATTATTTAGAACCATTGCGACCGAAGTTGCTGTTTTGGTAAAAAAATATAGAGGTTCACTTAGCGGTGAGCATGGAGACGGCATTGTTCGAGGTGAGTTTCTACCCTATATGATTGGCGAAAGCAATTATGAATTACTAAAACGTATCAAAAAAGCATTTGATCCCAACTCTATTTTCAACAAAGGACGCATCACGGATGCCCCAAAAATGGACGAAAATCTCAGGGTCGTATCAGGCAGAGAAGAACCTACGATTCAAACCATTCAGGATTTCTCTGATAGTATGGGAATTTTACGTCTAGCAGAAAAATGTAACGGCTCAGGCGATTGTAGAAAATTACCTTCAGCCGGGGGTACTTTATGCCCAAGCTATCGCGCCACACGAAATGAAAAAGATACCACAAGGGCTCGCGCCAATAGTTTAAGACAATTTCTAACAAATTCTGATAAAGACAACAAGTTTAATCACGAAGAGCTGTACCAAGTTTTTGATTTGTGCGTAAGTTGTAAAGCTTGTGCAAGTGAATGTCCTAGCAACGTTGATATTGCTTCGCTCAAAGCAGAGTTTTTGTACCAATACCAAAAGGCTAACGGTTTTTCGAAGCGAAATAAAATTTTTGCCTACAATGCAACATTGAATACTTTAGGAAGTTTAACGCCTACATTTACCAATTGGGTGTCTAATTTAGCTTTGGTTAAAAACACCATGGGCATCGCACCTCAACGCGTAGTACCACATTTAGCCCCCACAACCTTTCGAAATTGGGTAAAGAAAAATCGTAAAGACGCAGCAACTACTTTATATCCAAATGGACAAGTCTATCTGTTTTGCGATGAATTCACTAATTTTTACGATGTTGGCGTAGGCGTTGACACTTATGAATTATTGACCCAATTAGGCTACCAAGTTGTAATAATTGATCATCAAGAAAGTGGTAGAGCTTTTATTTCAAAGGGATTTTTGGAACAAGCCAAAACTATCGCGACACGCAACGTAGCAATTTTCAAAAACATTGTTTCGGCAGAAATACCTTTGATTGGTATCGAACCTTCGGCTATCTTAACGTTTAGAGACGAATACCTTCGACTTGCAGAAGACAAAGCTGGGGCAGAGCAATTAGCTAAGCATGTTTTTACCATTGAGGAGTTCTTCAAACGAGAAATCGAGAAAGGCGCCATACGAGCCGAACATTTTTCGGATCAGGCCCAATCAATTAAAATTCACGGTCATTGTCATCAAAAAGCATTAAGTGCCGTTGAAGCCACTTTTGTAATGCTGAATTTACCCAAAAACAATACCGTTACCATCTATAATTCTGGTTGTTGCGGAATGGCGGGTTCTTTTGGATACGAAAAAGAACATTATGAAATTAGTATGCAAATGGGAGAAGATACTTTGTTTCCAAAAGTCAGGGCGACTGATGTAAATACTATTATTTCCGCGGCAGGCACAAGTTGTCGCCATCAGATTTTGGATGGAACAGGAAGAGAAGTCCATCATCCTGTTACGATTTTAAAAAGCTGTTTAAAGCAATAAAATATTCCATAACGCGTAGGAAAAACTTAAAACATTGAAACATTCATTACTTCTCGATTTCTAAATGCACATTCAGCAGAAACATTGAGAATTGAAAAAAAAGCTTGCAAAAACACTATACCACTTGGATACCTCAACAAACACAACGTTATAGTATAGCAAGCTAGAATAATCTTGAAAATAAAAATTTCAAAGAATACTAATTAATAAAACCCTTTACATCCTGATAATTTAAAGGGTTTTATTTGGATTTGTGAATGAATCAGCAGAGAGGAAGGGATTCGAACCCTCGATACAGTTACCCATATACTAGCTTTCCA
>ERZ724524.866-NODE-866-length-19820-cov-4.441892_pt1 | contig 19820 bp, 18 predicted proteins | sample MGYA00376057_ERZ724524 | MGnify/ENA primary metagenome ERZ724524 (study PRJEB28724, sample SAMN07190888) | wastewater metagenome | isolation source: influent of sewage treatment plant in Hong Hong | place: USA: Christiansburg, Virginia | collected 2016-03-01 ...
CTACGGGATGGGGACCGAGTAACCGCACCAGCGCAGACTCCATCGCCAGTAGCCCGATCGATAGCAGCGGCCCGGTGAAAAGCAGAATCAGCGCGATCGGCGCGAACACCGAGAGCTGCCCGGTAAACTGGCCAATCAAACAGACACCGAAGGCCGCAGCTCCGTACGAAAGTACAAACATCGTCAGCGCAAAGCGAGTCGCCCGCTGCCGGGTTGCGGCGAGGTCTTCTGCCACAAAGAGCTGCGCCGGATCTTGCCAGGCCGTCACAAACGCCGAGACGACCGATGCAAAGTGGGTCGCGAAAGACGAGGGTACGTCCGTCATGTTCAGAGTACGCCCGGAACCAAAAGGTCGCCCTTGGACAGCAGCTCGCGAGCGATCACCAGGCGCTGGATTTCGTTGGTCCCCTCTCCGATCTCGCACAACTTGGCATCACGCATCGCCTTTTCCACGGGGAACTCGCGGGTGTAACCGTAGCCGCCGTGAATCTGAACCGCCGTGCTACAGGCACGCATCGCCGCTTGCGCCGCGTACAGCTTGCCCATCGACGCCTGGAGCCCGAAGCGCATCCCCTGGTCATGCATCCAGGCGGCCCGATGAAGCAGTAGTCGCGATGCATCCAGCTCCATGACCGCCTGTGCAATCATGTTCTGAATCGCCTGGAACTCCGACAGTGACTTGCCAAACTGTCGTCGATCCTTGGAGTATCGAATCGCCGCCTGCATCGCCCCGGCACCCAGTCCAAGCGCCATCGCGCCAATCGTAATGCGCCCCTTGTCGAGGATGCGCAGCGTGTCGATAAAGCCGTTGTCGATCTCGCCAAGCCGCTGACTATCCGGGACACGGACGTCGTCGAGTGTTAGCTCGGCGGTATCCGAGGCGTGCAGGCCCATCTTTTCGATGCGACGGCTCGCCGAAAAGCCCGGTGTGCCGTAGTCGACGATGAACGCCGTGATCCCGCGCTGCTTCTTTTCCGGAGAAGTCACCGCCAAGATGACCGCCACACCCCCCACCGAGCCTTGGGTAATGAAGGTCTTTTGTCCGGTCAGACTCCAGCTTCCGTCATCGAGTCGAATCGCTCGCGTTCTGGCCCCGGCGGCGTCTGAGCCCGAGCCCGGTTCCGTCAGTCCCCACGCCCCTAGCTTGCGCCCCGACGCCAGCTCTGGCAGATAACGGCGCTTCTGCTCCTCGCTGCCGAACAAATTGATGTGACCCGAGCACAGCCCGTTGTGCGACGCGACCGTAATTGCCACCGAGCCATCGACCGCTGCCAGCTCTTCGATGACCAACGCCACATCGAGCATCGACATTCCCGATCCCTCATACTCCTCGGGAGTGGTCATCCCGAGCAGACCGAGCGCCCCCAGCTTGGGAATCAGCTCGTGGGGAAAGTGCGACTCGTTATCCCACTTTCGGCAGTGCGGTGCGATCTCGGCCTGCGCAAAGTCGCGGACCATCTTTTGCAGCACCTTTTGGTCTTCGGACAGCTCAAAGTCGATCATTGCTTACTCGTCGGGAATCGGTTGGAGTACGGCGAACGGTTAGCTCAGACGGCTGGCCTCGGCACGCGGACGAACCACACGCTCGACCCAGTCGATGATGTCGCGAGTCGAAGTACCGGGCTTAAACAACGCCGACACCCCGAGTCGCTTCAGCTCGGCCTCATCCTCTTCCGGAATGATGCCACCGCCGAACACCAGTACATCACCAACGCCACGTCCGCGCAGCGCATCGAGCACCGCTGGAAATAGCGTCATGTGCGCACCCGATAGGATCGACAGACCAACCGCATCAACGGCTTCTTGAACAGCCGTTGCGGCAATCATCGCCGGGGTCTGATGAAGACCGGTGTAAATGACCTCGTAGCCAGCATCAGAGAGTGCACGCGCCACCACCTTGGCACCCCGATCATGGCCATCAAGGCCCGGCTTGGCGACGAGGATTCTGAGCTTGGTCTTGGCACTGCCCGCAGGCGTGTCAGCTTGCATGGTCGGAAAACTCCTTCAGCACAGAGCGAGCGATAACCAGCCGCTGAATCTCGCTGGTTCCCTCGTAGATTCGCGAAACGCGCACATCACGCAGGTAGCGCTCGACTGGAAACTCCTGCGTGTAGCCGTAACCACCGTGGACTTGCAGCGCCATGTCGCAGATTCGACCGGCGGCCTCGGATGCATACAGCTTTGCCATCGCCGCTTTTTGCGAAAACGGCAGCCGACTCTCTTTCAAAAACGCCGCCCGCAGAGCCAACAGTCGCGCCGCCTCAAGCTGGGTTGCCGCGTCCGCGAGCATGTTACCAATCGCCTGGAAGTCACACAGCGGCTGGCCGAACTGCTTGCGCTCTTTGCTGTACTCCCGCGCCGCCGCAAGCGCCGCCCGTCCGATGCCGACGGCCTGGCTGGCGATGCCGATCCGGCCCCCATCCAGCGCAACCATCGCAATCTTGAATCCATCGCCCGGTCGCGAAAGCAGCGCGGAATCGGGCACAAAGCAGCCGTCCAAGATGAGTGGCACTGTCGTCGAGCCCTTGAGCCCCAGTTTGTGCTCCGGTCGTCCCGCCGACAGCCCCGGCGTCCCGCCTTCGACAATAAAAGCCGACAGTCCCGCTGACTGGTTGCGCTTGTCGACCTTGGTACCGCCATCGGTACGCGCCCAGACAATGATGACACCGGCCCGGTCTCCCGAGGTAATCCACTGCTTGTTGCCGGTCAGCTTGTAGCCGCCCGGAACTTTCTCGGCCACCGTTTGCAGTGACGCCGCATCAGAGCCCGCCTGCGGCTCGGACAGACCGAATGCCCCCGCGACGGCTTCACCCGAGCACAGCCGGGTTACATGGGTTTGCTTCTGTTCCTCGGTACCAAAGGCGCAGATGACCTCGGCCACCATGTTGGTAACCGCCATCGCGACCGACACCGAGGCATCCGCCGCCGCAATCTCCGACAGCGCCAGCGAATAGCTGACAACCCCAGCCTGCGAGCCCCCGTACTGTTCGGCAACATTGACGCCGAGCAGTCCCAGCTCTCCAAGCTGTTTCAGCTCGCGCTCGGGAAACTGACTCTTTTGGTCACGCTCGGCGGCGAGCGGTCGCAGCACCTGCTGGGCAAACTCGCGGGCCACTTTTTCAATCAGTCGCTGTTCTTCGCTGGGCTCAAAGTGCATGTTCGATTGACTCTTCGCTTCTGGCCTCGGTCGATGACTCTTGCGCTACTCGCCGTCGTTCTGTCCAGAGAGTGAATACTCGATCTTGACGATCTTGCCGAGAGGGTCTGCAAGCCGCAGCTTCCGCACCTTGGTGTCCAGACAAGCGGTCACGCCATCATCCAGTTGATCTTTGGGCGATGAAAATCCGACCGCAGCGACCTGTCCACCCGGCGCGACATACATCGTCAGCCGCATCTCTTCAGCCATGGCCCGCTTGTCGTTGCCCGCTGGCTTCTTGGCTTTGCTCTGACAGCCGAGCAGGTTCTTCTTCTCTTTGTCGAGGTTCTCGGCAATCTGCTCGCGACCCCACGCCCCGAGCGGCCCTCGCCCGGCAAAGTCCATCGGATAGGTGATTTCCCCAAGTCCCCCCTTGGCGGGCGGGTACGCGAGCTTCCCGAGCGTCTGCACCAAGCAGTGCTCGACCTCGTAGCTGCCGACATTGGACTTCTGGGTGATGATTCGCTTGGCCTTGCCATCGGTTCCGATGAACAGCTTCAGCTCGATGTGGCCGCTCAAGAAGTACATCCGAGACGAAACGTCGTCGTAACACTTCTTGAGGTCGGCTTTGCTCTGTTCGAGCAGGTTCAGACAGGCCGCCGCGTCTAGCTGTCCAGCAATTCCCTCGACCGCCATTTCTTCTGTGGCCACTGGGGGAGGTGCCGGCTTCGCCTTCTTGCGGGACTCCGCCGTTCCCAGCAAGGCTCCGCATAGCAGCACGCCCCCTAGCGCCACTTGCACAACCGCTCGACGACCCAGCATCCACATGTCCTTTCCTTGATCTGACCTACGGCAACCGCCGACTACTGACTCGAGCGCAGGAAGAAGTCGCAGCGCACCGTCGCCGTCTCCGTACCATCGGGATAGCTCCAGCCTCGTGCTGCATCCGCGACGCACTGCTCGATGGTCTGCTGCTCGGCGACCGGCGAGATCACCTCGACCTTTTCGGCCTTGCCCGCAGGCGACACGCTCAGCATCAGGCCAATCCGCGCTTCGAGCTTGCGGTTCTTGGTCCGATCCACCTCGGCACTCCAGCAGCTCGGTAGGTCGCTCGAGGCCTTGCGCTGACAGACCCGACGGACTGCTTCCGCACGATCCTGCGCATTTTCGCTCGACTCGACATAGCCGCCGCCTGGTGCCTGCTGCACGGTGCCACCGCTCTTGCCTGAAGAACGAAGGCTGGCTGTGCTCTGCCGGGTCTGCGGGGACTTGTCATCGCAACCAGTCGACAAGACCACGGCAGCAAGCAGGACACCTCCAAGTCCAACGCTACGTCCCACGCGATGGGACAGCCGCTGCGAGAAGGACAAACAGAGGTGTAAAGACTGCATGACGTGACTCCTTGGTGACGGACTCGACTACAACGCCGCTTATTCTTTCAAGAGCGAAGCGGCGATAACGATGCGCATGATCTCGCTGGTGCCTTCGTAGATCTCGGTGATCTTGGCGTCGCGATAGTGCCGTTCGGCGGGGTAGTCCTCGACGTAGCCGTTGCCGCCGAAGATTTGCACACACTCTTTGGCAGCCCGGTTACAGCACTCGGCGGCGAACAGCTTGGCCATGGCCGCTTCTTTGCTATACCGAACGCCCTTGTCCTTCAGCGTGGCCGCCCGCAACGTCAGAAGCCGCGCCGCATCCAGCTCAGTCGCCATATCGGCCAGCTTCCACTGAATCGCCTGATGGTTGGCAATCGCCTGTCCGAACGTCTTGCGCTCCAGGGCATAGCGACCGGCATCCTCGAACGAGGCCCGCGCAATCCCGAGCGCCTGCGAGGCAATGCCAATTCGCCCGCCATCGAGGGTCGACATCGCAACTTTAAAGCCGGTACCGACGTCGCCCAGCAGCAAGTCCCGCGTCACCCGCACGTCGTCGAGGAATATCTGACACGACTGCGAGCCACGAATGCCAAGCTTCTTGTCCGCTGGACCGGTTCGTACGCCCGGCAGATCCATCGGCAGGATGAACGTCGTAATCGCCTTATGCCCGGCCTGCCGACCCGGAGGATCGGCCATGCACTGCAAGATGCAGACATTTGAGTTCGGACCATTGGTGATCCAGTTCTTGACGCCGCTTATCACCCAGCCATCGCCATCCTTTTGCGCGACGGTCTTTTGGGCGGCAGCATCCGAACCAGCTTCCGGCTCGGACAAGGCAAAGCAGCCGAGGAGCTGTCCCGCAGCGAGCGGCACCAGCCACTTTTGCTTCTGCGCCTCGGTCCCGAACTTGAGCAGTGGGTCACAGACCAGCGAGTTGTTGACACTCATGATCACGCCGCAGGACGCACAGGCTCGGGAGATTTCCTCCATCGCCAGCACATACGACACGGTGTCAAGGCCCGCCCCACCATACTGCTCGGGGATCGCGATGCCCAAAAAGCCCAGCTCGGCCATCCGCTTGACCAGTTCAGCCGGGAAGCGGTGGTCACGATCAATCTCGGCCGCCCGAGGGAGCACTTCGCTCCGCGCAAACTCGGCAGCCGTCTTTTGAGCCATCAGTTGCTCGTCACTGAGACGGAGATCCATGGCAGTCGTCGTTCCTTAGCAAGTATAGAAGATTGAAGCAGCCCCACGGACCGCCTCGCCATCCTTACCACGTTCGCACAGACGCCGGTAGCCCACAACCATCCAACGAACAACAGGCAACGGGAAGGGCGCTCAACCTGGGGTCAGGCTGCGCGTCGCTACATTCGCACGCGCTTCGCCTCGGCATAGGCCTCGGCTAGCGATGGCAAAAGCGCGGTGGTTGCTTTCCATGCCTCCGCAGCACTTCGGCAGGTGGCTGAGTCCTTCGCACCATCCCCAAACAGATCCCGGGCCTGGCTCCGATAGGCAGCCTCATCTTTGTACGAATGGTCTTCCACAATATCGCTCTTGCCACATAACGCGGCCAGCCAAGTCTCAATGCTCCAAGTAGGCACCAGCACTGCAATCGGCTCTTCGGGTGTACGCCGCTCGATGTTGGCCGCTTGCAAGGCTTGATTCATTTCCTGCTGGCGCGCAGAGCAGCCGACTTCATCGCCATCGACACACACCAGCAGACCGAGCTGCTTTTGATAGTTCTTGGAGCGCCGCTTCTTCACCTGCTCGGCATATTGCTTCTTGACCCAGGCGGACGCATCACCATTGCCACTTGGTGACACCACCACTTCTTGGACTTGGTGGTGATACCGTTCACACAAGCGACGAAGGAAGCGCTCGGTGAGTCGATCTTCACACAAGATCGTCAGCCGAAAACTAGGCATCGGGCTCTCCGCGCTTGACCAAGTCATAGGCGGTTTCGCCCGAGTCGAGGTCGGCCTCCACCTTGGCAATGCGGGTATGACCGCCCACCGGATCACGCCACATCCGCCAGATCGAGTCTGCTGCCAAGTAGTTGATCGACTCCGGGTGATGCGAGATCACAATCACCTGCTTCCCCGCCTCCGCCGAAGCATCCAGCAGCTTCCGCAAAAACGGCTGAATCTCTTTCGGTGCCACATAGTTCTCGATCTCATCGAGGACAAAGGTATTCACCCGATTGAACGCAAGTCGGAACATCCCATAGAGTGCAATCAGCAGACGTTGTCCCGCAGAGAGCTTCGACCAGCCCAGCTCATGACTCTTAGAACCAAATTTAAAACGTACTCGTAGCTCTTTATGCTCGGATGAAACTGGCTCCAGTCGTAACTGAACAAATCCAGTGACTGATTCACGCAGGTCGCTCATGACCTGAACAGCCGCTTCGGGATCTTGTCCGACTTTTGTCCGATACCAATCAGCAAAATTTGATAAATCTACTCTCAATCGAGCTGACTCTTGCTTAGACACTTCATGAAAGCTCATGGGATCTGGTCTGATAGTACAAATCGATTCGAGCGAATCCCTAAATTTTACTATCTGACGGTTGTTGTCTTGTGGCTCTAAGGCCGAGATAAACGACCGGTACCGATCATAGGGAATCACCACCGGAGGACTGGCCGCTCCATCACCTAGCAGCTCGACCTTGCCATCTCGTGATCGATAAATAAGCACACCGTCCCCATACAGCTCTTCCCGTATCGAGCTGTGTCTCTCCTCACTGTGATGCGTCAATAGATACCGGAAGGACTCACCCGCATGCTCAAGCTCAAGCTCAAGCTTCTGTTCGGGTTCCTTAAGCCACTCGGTACGCTCTGAAGAAAGCTTCAGCTCGACCACACTCAGACCGAACACCAGAAGTGCTTTCAACTGAACCAGCACATCCATGAGCGACGACTTGCCCGAGCCGTTTTCGCCTACCAGCACGCACGCCATGGGCGGGGACCACTCGAAGTTTACGAAGGTGCGGTAGTTGTGGATGTAGATGCGCTTGAGCATGGTTTGTAGACTCTAGCCATAGCTCAGACGGAAACGACAGGTTTTTTTCGACAACGCTGGGGGCATGCCCTTGCGGCACCCCGACCCCGTACCTACGCTTCCTGACATGTCTACATCTGACCTGGTTTTTGATCCTTCTGTGTATGTTCGGGCGCCGATGTTTTCTTTGCCGGAGGGGCTGACGCTGGCTCGGGCGCTGATTGCGTCCTGTCCACGAGCGCTCGGTGCCACGCTGAAGAAGCCGAGCGAGCGGCTTCAGACGCGCATCGATGCGGCCCAGACCGCGCTCATGGATCGGCAGCGTCAAAACACGCTGACCGAGGAAGATACCCGGCTGCTCGACGGCGAGATCGACGGCTGCTTTACCGGCCTCAAGCTGCGTCTCGATGGCTATGCAGCGCTCCCGTCCAGCAAGCAGCCCAAGTCGCAGCGAGCCAGCACCCTGCTTCGCCAACTGTTCGGCGACAGCGGCCTGTCATTCCTGCGTGACAACTACCCGGCGCAGCTAGCCGCCATGCGCATCCTCATCAAGCGCATCGACGAAGACAAGCTGGCCCGTGAGATCGACGAGCTGTGCGGACCCGAGTTCCTCGACCACATCCGCATGCTGCTCCCCAGGTACGAGCGCATGGTCCACGGCGTCCTCAATCGCGAGACCGGCGTCGGGGAAAACCTCAATGCCCACCGCATGGGACTGCAAAAGGCCATCTCGTCCTATGCCAGTGCAGTATGCGGCACGGTCGATGACAGCGATGAATCCACCATCGAGCTGGCCATCCAAGCCTTGGCCCCGCTAGACAACCTCCGGGCAAACCTCACCGGCCGTCGCTCCACCGATGATCCCCAGCCAAGCCCGGCAGCCCCGGCAGCCCCGCTCCCTCCCAGCTCGTAACGAACAGCCCCCGACCCCTCCCAGATCAGCTTTCATCCTCCTGCCGGATACCCACGACCCCTCCCAGATCAGCTTTCATCCTGTTTGGGGATACCCCAGACCCGTCCCAAAGCAGCTTTCATCCGCCCCACCCCGCTCGGAGGTGCTTGCTGGGTAGGGTTTGGCTTGACGGGGTCAGCTAGGCGAAAACCATAGCTCGCAGCGGTAGCGGAAGGTCAGTTCCTCACCCGCCGCGATGTCGCGACAAGCAACCCACTCCATCAGCCGCTCCGCATACCGGCTGCGTAGGATCGTATTGGGGTCGCCGCTGTGGTTGGCCATGGCGAGCAGTCCCAGCACCACCACTTGATCAAGCTCGGGAGCCGCAGGGTCATCCCAAGCAAACAGGTAGTCATTCAGGTGGGTCTTGGCGAGATCCGCCTGCTCTGCCTGGGTCAGTGGCAGCACCGCCGGCACCTCGATGACTGTGTCTTTGGGGATTGCGGTGCGGGCGAAGACGCCGCGACCACGACCTGGACTCTGTTGGACTTCGATCAGCATGGCTTATGAGCCAGCATCATACCCTAGCCAACAGTGGTCGGTGCACAAGTCGAAACGCCGGCACCCACGATTCGGGTCGCCAAGTTGTCCTGCACGCGAACCCACTGCATCCCCGCCGCCGCATTGGGATCCCAGCGATAGATTCGGCTGATGTTGCTCTCGGTGACGAACACGTAATAGCGACCACCCCACTGGGCAAAGGCCCAGGCACCTGGCCCACTCGCCAGGGGTGGGAGGCTCCAGGTCAGGTCGGCCTGAGCGGTGGTCTTGTTGACGCGAATGATGCGGTGGGTAGCATCCGCAGCGGGGAAGTAGGCATACAGCTCGGCAGCGCCAGTTCCAGTCATCTCGGGCGAGGTGGCGCTCGAAGCAAAAGTGCCAATCTTCGAAGAGACAATCGGCGCGGCGTCGAGTGGATTGAGCTTCCACATCTGTGACGGATTACCAAATGAGGCCAAGTACAGCGATTCGACCTTGCTGCCGGGGCTGTCCGAAACAAAGCCCATGCCAACCTTGGCGGTGGGCACCACGCCGGTCTGATAGCCACTGTCGGCGCACGAGGCCGGGTTGTTGGTCGGAATCTTATAGAGCTTGCCGTCATCGTAGTTGAGCCAAGCACGGGCGCGACGGTCGACCGACATCGAGTTGGGGGCGCTGGTGGTCGGGCAGGTCACCTTCCCGATGACCTTCACGGCCATTGGGGCGGTGTCGGTGCGCGGCTCGAAGGACAAGAGCTGGTTCGAGCTGTCGAGCAGATAGATGAACTCGCTGGCCGCCAGCTCGCAGGAGTCGATGCAAGCACCACCTCGGCAGGTCTGGGCGAAGTCGCAGGCCTGAACCAGCGGCCCCGCCGTGCCGTCGGCATTGCAGGAATGAACCTCCGTACCTACACAAAGGTTGTTGCCCGGCGAGCAATCGACACAGCCGAGCGTGGCGTCGCAGACCTTCGAACCGGCACAGTCAATCTCGGGTACAAACGTACCATTTTCCGAGCAGCTATTGAGCGTGTTGCCGACGCACGACTTCTGGCCGGGCTGACACTGAGCGTCCATCGGGATGGTGGTGCCACCACCGCCGGTGCCCTCCCCTGAGCAGCTACTCAGCAGCAGCGAGCCCATCATCATGGCGAAACCACAGACCGAGCCAGCGATGAAGCTAGTCAAACGCGAAGTACGCATGAGTCCCCCTGTCGTCGTTAAGAACGAAACGAAATAGCTTTGGTAGCTTTCACAGTTTCGCCCAAAAAGAGAACGATGCTCAACCCGACGTGTGGGGTCCGACGCTCAGAGGCTTGGGCCGCAAGCCGGGCCGGCTTAGGACTTGCTCAGCGCAGCAGCGACTTCTTCGCGAATCAGCGAAATGAAACGATCGGCGGGAGCGACGGCGGATGCGGCAGGACGAATCGGCGGGACCGTTACGCCTCGCGCTTCGGGGCCCAGACCAGCCTTCTTGCGGGCGTCGAGAAGCGGACCCAGCATCGAATCGGGCAAAGGCCTAATACCGCCCGCCGGGAGCGCGAGAAGCACGATTCGGGACAGATGCTCGACAAGCTCTAGCCGAAGATAAGCCTGCTCGATGCCATCGCCCCACGAAAGGACGCCGTTGCCAGCAATCAACACCGAATCGTACAGCGGCAATAGTGGTGACAGCGCGGCAACCTGGGCACTACCGGGCGCGGTCAGCGGGACCAGCGGAATCGTCGGCCCCAGGGACACCACCGCCTCGGGAAGAAATGGCTGGTCGAGACCACGCCCCGTCGAGCCCAGTGCCGTCGCATGCGGAGGATGAGCATGGATGACCGCCCGAGCGTCGGGCCGGGCCTTGAGCACGGCAAGGTGCAGCGCAAGCTCTGAAAACGGCTTGCCTTGCCCCAACAGACGAGCCCCCGATTCATCAACGACCAGCAGCCCTTCCTCGCGGACCTCGGCCTTCGAAGTAGCGGTCGGGGTACACAGGATTTGGCCGGGACGCAGGCGCACGCTCAGGTTGCCATCGTGATTGGCCACCCAGCCTCGGGCATGCAAGCGATGGCAATAGTCGAGTAGCTCTTGGCGTAGCCGGGCTTCCGGGGGGCTCATGCAGACACCGTCACCCGATCGACAATGCCAACAATCAGCGAGCGAATCGGTACTTGGCTTCCCATCTGTAGGAGCTGACGGACACCGTTGCCCTCTTGCATGACCAGCACGACATCGCCCGGCCCGGCCTGCACGTCGTCGACCGCAAGGAACGAACTCCCCATCGAGGCACCATGCTCATCAAGCGGCTGGACGGCGAGCAGCTTGCGACCGGCATAGCTCTTGTGCTTGGCGGTAGCAACGACGGGACCAAGGACGCGACAGAGCTTCACCTGGCACCTCCCCCACCGATCGGTTCGCCGATGAAGACGCCAGCGGTTAGCGGGGCTGCTTCGGCGGCAATGTCATCGACGATGCCGACAATTGCGGCGTCGACTGGTACAAAAAATGGGTCCAGCGCCAGCGCTGCCTCGCGAGAGTTCACAAAGTAGATCAGCTCGCCCGGCCCAGCCCTCACCGTATCAACGGCGACGATCGGTTCACCGGCGCTGCGGAGGGCGTGATCGAGCGGTTGCACGACCAAGAACTTCTTGCCTTGCAGACCCTCGTACTTCTGGGTTGCAACGACGGTACCAATGACGCGACCGAGGTTCATTTGCAGGCGGGAACATAGGCAACAGCGGGTCGCCTCGTCAAGCCCACAATCAGCGGTCCGTGGTTGTCGCCGCCGGGCGGTACAGCTATGGCTCCTCAGCGATGGCAAGTAGGACGTCTAACAGGACGTTGACGCCGTTTGCACACTGCTCGGGGGTGGAGAACTCACGCGGGTTGTGGCTGATGCCGTTCCACTCCCCAGGGACAAACACCATCGCCGCACGGGTTAGGTGCGCCATTTCCTGCGCGTCGTGTCCAGCACCTGAGACAATCCGCATGCGGGACAGCCCGCGATGAGCGGCAGCGGCATCGATCTGAGCCATGATTCGGGGATCAAACTGGACGCAGTCGGTGCGCGCTGTCTGTCGCCACGTAATCTGCACGCCTTCCTCGTGTGCAACCTGATCGTAAAACGCGATGATGTCCGCTTCGGCAGACCGCATCAGGTTGTCATCGGGATTGCGCAGATCCACCGTCACCGTCATCCGCCCCGGAATGATGTTTACGAGTCCCGGCACCGGCACCATTGCGCCCATCGTTGCCCGCATCTGCGCGCCATACTTGCCACTTCGCGCCATGTCCCGCAGTCGCAGGTTGATCCGGGAAGCGGCCACGGAGGCATCGGCACGTAGCTCCATGGGAGTTGTTCCGGCGTGCGCACTGCGACCCACGATCGACAACTCGTGCCACGAAATCGACTGCACCCCGGTCACCACGCCGATGTCCAGGTTCTGACTACGCAGCACCGGACCCTGCTCGATGTGACACTCCAAATAGGCATGCGGTGGGGTCAGCTTTTCCTCGGCATCTCCCAAAAACCCAATCTTGCGAAGCTCGCTTTCCACAGTGAGTCCAGCCCGGTCTTTGTACGCGTAGGCTTCCGCCAGCGGAAGGCGACCTGTGGCGACTGCGCTGCCGAGCATATCGGTACCGAAGCGCGATCCCTCTTCATCCGTGAAAAACGCAACAACCAGCGGACGACGGGTGACTCGCTGCGCATCTTCCAGCGTGTGAATGATCTCCAGCGCTCCGAGCACGCCCAAACAGCCATCGAACTTGCCCGCAGTGGGAACACTGTCGATGTGAGAGCCCATCATCACCGGTGCCAAAGAGTCATCGCGGCCCGATCTTCGGGCGTAGACATTGCCAATTCGGTCGATGGTGACGCTCATTCCGAGCGCTCTCATCTTGGCGACCACATGTCGCCGTCCTTCGCCATCCGCAGCGGTCAATGCGAGCCGATTGACTCCGCGCAGACCACTGCTGTCATCCAAATAGCTGCCAATTCGGCCAAGCTCCTCTATCGAGTCTCGGAGTCGCTGCGGCTGGATGGAGAGCGGCTGGTTCATATGAATCATTCCCTAGGCATGTTTTACAAAGGAGTAGCAGACAAGGAGTCGCGAAACCTACTCCAAGCAAAGTGGGAAGAGAAGAGCGAAGCGAACAGCTCAGCGAAACGGGAACTCAACGGTCGTCGATTAGACGGAAGCGGTGGTGTTGCTGGACTGCATCATCCGCAGACGCTTCAACCGATGACGAACCAGCGGTTCTTCCGGCCACAGGGCCTGCGCCCGCTCAAACTCAATGATCGCAAGCGGATAGTTCCGCTCGATCACGGCCCGCACCCCACGATCAACATACTGATCGAAGTCGGCTCGCGTATCGGCGCTGAGGGTTCTCTGAGCCGGGCCTCGTTCTGCTGCCAATGCTGCATCGGCAACAGGTGAGCCAGTGGACGAAGATGCGCTGCGCTGAGAAGACTGAATCGGCTGGCCCTGGACCTCCGCAGGCACGGCAGCAACCGTCGCGGGCACCTCGGCTCGCGCTTTGGGAGGACGTGCATGGGCCGCCTCGTCCTTTTCCCGCATCGCATCGAGCACGAGCTGCTCCCAGCTTTCTGTGATCATACGCGGACGTTTGTCCTCGCGAGCTGGTGCAACCCGGAGGAGTGCGCCTTCGGCAAGAACCAGCCGTGTAAACGCTGCGACGCCTTGGCCATGTTCATCCTGTGCCGACCACAGGAGTCCGTTGCGAATGACTATCTCACCACAGACATCTTCCCCTACACAGTCGATTTCCACGCTGTGCTGTCCCATGCAAGCAAGCTGAACGTAGTCCAGCGGAGTGAAGGGACTGGTAGGAAGGGTGGCTCTCTGCGCACCTTCTACGATACGCTGGATTTCGCGGAGGGGAGCTGGTTTCTCCAGCAGGTGCAGACGATCGCTGACCTTCAGACTGTGCCGAAATCGATCCAGGTGGGCGCTGACGATGACCAGCTCCACTGGAGTGTTCAGTTCGGCCAGGCGCGTCATCACATCAATTCCGGTTCCGTCTTGAAGCTGTAGGTCTAGTACCACTACCTGAGGTGGATTTTGTGCAATGATCGTCAGCGCTTCTAGGACGCTACTGGCGCCGATCGCAGCGACATCGTGAAGCCGAGCGATCGCCCCCAAATGTGTCATGCGAGCAATCGGTTCGTCCTCGACCACCAACACAAAGAACGATGAACGCGCCATGCGCGATATCCCCCTTTCGACCCGGCCGTATGATAACGCCACACGCCTCTCATAGTCCAGAGACTCCAGCCAGTCGATCCATTCCTGCAAAGTAATTTGGTCGAGCCGAAACGGATCTCTGCTACCCTCGGTAACGTGGGCGGAATCGGATTATCTGTCTTAGGAATCGCCCTGGCGTCGGGGATCACCATCCACATGGCGATCCTGCATTTGATGCTAGGACGAACAGCCAGCAACCAGCTCCAGCAACAGGTCACGGTTCATAGTTGGAGCGCCGCGTGGTGCGTGGTGGCGCAGATGGTGAACATCTGTCGCGGGATTCAGTACACGACCTCAAATCCTATCATCACCGCCCTGTGCACGCAGCTTCAAACCGCGATGATTCTATGGTTGGCGTTATGTGCGGTGCGGGTCTGTTATGGAATGCGAGATGAGACGGTTCCTCGCCGTTTGTGGCAAGGATTACTGACGGTCTCAACGCTCGGCTCTATGGCGGCTCTGTGGCCAGGCGTCGTAGTCGGGAATCAGGTGTATCTCTGGAGTGACTGGTTGGGTCAGCGGTTTCTCAAGACAGAGACAACCCCTTGGATACTCATATATATTACTCCTTCCATACTACTCTATTTTCACTGTCTCCGATTGCTCTGGAGAGCCAAGAGCATGACCCCTTCCGAACGTCGGATGGCAGTTTCCGCGCTAGCCGTCTACTTGGTATTGGTCATCTACGATGTCATTGTGGTCACCACGCGACAGCGCGGCGTCTTGGTCTGGGAATACGGCAATCTGCTACTCACTCTCATCTTTGATACGTTGACGTTGCGATTGTTTCGTCGGCTGTACCGGACGCTCACGGCACAGGTTCAGGCCCATACCCAACAGCTCACCGAAAAGAACGCGGCATTGATGCGCTCTGTCGATGAAGCACGTTCCGCAGATCGCGCCAAGTCGGCATTCCTGGCCAATATGAGCCACGAAATCCGCACGCCACTCAACGCTGTGATTGGCTATACCTCGTTGCTTCTGGATGCGCCGTTGGCCAAGGAACACTTGGAGTACGTTCAAGCGGTTCGCACTGCCGCCGACGCACTGCTCAGTCAACTGAACAACATCTTGGATCTGTCGAAAGTGGAAGCGGATCGGCTGGAGCTAGAGACAGTCTCAACAGACGTCCGCTTGGCGATGGAGGACGCTATCGAGATTCTGGCTGAGTCGGCCCGGCAGAAGCGACTCCAGTTGGTGTGTCTGCTCGACCGCTCGTGCGCCACCCACATCATGACCGACCCTGGCCGCTTGCGCCAAGTGCTCATCAACTTGGTAGGGAACGCAGTCAAGTTCGCCGACCACGGAGAGATCATCGTGCAAGGAATGGCGGTGCCAAACGCCACTCCCCCCCGCTTGCGAATCTCCGTCTCTGACCACGGTCCTGGCATTCCGCCAGACGCTCTGTCTTCTTTGTTCCAACCCTTTTCTCAGGTCGATGCCTCGATTGTCCGTCGCCACACAGGCACCGGCCTAGGTCTGGCCCTTTGTAAGCGACTCATCGAAGCGATGGGCGGCACCATCGGCGTCGTCAGCAAGCTCGGCTCTGGTTCCACGTTCTGGTTCGAGCTACCGATGATCACCAGCGAGGGCACTGCCGCACCGGAGATGCTTCCTACGGTTGCCTCGGGAGCGGTGGTACTTGTGATCGATGAGTGTCCGCCCATCCGAGAGCAGCTCGAACAGCTACTTCGCAAGGTGTCGCTAGAGTCCAAGCTCGCCCAAAGTATTGAAGAAGCGAAACGTGTGCTCACGGATCCCAATGCTCGTACGCCATCGGCCATTCTGCTGTCTGATTTGATTCCCATGGAGGACATGCGGAAGTTCGCCGCTTTCCTCCGAAACAGTCCTCGCCATCAGACCATCCCGATGGCGCTCCTGTCGACAACCAGGAAGCAAAAGGATAGGCTCTCTCCGATCCTTCCTTCGCTGATGGGAGAGCTCCTAAAACCAATCCGACTCCGTCGCCTATTGCGAATACTGCACCAGATATTCGGTGGCAATGCTTCATCTGGTCAGCACCACAAACGTCTGCGTCAAGAACGCAGCAGCGTCGGCGGATTCAAAGCCGGCGAATCTCCCCCGCGAATCCTGGTGGCGGAAGACAACCGAGCCAGCCAACGACTCGCAGTGTTGATGCTGGAACGACTGGGATGCCGAGTCGATGTGGTGGCCAATGGCAATGAGGCTGTACAAGCAGCACGACGATTCCAGTACGACCTGATCCTGATGGACTGTCAGATGCCGGAGCTGGATGGACTGAGTGCAACCCGGGAAATACGGCGCTTGTCCCATCCCATGGGCACCGTTCCGATCATCGCTCTGACTGCCAACGCATTCCGTGAGGATGAAGAAAGAAGTCTGGCTGCTGGTATGAACGACTTTCTGACCAAGCCAGTCACAGTCGATACCTTGATGCGACTGCTCTATCAATGGTTGCCCCGCCACTTTCACTCGAGTGACGGCAGTGATGCGATCAAAACACCGCCGCAGACACCGAACGCCGAGGGCCCGGACCAAGGACTGGACGCGGAGCTCGATTCCATTCGCAGCAAGCTGGTGGAACTGGCTGGCATCATCGGAGAGGACTCCGCCCAACAGTTGATGACCGTCTTTCACGCAGAGTCCGAGAGCAGCATCGCCGCTGCCCAAGGACAGCTTCAAGCGGCAGCCATGGATGATCTACGCAAGACCGCACATCGGCTCGCCGGCGGAGCATTGGGAATCGGTGCCAACGGGCTCGCGCAGCTCTGTCGGCAACTCGAAGAGGCTGCACGCAAAGGCGACCAAACTCGTGCGTCTGAAATTCTGTTTACCGTCACCAATCACACGCACCGAATCCGAACTGGTCTGTAACAAGCTCAGCTCTTTTCTTTCGCAGCCAATTTGGCGACACTCCGCGCCATGCGAAGCGTTTCCAGTCTGAGTTGTTTCGCGGCTCTCCTTCTCTTCGGCTGCGGCGGCAATCAACCCGATATCCCCACTGAGGATCTGACGTTTCCCAAGGGATTCCGATTCGGCAGCGCAATCGCCGGATTTCAGGCCGAGATGGGCTGTCCCTCGATCGCCAAGAGCGAATGTGAGTTCGCTTCCGACTGGAGTGACTACGTCACGCGACCGGAGCTGATCGCGAAGAAGGGACTGTACCTCAGCGGTGATCCGCTCTCCAGCGGACCTGGATTTTATGAGCTGTACAAATCCGACATCGCACTCGTCGCGACCGAACTGCACAACAATTCCTTGCGGCTGTCGATCGAGTGGGGCCGCGTGTTTCCCAAGGCCACGGACGGGATTGATGGCTATGAAGACCTCAAGCGTGCCGCAGATCCGAAAGCGCTCGCGTTCTACCACGGTGTCTTTTCCGAGCTAAAGAAACGCCAGATACGTCCACTGGTGACGGTCATTCACTACGTCCTACCGGCGTGGATTCACGATGCCTACGGCTGTCACATCGACTTTGCTCGCTGTAAAAATCGGGGCTGGTTGGATCACGATCGAATTCTAAAGGAATCGGCCAAGTACGCTGGATTCCTTGGTCGTGAGTTCGGTGCTGAGGTCGATGACTGGGCGACAGAAAATGAGCCATTTACTGCGGTGATCATTGCAGGCTATCTGTTTCAAACTGAGCAGCGGACTCATCCCCCTGCGGTGGTCCTTGAAACAGAAGCTGCGCGCTCGGTCTTGGTTGCAGAGATCGAAGGTCATGCCCGGATGTACGATGCCCTCAAGGCGGCAGACACCGTAGATGCCGACGGTGATGGCAAGCCAGCACGGGTCGGCACGGTCTACAACTTGGAAGCGGTTGCGCCCGCCGATCCATCAAGTGAGCTGGATGTTCAGGGAGCCGCCAACTTCGACTATCTCATCAACAAGGTCTTCCTGAACGCAACCATCAAGGGTGATCTCGATCGCAACCTAGATGGGAAGACGGTTCACAGAGAAGATCTCGCGGGACGGATGGACTTTCTGGGCGTCAACTACTACTCGCGCAACATCATTCCCGGTTCCGCCAAGTCGTTTCTACCGCAGATGTCCCCTCTGTTAACGTTTAACGTGCTGACGATGGAATACGACTGGCAGTATGCCCGAGGCCTGTATGAAGTGCTGTCCTCTGTGAAGGACTACGGAGTGCCACTTATCGTAACCGAAACCGGGGTCGAAGATGGCAGCGACTCTGGAGCGGCTTCGCGCTGGGTGGTCGAGTCCCTGACTTGGGTAAAACGCGCCATTGCCGAAGGAATTCCCGTCGAGGGTTACTACTACTGGACGCTCCTTGACAACTACGAGTGGAATCACGGAATGAACGTAAAGATGGGTCTGTACGCAGTCGATCCCAAGGATCCTAGCAAGCGTCGCCAAGCGCGCAGCTCCGCTTTGACCTATGGGAAGGTGGCCGCGATGGGAGGAATTCCGGCCGATCTGGCGATGCGCTTCCCCATCGCAAAGTGACAAGCCTAGGAAGCCCCCGGCCAGCTAGACTTCGTTGGCTGCCAGCTTGACCGGCGCATCGGTGGCGGGAGTCACTTCGCGCAGCCGCAGTCGGACCCGCCGCATGCCTCTGTGGGTATCGAGCTGCGGCACAAACGTCAGGTTGAGCTTTCCGCCCGACTTCAGCTCCGCAGCCCGTCCGCCCAGTCCAAACCCAATGGCATCGCGCAGCGTGCCACCAGCGCGCAACGTAAGCTGCAAGTGACCACTACCGACCACGCGGTGCCGAACCAACTCCGCTTCCCGAATCAGGAGCAGCGGTTCATGGTTACCAATTCCAAATGGTTCGAGCAGCGACAGTTCTTGGGTCAGTCGCTCATCGATCTCATCGAGAGAAACGGCGGCGTCGACGGTGACATCGGTCGAAGTCAGTCGCTCACCGAGCTGATGTCGATAGGCCGTACAGAGCGCCTCACGCACCGCATCCAGGTTGTCGACATGAACCGATAGCCCCGCAGCCGCCGCATGTCCACCGTAACGAAGGAGCAGTGACGCAACCCCGTGTAGCCCTAGATACAAGTGGAAGCCCTGAGCGCTACGCGCCGAGCCACGACCGACCTGATCCTCAAACGCAATCACCACCGCCGGACGATTGTAGATATCCACCAGCTTGGCAGCGACGATTCCGACGACACCGGGATGCCAGCCTTCCGCTCCCACGACCAGGACTTCGGGATTGCCTTTGCGAAGCTGTTCCTCGACGGCAGCCCGCGCTTCCTTCAGCACCCCTTCCTGAACGAGCTGACGCTTGGTATTGAGTTCGTTGCAGTTTTCGGCGTGAGTGCGGGCTTTGCGCTGATCCGTCTCAATGAGCAACAGCAGCGCCTCGGTCGCATCGCCGAGCCGACCCGGCGCATTCAGCCTGGGGGCCAGCCGAAACGCCACATCCGCCGAGGTGCTTGCGCCTTCCTCGAGTCCCACGATCTCGCACAACGCCCGCAAACCCGGCCGCGAGCACCGCTTGAGCTCGCGCAGTCCGGCGTGGACCAGCACACGATTTTCATCCGCAAGAGGGGCCAAATCCGCAATCGTGCCCACCGCCACCAGATCCAAAAAATCGCGCAAATCGGGCAAATGAGGCCACCCCGCCGCCTTCAGCCGGGTCCGCAGAGCCGCTGCCAAATAGAAAGCAACTCCTACGGA
>ERZ724524.878-NODE-878-length-19726-cov-10.112094_pt1 | contig 19726 bp, 18 predicted proteins | sample MGYA00376057_ERZ724524 | MGnify/ENA primary metagenome ERZ724524 (study PRJEB28724, sample SAMN07190888) | wastewater metagenome | isolation source: influent of sewage treatment plant in Hong Hong | place: USA: Christiansburg, Virginia | collected 2016-03-01 ...
TTTGCTTTTTGCGGGCGGTCATTTAGGCCACCTCGCCAGAGACAAGGGCTTCGACCTGGGCGGCGTCCCACAGCAGGCGACCGTTAGGCAGCTTGACCGGGCGGAGCCCCATAACGTGGCCGTGGTTGCAGAGGCCGGCGCGGATGGTCTGAGGGCGGAGTCGGAGGGCCGCGGCAAACTCTTCGGTCGAGAGTTTCCGGGCGGTGGGGGTGGTTGAGATTTGCATCTGTCGGGCTCCTTATGGAGGCCGGCCACGGCGGGTGCCGTTGCTCGGACAGATGCGAATTTATGTATCTCAACAGATCGTTTTAGGTTAGCGCCCTACCCGTACCATTAGCGCCATACGCACGCCATTAGCGCCCACGTCATCGACGCTTCAAACGGTCCCGAAGGTTTGCGGTTGTCAGCTTTTCAGGCTGATTGCTGCTCCCACGCACCCATATGACGCCCTCGCTGATGGCCTCAGTGATACAACTCTCCGGCCGGCCTGCCCGGGCCTTCAGACTTGCCATGACGGATGCGGAAGACACTTTCCGGCCACCTTTTTCCATCTCGATCACGACGTCTTCGATTTCGATAGCCATATCGTCTTGCCTTGCTGCAGGCTTCTGCTTGCCTTGTCCGCGCTGGCTAGGTGGGGATGCCTGCTCAATGATGATAGGCTGAGACTGCGTTCCGCTTGGTGGGGCGATAAGAGCTTTCAAGCCCTCATACCGTGCTGCTGCTTGCTGCTGATACACGACTGCGGCCTGGTTCTCTGGCGTTGCGGTGGCGATGTGCTCAAACGCCGGTCCCGCAGCGTCGAGGTAGTGTCGTAGTGCCGTTTGAAATTGGGGGCTGCGCTCGAAGTCGTCAAGTTCCTGCTTGGCCTCGCGGTGCTGGCGCGCTATCTGATCCCGTAGGTCGCCCACGGCAGCGCGACGAACCGCGTCGAGGCGCGCAACCTCGGCCAGCATTTCGGCGTGCCGCTGAAACGTCAGACCATGCAAACCGATGACGCGGAATTGTTCGTCAGCCGCCATCTCTGCAAGATGCTCTGTGATCCACGTCAGCAACAGCGGGGCGTCATGGTCAGGAAGCGGCTCAAGCGATTGGGCCGGGATCGTCGGGCCATCGAGACTGTCGAGAAAACTATCGTACTCGGTGGGGCCGACAGCCTCGCCCCATGCGTCGTCCGAAAACTGAATCCAGCTTGGATTCTTGCTCATCCTGCGCTCCTTCAAGCGCCTTCAAAAGAGGCACCGCGCCAGGGGAGCGAAGGTTTCTCCCTTTTCGGTTGGCCGACCTAGGCGCGGTGGTGGTGCTCGGTCAGGCGGTCAGCGCCTCAATGACGGCGGCCGGGTTGTGCTGGATGACGTTTAGCAGTACCAGCGCGGGGCCATGCGGGGCGCGGTCGCCTCGCTCCCAATGGCGTAGGGTCGCCGTCGAGAATCCGAAGCGGGCGGCGAACTGCTCCTGTGTCATGCCCACCTTGGCGCGAAGGGCCTTCACGTCCACCGGGCGTGGGCGGTGGATGCGGGTTTGCGGTGCTCGGCCCTCGGCGTGCTCGATGGCCTCCAGCAGGCCGCGCTTGATGCTCTCGAATGCGGTGCTCATGGTCGTTTTTTCCTCCATGCTTCGATAAGTATTCCGACCAATTCCGCAAGCTCGTTGCGCTCGCCCTTGGTCAGATTGGCGCGGTCGCCCTTGGCGAACAGCGTCAGCAGGTACAGCGGCATTCCTTCATCGTGGAAGTAGTAGATAACCCGCACGCCCCCGCTTTTTCCCTGCCCGCCGCGTCGCCATCGCAGCTTGCGCACGCCTCCCGTGCCTTCCATCAAATCACCGTCCTTGGGATGTTCTGCCAAGTAACGGATGATGTCTTGCCGCTCTCCCTCGCTCAGAAGCTTGTCGGCGGTGCGGATGTATTCGGACAGTTCAGCAACGGTCAGCATGGGCTTGATTGTAATCCAATGGGACGGTTTGTATTCATGCTTTCACCACCCGCAGCCCTGGTGCCTGCTCTTCGCCCGGCTGTTCGATGCCGGCCTGTTCCAGAATCCAGCCCTCGATTTTGTTGTGATGGACACGCAGAAGGTCGAGTGGCCGGCGGATGTAGTTCTGCTCCCGGACGCCCTGCGGAGCGTGGCCTTGGATTTGGGCGCTGATGCCGCCGGGTATGTCTAGCCATTCGCACAAGCTGGCAAAGGACCGACGAAGCCCGTGCAGGGTCAGTTCCAGCCCAGCAGCGGCGCAGGCGTCACGGTGGGCGATGCTCGGCTCCTCGATGTGGCCCGATTCGCTGGATGGGCTGCTGAACACGTACCCGTTGCGGCGGGGCAGGGCTCCAATCAAGTGCTGCACGTAGGGTGTCAATGGCACCTGTCGCCGGTCCTCGATTTTGTCCTTCAGGCTCATGCCTTTCCACTGGAAGTTCACATCCTCCCACTTCAGTTCGGCCATTTCCTCGCGTCTCGCACCAGTCAGCAGAAGGCATTGCAGGTAGGCGGCAATGACCGGGTTTTGAATCTGGCGGACGTGCGAGAACCACGCGGGCAATTGCTCCCGCTGGAGATAGTCGTTCTTGGGCTTGGCCTTGCCGGCCGTCTCGCGCACCTTCTTGGAGCTGGCTGCGGTGGGGTCGGACAAGTCCTTGAGGGTCGCATCGGTTGCAGCCCAGCGCAGAAACGCTTTCAGGAGGCGTAGCGCCAGGCGGACGCGGGCGGGGCGCTCCAGTGCCTCCTTGGCTGCCCATTGCTCCAAGCGCCCTGTGGTCAGGTCCGCCAGCCTTAGCGGCATCAGCTCGGCCAGCGGGCCGGGCTTGGTCTTGACGCCGGGGCGGCGCTGGCGGGTTTCGCCGCCTTCCTGTGCCAGCTTGATGTGGTCCGTGTAGTTCCGCTCGCCCCAGTGCGGACGGCGTTCTTCCAAGTAGCTGGCCCACGCCTCGCCAACGGTCAATGCTTGACGCTCCTGTTCTTCCTGCTCGGCCTCCAGTGCGGCCTTCTTGGCTTCTATGGCGGCCAGCTTGTCGGCCTTCTCCTGGCGCGGGTCGATTCCTTGGTCAGTTAGGGTTTGAAGGCGGCGGGCTTCGGCGCGGGCGTCGTCCAGGTTCCATGTCTTCACGTCGCCGATGGTTACGCGAATGGTCTTCCGGTTCAGTTTGGATTCGAAGATGAATGACTTCGCCCCGACTGTTGCACGCACGGCAAGGCGCGGCGCTTCGGTGTCCCATAGAAAGGTTTGGGCGGCACCGGCTGAACAGGTAAATCTGCGGATGCGGTCAGGGGTCAGTCGCTCTCGTTGCATGGTCGTAGCCTCCAAAGGTGGCTACACGGACAACCCATGTAGCCACCATGTAGCCAGATTCTACCAACGCGCCTCAACATCAATCAACACAGAAAGAGGGTACAGTTGTTATTTTTCAATGGGTTGGTGTTTTTCGTGCATCCCGTTCAATGCTAAAAAATGCCGTTTTGTGCGGATTGAAAATCCGCGTGTCCGTGGTTCGATTCCGCGACTGGCCACCAGAATATTCAAGCAAAAAGCCCAGCCTCCAAGCTGGGCTTTTTGCTTTTTAGGTCATTGTTCCCCAGTTGCTCCTGCGACAATCGACAGTCTCCAAGACTAACGGAGACTGTCAGTATTTTTGTGTTTGAGGCCTAATATGCCCCCGAAAGGCACATGCATGACCTCGAAGAAAAAGAAAGTAGTGAAACTCCTGGATTAGCGCCGCAAGGTAATTGCGGACATATCGCCGATGACTACGTCCACGCACCCTGAAAATCCCCGCCTGAAAAAAGTTGGAGAAATTGCTGGTCATTTTTTTGTGCCAGCTTACCAGCGGGGCTACCGCTGGGGAGAGCATGAGGTCAAGGCACTGCTCGACGACATCTACGCGGATGGCAAGCGGGGCAAGGATGAGAACTATTGCCTGCAGCCCATCGTCGTCAAGTCGCAGCCGGCTGAGGGGGGCTCCGAAGGGGAGGACTGCTTCGAGCTGATCGACGGCCAGCAGCGGCTGACGACCCTGTATTTGATTTACCACTTTCTGCAGCAGCAAGTCGATGGGGATATCAAGCTGCCCTTTTCCCTGTCCTATCAGACCCGGCCGCGCAGTACCCAGTATCTGCGCGATCTGACTGCCGAGCAGAAGGATGACAACATCGACTTTTTCCATATTCATGGCGCCTACCAGTGTATTGCTGACTGGTTTAAGGCCACCGCCGAGCGCACCCGCAAAATAGCGAGATTCGTGGGGCTCGGTGTTTACGGCTACCTGCAGGATCAGGTCCATGTGATCTGGTATGAGGCCGGCGGCGTCGATTCGACGACCCTGTTTACCCGCCTGAACGTCGGGCGTATCGCCCTTACCAATGCCGAACTGGTGAAGGCGCTGTTGCTGGCGCGGCGGGGTGGCAACGAGCTGGCCGACGAGCATCGGCAAATCGAGATCGCCACCCAGTGGGACATGATTGAGCGGGAGCTGCAGGACGAGGAGTTCTGGGCCTTCCTGACCAACAAGCCGGGATCGGCCTATCCGACGCGAATCGAATTCCTCTTCGACCTGATTGCGATGAAGCCGGAGGGAGAGAAGGAGCGTTTCCATACCTTTCTGCATTTCAAGCAGATTCTGGATGGTCAGGAGAAAGATTCGCGGAAAGTCTGGGCACCCGTGCTGGAGCGCTACCACCTTCTGCGGGAGTGGTTCGAGGACCGCGAGCTCTATCACAAGGTGGGCTATCTCGTAGCGATCGGTATCGGTCTTGAAAAGCTCGTGAACGAGTCCGGCAAGCGGCTCACCAAGACCGCTTTCCGGGCCTTTCTCGATGACGAGATCAAGGCATCCCTCGGTCAGGACACGGCGGCCATCCGGGAGTTGTCCTACGACACCCACTATGAGAAGTGCGCACGTCTGCTGCTTCTCTTCAATGTGGATTCGGTGCGTCGTCTGGAGCACTCGTCGGAGCGCTATCCTTTTCACTCCCACAAGGCTGAAAACTGGTCCCTGGAGCATATCCATGCCCAGCACGCCGAGCCGCTGAGCACCGAGGCGCAGTGGAAATACTGGTTGTCTGACAGCCAGCACGCCCTCGCCGCGCTGCATCTTGATGATGTGTCCCGGGAGGCGGACAAGCAGGCTCTGGTGGACGAGATCAATGAGGTGGTGGCCGGCAAGGTGACGGGGCCGATATTCAAGGCACTTGCCCGCCGGATCATGGCGGATTTTCTGCACCCGGCCGGTACCGAGGATGCGGTGCATTCCATTGCCAACCTGGCGCTGCTTTCGGGCAGCGTCAATAGCGCCCTGAACAACGCGGCCTTTCAGGCGAAGCGCCTCCGCGTCATCGAACTCGACCGGGCCGGGAAGTTCATTCCCATCTGTACCCGGCGGGCATTTTTCAAGTACTACACCGAGGCCGGCAGCCAGCAGATGCATCTCTGGAGCAGGGATGACCAGACGTCCTATCTGGAAGAGATCCTTTCGCCGGAGCGGGGCATCGGGAATTACCTGAAGCCGGCTGTGGAGGTGCAGTCATGAGTACTTCTTTCAGAAATGTCTTCCGCCGGGGGGATGTCTCGCGGATCGAGATTCCCATTGTCCAGCGCGATTACGCCCAGGGCCGCAAGGATGGTGGTGTGCCGCGCATCCGCAAGGCTTTTCTTGAGGTTTTGCACGGCGCCCTGACCGGCAGCGAGGCGGTCGGTCTCGATTTTGTCTACGGCGAGGTCGAGGACGGCCGGATGATTCCCCTCGATGGTCAGCAGCGTCTGACCACCCTGTTCCTTCTACACTGGTACCTGGCGGCCCGTTGCTGCGTCTCCGGTGACGAGTGCGATTTTCTGGGGAAATTCACCTACAAGACCCGCTACAGTGCCCGGGATTTCTGCGCACACCTGATCACACAGCGGCCCTCTTTTCCCCTCGCCGGCAAGCTGTCGACATGGCTGGGTGACCAGCACTGGTATGCCGGTGCCTGGAGGCACGATCCCACCATTCAGTCGATGCGGGTGGTGCTGGATGACATCCACGACCTCTTTTGCAATGCCGATGGTGCTGTTTGTCATGCCGCGTGGCAGCGACTGGTGAGTGATGACGAGCCGGCCATCACGTTTGAGAGCCTGTCCCTCGCGGACATGGGGCTCACTGACGAGCTCTATATCAAGATGAATTCCCGGGGCAAGCCGCTCACGGACTTCGAACACTTCAAGGCAGATTTCGAGCAGACGCTTCGTGAGGTTTCCGAGGCGCACCACGACCGGTTTGACGGCAAGGAAAGCCCTTACCAGGAGTTCATCCGCAAGGTGGATCAGGATTGGTCGGACCTGTTGTGGCCCTTGCGTGGCAGCGACGACATCATCGACGACGAATTCCTGCGCCTGTTCCGCTTCCTCACCGACATCGTCATCCACCGATATGGTCTGCCCGTTGAGCCGGACGCTTTCGACAGGGATATCGACCTCTGGGCGAAAGGCATCTATGGCAAGGCAAACGGCCAGGATCCCCTGGCTACCCAGCGCTACCTGTTCGACGCCCTCGACAGCCTCTTCGCCGTCTTTGGGCCCCTGAAGCGCGCGGACACGATCGCCGACTGGTTTCGCGGCATTTTCACGGAGAAGGGCTATCGCCCCGGTGCCGTGGCGATCTTCGACAAGCAGGTGGATCTTCTTGGCGCCTGCTGCGAAAAATACGGAATCATGGCCGGCAAGAATCGCCTCTTCAGCCTGTCGCGTACCCTGCTGCTCTTCGCCGTCCTCGAGTACCTGATGGCCGACCCGAAGCCGGAGGATTTCGCCCAGCGGCTGCGGACCGTGCGCAACCTGGTGTTTGCCTCGAACGACGAAATTCGACCGGGCAGTTTTTCGGCCTTGCTGGTTGAAACCAGTCAGATCGTCAGCAAAGGCGATCTGAGTGAGGTCCAGACCTACAACAAACGGCAAATCGACGAGGAAGGGCGCAAGGCGGATTTTCTTGCTCGACATCCCGATCATCCCGGCCTGCGGGAAATACTCCATCGCCTTGAGGATCACGACCTGCTTCGGGGCTGCATTGCGGTCTTCGACCTGGGGGCGGACGCAGCGACCTTCGCCCGGCGCGCTGCGCTATTTCACGAGGTTTTCCCCGAGGATGGCAAGCCGTCGTTCAGGGAGATCGGCGCCGCCCTCCTGGCTTGCGGCAATTATTCCCGCCAGGTGAGCGAGGGCCGCTATCAGTTCGGCAGCCCGGAACTGCCGTCAGTGTGGCGAGAACTGCTGACCAACTCCGCCAGCACGGACTTCGCCCGGACCCGCGGGGCGCTGCTCACCATGCTGGACGCTCTGGCCTGCACTGCCGGCGCCTCGATTTCCGTGCGTTTGCAGGCGATCGCTGATGCCTACCTGGCCGTGCAGGAAAAGGCCGGGGCATTTGACTGGCGTTACTATCTGGTCAAGTACCCCGTCATGCGTGCCGGCTACAGTGGTCTTTACATCTCCTCCAGCGGTGTCATGGGTTTCGATCTGTGCATGATGGAGCGGTGGCAGTTGAACAGCTACTACCGTGATCCTTACCTCCTGGCTGTCATCGAACAAAGCGGGGCACGATTCGGCCAGGACGTGGCGCCGCTCAAGCACTATGGTTGGGATGGGTATCAGCAGCAGGGCCGCTGGATCGAGCTGGCCCGTACCGGAGAAAACCTGATGAGCTGCCGGAATGAGGGCTTCCTGCTGCAGGGGCCGTCCCAGGCGGGCGAACTGGCGGCCTTCATGGCGATCATTCAGAAACATGGGGCCGACGCCGACGGCCTGCTGAAGGTTCCGCAGGTGCTTGTCGATGGGGTGATCCACGATCAGGAGGACCGCATTCTGCTCGGGGCCCGGCTGCTGCAGGCCTTCGTCGCCGGCCCGTCGTTACTCTCAGCGGGGTAGCTTCAGGCAGAAGACGGCCCCTGGCGCGTTGTCGAGTGAGACTTCGCCCCGGAAGCCATGGTTCTCGTGCAGTGCGGCGACATGGCGGGCGAGGTACAGGCCGATGCCGACCCCCTCTTCGCTCATCGGTGCAGGCCGTGCCGGGTTGGCGAGCATCTCGGGAGGGTAGCCGGGGCCATCGTCCGCGACGCAGAGTTCGAGCCAGTCACCGCTTTCGCGGGCAGTGACGAGAATGCGCTGGCGGGCGAAGCGGAGGGCATTGTGCAAGGCGTTGGCCAGCACCATGCGGATCAGGGATTCATCGTAGAACCAGGATTGCGGCGCGAGTTGGCTGTCGCCGAGGATGTCGAGCTGGCTCAGCGGGCGTGTTTCGGTGACCAGTTCCTTCACCAGATCGGCCGGACTGAAAGCGTCGATATCCGGTCGCAGCAGGCCGGTTTCGGCCTTGTAGCAGGTGAGCAGGCGGGTGAGTTCCCCGGCTGCGGCCAGAGCGTCGCGCAAGGTTTCGTTGTCACCGCGGTTTTCCGCACGGGCGGCCATCAAGGCAAGGCGGTTCTTGACGTCGTGAATCGAAAGGGCAGCGAGGGCGGCGAAGCGCATGGTGGGCTCCGTTCAGGCGGTCTGACCGTACTTGGTGCGGATGCGGCGCTGCAGTTCGGCGATGTCGGCCAGTTTGGGATGGCGGGCATCCAGCATGGTGACGCGCTTCTGGAAGCGCAACGCGTCGTGTAGCTTCACGGTGTCCGGGCCATTGCTGTAAATGTCGAGGAGCAGCGCAAAGGCGGCGTTGGAGACGATCTGTGCGTTGCCCGGCAGGCGTTCGGCTGCTTCGGTGAGCATCTCGGCGGCGGCCCCCAGCTCGCCTGCACGACCGCGGCGTACGGCTTCGTTGTTGAGCGCAACCACTTCCTGCACGCCTTCCTGAATCAGCGCGGCGGCCCTGCCGGGGGTGCCGTGGACATTCAGCGCTTCGGTGACCTGTGCATGCACCGCGGTGGATTCCGGGTTGTTCTGGACGATGCTCTTCAGGATCGCTTCACCCTTGTCCTGCTGGCCGGTGGCCAGGCAGGCGCGGGCAATGCGCAGGGCCACGTCCTGCGGCAGGCTGCCGGGTGTTGTGTCGAGGGCCCGGGACAGTGCCGCAGCCGCCAGCTCCGGCCGGCCGGCCTTGTGCTGGGCGAGTGCTTCGACCGCCGCGAGATGGGGGTCATCAGCGTCGCTCTTGAAGTTCTTGCGGGCTTCGTCGATCAGCTGGATGGCTTTTTCGGGGGCGCCCATTTCGGCGTGTGCGTTGCCGAGACTGGCGATGTCGGCAGTTTCACGCAGTGGTGAGTTGCGGGTTTTCGTGACGACCCGGGTCAGCGCGCTTTCGACGCGGGTGAAATCGCCCTTTTTCTCGGCAACCCGGGCAATGGCGCGGTGACGCGAGAGGGATTCCGGCGCGATTTCGCAAGCCTGGTCGAGGGTGTGCAGCGCGTCGTCGGTCTGGCCGGCATCGAGCTGGATCTGGCTGAGCAGGTCGTAGGCTGACAGCAGCTGTGGGGCTTCCTCGATCAGCTGGCGAAGGGTGGCCGTACAGGCTTCCAGTTCGCCTTGGGCAAACTGGGCCCGGGCCAGCCCGAAGCGCGCCCACGGCATGACGCGAATGGCGAGTACCTGCCGATAAAAAGCCATTGCCTCGTCGAAGCGCCCGCAGGCGATCAGTGCGTTGCCGCGGATGCGTCGGGCTTCGGTCTGGTAGCGGTCGCCGCTGGCGATGATCTCGTCACAGGCGGCAACCACTTCGGGCCAGCGCTCCTTGTCCTGCATCGCATCCACCTTGGCGAGCCGGGCTTTTTTGTCGAGCAGGCTTTCGAGGCGCAGCTTCAGGGCGTCGGCGGTGAAGGGCTTGAGCAGATAGTCGTCGGGCAGGCATTCGGCTGCCGTCATCACGCTGACGTAGCCCTTCTCGGCGGTGATCATGATGAACAGGGTGCTGCGACTGATCAGCTTGCGCTTGCGCACGTGTTCGAGGAGTTGCTGGCCGTCGGAGCCGTCCCCCAGGAAGTAGTCGCACAGAATGACGTCGAAGCTGTCCTGTTCGAGCTGCGCGACGGCCGTCTTCACGTTGCTGCTGATGGCGACCCTGCTGTGCCCCAGCGAGGCCAGTTGACTGCGCAGGGAACTGCGCATCTCCGGCATGTCGTCGACGATGAGGAATTTCTTGTTTTCGTGAGCGCTCAGGCTGGCCATGGTGTGCGTGCGGATGACCCAACAGGTCAGAACGGGATTCGGTGACGTTTCTGGTGCATATGATGCACCGCCCGTCGGGGTTCTGCACCCCCGATCCGCCATGAGTCCGCCGCATGCCCGCTGCGCAGCCAGGGGGAGACGTTCCTGCCTGCTTCAGAGCACCTGTCCGGCAAACACTTCCTTGAAGTAGGCCTCGCCGTCCGCCTGGTCGGCTGTCGTGCCGGCCAGGCCCAGGCGTTCTGCGGTAACCCGTTGTTCAAGCGGGGCGCTGACAAGCTGGCGCAAATAGTCGAAGTTCATTTCGTTCTCCTTCTTGAAGTTTGAAAGTGACGCAAGGCTTTGGGTGCCATGAAGTGACTATAGGTTTTGTGTTGCGCTGCAGCAAACGACTCTTTGTGATGTTACGATTTAGTTTTCCTTAATCATCGCCGCCATGACTTATCGTCTGCCCGCCCTGTCTGCGCTGCGTGCCTTCGAATCGGCAGCCCGTCACCTGAGCTTCAAGAACGCCGCCGCCGAGCTGTGCGTCACCCCGGCGGCCGTGAGTCAGCAGATCAAGTCGCTGGAAAGTTATTTGGGCGTGGCGCTGTTTCGTCGTCTTCCAAGGGCGCTGGAACTGACCGGGCAGGGGGCGGCGATGTTGCCGAAAGTGAGCGAGGCGTTCGCCTGCCTGGTGGTGGCTGTCGAGGCGACCCGGCCGGCTGACGGAGGGCTGCTGACGGTCCATGCGCCACCGTCCCTGGCCTTGCGTTGGCTGGTGCCGCGCCTGTCCGGGTTTGCGGCGGCCCATCCGGAAGTGGCCCTGCGCCTGGCCAGTGATGTCGGCAATATCGACGGTGTGGGCAGTGGGTCGGCGGGGCCGGCTGCCGATCTGCGCGATATGGGGAGTGAGGTGGCGATCCGCTTCGGCGAGGGGCATTACGCCGGCTTCTCCTGCGAGCTGATCCTGGCGCCCGACTATGTGCTGGTGTGCAGCCCGGAATTGCTGGCCCGTATCGGGCCGCTGTGCAGCCCGGGCGACATCGGCGATCAGGTGCTCATCCACGATGAGTCGATTCCTGACGCAGAGAAGCGTCCCAACTGGCAGGAGTGGTTCCGGCTTGCTGGTGTGCCTGGCAAAGGGGATGCTGGCGGACCGCGTTTTTCGAGCGCGGCACTGGTGCTCGAAGCCGCGCTGGACGGGCAGGGCATGGCTCTGACGCTGCGGCCGCTGGTCGAGGCGGATGTGGCGTCGGGGCGTCTGGTCATGCCCTTCGACACTTCGCTGCCGTCTCGTTACGCCTACTATCTGGTGATTCCCGAGGTGATTGCTGCGCGTCCGGCGGTGCAGGCTTTTCGTGGCTGGCTGCTTCGCGAGGTGGGCGTGACAATGTCCGCTGCTGCAGTCAAAAGCCCGGGTGATATAATCGCCCCCTGAATAAATCCGCTTCGCCGCGCGCCACTGAATGCAGCTGTTTGCTCTCGGACTGAACCACCACACTGCGCCGCTCGCGATTCGTGAGCAGGTGTCGTTTCGTCCCGAGCTTCTGATTCAGGCCCTGGCCGACTTCGTTCGCGCCAAACCGGTCAAGGAAGCCGCGATCCTGTCCACCTGCAATCGCACCGAACTCTACTTCGCCACCCAGCAGCCCCAGCATGCGGCAGACTGGTTCGCCGAATACCATCGTGTCGCCCTGCAGGACCTCTCCCCGTATCTGTACACCCTGCCCCAGCGGGACGCCGTGCGCCATGTTTTCCGGGTCGCCAGCGGTCTCGATTCAATGGTGCTCGGCGAGCCGCAGATTCTCGGCCAGATGAAGGACGCGGTGCGTCAGGCCGAAGAGGCCGGCACCCTCGGTGCAACCATGCACAAGCTCTTCCAGCGCACCTTTTCGGTGGCCAAGGAAGTGCGTTCCACCACCGCCATCGGCGCCAACATCGTGTCCATGGCGGCGGCGGCAGTGCATCTGTCGGCGCGCATCTTCGAGCGGGTCAGCGACCAGCGCGTGCTGTTCGTCGGCGCCGGCGAGATGATCGAGCTGTGTGCCGCCCACTTCGGTGGCGCCCAGCCGCGCAAGATGAGCATCGCCAACCGCACGCCGGCCCGGGCCGAAGCCCTCGCCACGCGCTTCGGTGCCGATGTGCTGCGTCTCGATCAGGTGGGCGAGATGCTGGCGAGCTACGACATCGTGGTTTCCTGTACCGGCAGTCCGCTGCCCATCATCGGTCTCGGCATGGTCGAACGGGCGCTCAAGGCGCGTCGCCATCGTCCAATAGTGATGGTCGATCTGGCCGTGCCGCGCGACATCGAACCCGAAGTCGCCGGGCTCGACGACGTCTTCCTGTACACCGTCGATGACCTCGCTCAGGTCGTCGATTCCGGTCTCGAATCCCGCCAGGCGGCGGTGGTCGAGGCCGAAGGCATCATCGACGAGCGGGTGGATGGCTTCCTCCACTGGCTCGACAGTCGCGACACCGTGCCGACCATCCGCGCCCTGCGCGCCCACGCCGACCACATGCGGCAGGCCGAGCTGGAGCGGGCGGTGCGCCTGCTCGCCCGGGGTGAAGATCCCCACAAGGTCATCGAGGCGCTCAGTCATGGCCTCACCAACAAGTTCCTGCACGCCCCGACGCGCTTTCTCAGCGCCTCCGAGGGCGACCAGCGCGGCGACTGCGCCGATCTGGTGCAGCGCATCTTCAATCTCCACAAAGAGCACTAGCCCGCCGGGCTGGGCCTGCCATGCCTGCCTGTGCAGGCCGGACTCCCCATGAAACAGCGCATCCGCGACAAGCTCGAAAACCTTGCCGATCGTCTGCAGGAACTCGACCGCCTGCTGGCCACCAGCGAAGCCGCCAGCGATATGGACAACTATCGCAAACTGACCCGCGAACACGCGGAGATCACCCCGGTGGTCGGCCTGTATCGCGATTACTGCCGGGCGCTGGAGGATGAGGCTTCGGCGAAGGAGCTGCTGGGCGACCCGGAAATGAAGGAGCTGGCGGTGGCCGAACTGGAATCTGCCCAGGCCGCCCAGGTGCGCATCGATGCCGATTTGCAGACGGCGCTGCTGCCCCGCGATCCCAACGACGACCGCAATCTCTTCCTGGAAGTCCGGGCCGGCACCGGTGGCGACGAGGCGGCGTTGTTTGCCGGCGACCTGCTGCGCATGTATACCCGTTACGCCGAGCGTCAGGGCTGGCGGGTCGAGATCATTTCCGCCAGTGACTCCGAACTGGGTGGCTTCAAGGAAGTGATCGTCCGCATTGCCGGCAATGGCGCCTACTCGCGTCTCAAGTTTGAATCCGGCGGTCACCGGGTGCAGCGCGTGCCGGCCACCGAAACCCAGGGGCGCATCCATACCTCGGCGTGCACCGTGGCGGTGATGCCCGAAGTCGACGAAGTGGGCGATGTGGAACTCAACCCCGCCGACCTGCGCATCGACACCTTCCGCGCCTCCGGTGCCGGCGGCCAGCACATCAACAAGACCGACTCGGCGGTGCGCATCACCCACCTGCCCACCGGCATCGTCGCCGAATGCCAGGACGGCCGCTCCCAGCACCAGAACAAGGCCTCGGCCCTGCGCGTGCTGGCGGCGCGCATCAAGGACATCCAGGTGCGCGAGCAGCAGGCCAAAGAGGCCGCCACCCGCAAGAGCCTGATCGGCAGCGGTGACCGTTCCGAGCGCATCCGCACCTACAACTTCCCGCAGGGGCGCCTCACCGATCACCGCATCAACCTCACCCTCTACAAGCTGGATGCGGTGTTGCAGGGCGACCTGGATGAGGTCGTTGCTGCGCTGACCGCTGAACACCAGGCCGAACTCCTCGCCGCGCTGGCGGAAGAGGGCGCCTGAGTTGACCGCCATGCCGGCGACCATCGGCGAGGCCCTGGCCGCAGCCCGCGGGGCCATTCCGGCCGGCGAAGCACGCCTGTTGCTGCGCGAAATTCTTGGTTGCAGCGCGGCCCAGATTTCCGCCTACCCGGAGCGCAGCCTGTCTGCCGGGCAGGCGCAACGCTTTGCCGAAATGCTCGAACGCCGCGTTGCCGGCGAGCCGGTGGCCTACCTGCTGGGTGAGCGGGAGTTCTACGGGCGCAGCTTCCGGGTTACGCCGGCGGTGCTGATTCCGCGGCCGGAGACAGAGCTGATCGTCGAGCTGGTGCTGGAAAGGCTGGGCGCCGGCGCCGCGCCGCGCATTCTCGATCTGGGCACCGGCAGCGGGGCGCTGGCGGTGACGCTGGCCCTCGAAATCCCGGCCGCGCAGGTCACCGCCGTGGATTTTTCGCCAACGGCGTTGGCGGTGGCCGCGGCCAACGGGGCGGCGCTTGGGGCGCGGGTCCGTTTTGTCGAGAGCGACTGGTTTGCGGCGGTAGGGGCGAACGCCTTTGATTTTATTGTCAGCAATCCGCCCTACATTGCCGACGATGATCCGCATCTGGGGCTGGGGGATGTGCGCTTCGAGCCGTCCACCGCCCTGGCTTCGGGGCCGCTCGGCATGGATGATCTGCACCGCATTGCCGCGGCCGCACCGGCTTTTCTGGCGCCGGGCGGCTGGCTGCTGATGGAACACGGTTACGATCAGGCGGCAATGGTCCGTGACTTGCTCTGTCGTCACCGCTTTGTCGATGTGGGCTCTGCCCGGGATCTGGCGGGTATCGAACGCGTCACCTTCGGTCGCCGTGCTTGACGAGTTCGTCCAGCAGGCCTAGACTTTTCCGACTGAATTACTCAACTATTTGCGAGACCATGATGGACGTTCAAAAGATCATTCACGAACAAGTCACCACCAACCCGGTCGTGCTGTACATGAAGGGCACCCCGGCGATGCCCCGCTGCGGTTTCTCCGCTTCGGCCACGCAGATCCTGCGCGCCAGCGGCGTGTCGGACTTCTTCTCGGTGGACGTGTTGTCCAACGAAGCCATTCGTCAGGGCATCAAGGAATACGCCAGCTGGCCGACCATTCCCCAGCTCTACATCAAGGGTGAGTTTGTTGGCGGTTCGGACATCATGAAAGAGATGTTCGATTCCGGCGAGCTGAAGAAGCTCATCGAAGAAGCCCTCGCCTGAATTTCGGCGAGCATTGAAAAAGGCGGCCATGGCCGCCTTTTTTGCGTTCACACGGGCTGTTCAGACTTTGGCGATACGGCTGTTGGCCATCGTCAGACGCGTCGCCAGGACTTCCAGGAAACCCTTGTAGAAGTGCATCTGGCACAGGCTGGAGGAGCGCAGCAGGGCCGGCGCCCGGATGGTCAGGATGCGTGTTTCGGTGGTTGTTTCGACAGAGGCCGTGCGGGCCCCGCGTCCGGCCGAGAACAGGGACATCTCGCCGAAACAGTCGCCGGCACTCAGCAGGTTGAGCAGATGGCCCTGCTTGACGATGCGCAGGTCGCCCTCGACGACGAAGCAGAAATAGTTGCCCGGTTCGCCTTCCTTCATCACCACGGTGCCCGGTGGAATCAGGCGCCACTCGGCGAAGCGGACGATTTCCCAGATCTCGATGTCGCTGAATTCGCGGAAGAAGCGAAAGGCGCGCACGCGTTCGAACTTCTCGCTGTCCGGTGGTTCGCTGCGATCGGTGGCGAGGTTGCGCTTGCGGTGAGCCTGGGCCAGATCGTGGGAGAACTCCATCCAGGTGGCGTAGCGTTCGGAAAGCTCCCGCTGCATGGCTTTCTGCACGATGGCGTCCAGTTCGGGCGGAATCTCCGGACGGATGCTCGACGGCGGCGGCGCCACGTGATGGGCGATCTGATACACCATATTGACGTTGCTGCTGGCGTCAAAGGGCAGGCGCCCGGTGAGCAGCTGGTACATCACCACGCCGAGGGAATAGATGTCGGTGCGGTGATCGAGAGGCAATTCGCGCACTTGCTGCGGCGACATGTAGGCCGGCGAGCCGACGCCGCACACCTGGGTCGTCTCGGTAGCGGTGAAGATCGCCGCGCCGAAATCCGAAATCTTGATGTCCTGCCCCTCGGGGGAGGTGAGCAGGATGTTGGCCGGCTTGATGTCCCGGTGGGTCACGCCTTGCAGGTGGGCGTAATCCAGGGCCCGGGTGCATTTGAAGATGATTTCCACCAGCCGCTCGAAGGACAGCAGCTTGCCGGTTTCGGTGAAGGCTTCGAGGGTCCCGCCGGGGACGTACTCCATCACCACATAGGCATCCCGTTCCTCGATGACGGCATCGTGGATCTGGACGATGTGGGGATGTTGCAGCTTGCCGGCGAGGGACGCCTCATTGAGCAGCAGGTGGTGATACAGCGCGCTGCGGTCGGTGCCGCGCATGAGCTCCGGGTGGAGGCGCTTGATGGCCACCTCCCGCTGGGCGAAAGGATCAAAGCCGAGATAGACCGCGCTGGTCGCGCCTTCCCCCAGCAGCCGGCTGATCTCGTACTTGCCGATCCTTTCCATGTTGTGCTCCTCAGGCCAGACGGCTGCGGGCGCGGGCGATGGCGGCCCGTACCTGCTTTGGCGCAGTGCCGCCGATGTGGTCACGGGATGCCAGCGAACCTTCCACCGTCAATACTTGGAACACATCCGCGTCGAGTCGTTCGACCGCGCCGGCCACATGGGCCATGGCCGTCTTCAGTTCGTCCAGCGGAATCTGCGGCAGATCGCAACCCTTCGCATCGGCTACGCGTACGGCCAGGGCCACGGCTTCGTGGGCGTCACGGAAGGGCAGGCCCTTCTTGACCAGGTAGTCGGCCAGATCGGTGGCGGTGGCGAAGCCTTGCGTCAGCGCGGCCTGCATGGCTTCTTTCTTGACGCGGACGTTGAAGACCTTCTCGCCATTGGCCTCGACGCGGCTGCCCATCATGTCGGCGTAGATGCGCAGGGTGTCGATGGCGGTGTCGGCGGAGTCGAACAGGGGCTCCTTGTCTTCCTGGTTGTCCTTGTTGTAGGCCAGCGGCTGGCCCTTCATCAGGGTCAGCATCGAGATCAGGCTGCCGTTCACGCGGCCGGTCTTGCCGCGCGCCAGTTCCGGCACGTCCGGGTTCTTCTTCTGCGGCATGATCGAGCTGCCGGTGCAGAAGCGGTCGGCCAGGTCGATGAAGCCGACCCGCGGGCTCATCCACAGGATGAGTTCTTCGGACAGGCGCGACAGGTGGGTCATCAGCAGCGACACGGCGGCGCAGAACTCGATGGCGAAGTCGCGATCGGAAACCGCGTCCAGCGAGTTGAAGCACACTTCCTCGAAGCCCAGCAGCTCGGCCACGTATTCCCGGTCGATCGGGAAAGTGGTGCCGGCCAGTGCGGCAGAACCCAGCGGCAGGCGGTTGACGCGCTTGCGACAGTCGGCAAAGCGCTCGGCGTCGCGGCGGGTCATCTCGTAGTAGGCCATCAGGTGGTGGCCGAAGGTCACCGGCTGGGCCACCTGCAGGTGCGTGAAGCCGGGCAGCGGGGTGTCGGCGTGGTGTTCGGCCAGGTCGAGCACGGCCAGCTGGAATTCGCGGATCAGGCCGAGGATGGTGTCGATGGCGTCGCGCAGCCACAGGCGGATGTCGGTGGCCACCTGGTCGTTGCGGCTGCGCCCGGTGTGCAGGCGCTTGCCGGCGTCACCGACCAGCGCGGTCAGGCGCTTCTCGATGTTGAGGTGGACATCTTCGTCGTCGAGGTTCCAGTTGAACTCGCCGCGTTCGATCTCGCCGACGATCTGCGCCATGCCGCGCTCGATGTCGGCCAGGTCGGAAGCGCCGATGATGCCCTGGCGGGCCAGCATGGTGGCGTGGGCCAGCGAGCCGCGGATGTCCTGGGCGGCCATGCGGTTGTCGAAGAACACGCTGGCGGTGTAGCGCTTGACCAGGTCGGAAACGGGTTCGGAGAAGCGGCCGGACCAGGCCTTGGCGGGGCCGTCCTGCGGCGCGGATTGATCTGCCATAATTGTCAATGCTCTCTGCGATTAAGAGGGCCTCTGCCCGGAGAGAACCCCGTGGATTCAAGGTTTTGGCCCTGATTTTTGACCCATGAGTATAAAGCAAAACCCGGGCCGCGCCGGGCGCGACCTGTACGCGGCCGCCTTGCCGGATTTCCGCAATCTGGGCGTCGTGCTGCGCATCCTGCTGCTCGTCAACATTCTGGCGCTGGTCGCGGTGTTGCTGCGCAATGACGAGGTGGGGCGGGTGGGGGGCGAAATCCTCGACATGGCGGTGCGGGTCGAGTTTCCACTGATCTTGTCGATTGCGCTGCTGTTCCTGCTCCAGCCGCTGTTGCGGCGCCTGCCGGGCCCGTCTGGGGTGGCGGCAGTGGGCGGGCTGGTGCTGGCCGTGGCGGTGTTCAACCAGAGCCTGCTGGCGCCCCTCGGCGATGGCAGTCTGCTGCGGCCGCTGTTCTGGTCGATGGCGGCGGCGGCCTGTGTGCTGGCCTATTTTCGCCAGCGCGGAACGGCCCGCTTGCCGGCGTTGGCCGAAGCCCGCCTGATGGCGCTGACGGCGCGCATCCGGCCGCATTTCCTGTTCAACAGCCTCAATGGGGTGCTCGGCGTGCTGCGCGCCAACCCGCGCCGCGCCGAGGAGGGGCTGGAAGAACTGGCCGACCTGTTCCGCGCGCTGATGCAGGAGAATCGCGACCTGGTGCCGCTGGCCGACGAGATCACCCTGTGCGAGCGCTACCTGAACCTGGAGCGCCTGCGCCTTGGCGAACGCCTGGATGTACGCTGGAACCGTGACCCCAGGGCCGACGAGGCGCTGGTGCCGCCACTTTTCCTGCAGCCGCTGGTCGAGAACGCCGTCTATCACGGCATCGAACCGGGCGCCGGGCCGGGCACTGTTTCCATTACCATCCAGCGGCGCGGACCGCAGGTGCTCATCGAAATCGCCAATCCGGTCCTCGACCCACTGCGCCATCACGCGGGCAACCGCATGGCCCTCGACAACATTCGCGAGCGACTGATGCTGTTCTATGACCTGGAAGCCACCCTCGACACCGAGCATCGTGCCGACGCCTACTGCGTGCGCATCCGCCTGCCGTTCCGGTGCGAGCGATGAGCGGCGGGGCCGCCCTTGCGCCCCTCGCGGTGCTCATCGTGGATGATGAAGCACCGGCCCGCGAGCGTTTGCGCGACCTGTTAGGCGACATCGCCGACCGCCAGCCGACGCACATCGCCGGCATGGCCGCCAACGGGGTCGAGGCGCTGGCGCTGCTCGAGCGCGAGCGGGTCGACCTGATCCTCACCGACATCCGCATGCCGGTGATGGATGGCATCGAGCTGGCCCGCCACGTGGGGCGGCTTGAACACGCACCGGCGGTGATCTTCACCACCGCCTACGACGAATACGCGGTGCGCGCCTTCGAGCTGGCCGCGCTCGATTACCTGCTCAAGCCGGTGCGCGCGGTGCGCCTTGGCGAAGCCATCGCCAAGGCCCGCCGGTTGCGTCCGCCGGCCGACGACATCCTGCGCCAGATGGCACCCGCCAGTCGCAGCCACTTCAGCATCAGCGAGCGCGGGCGCATCCTGCTGGTACCGGTGGCCGAAGTGCTGTTCCTGCGTGCCGAGCAAAAGTATGTGGTGGCACGCAGCCGTGAGCGCGAATACCTGCTCGACGAATCCCTCGTGCAGCTCGAAGAGGAATTCCCCGAGCGTTTCCTGCGCATCCACCGCAACTGCCTGATCGCCCGCCATGCGGTAAAGGGCGTGG
>ERZ724524.879-NODE-879-length-19725-cov-8.670208_pt1 | contig 19725 bp, 22 predicted proteins | sample MGYA00376057_ERZ724524 | MGnify/ENA primary metagenome ERZ724524 (study PRJEB28724, sample SAMN07190888) | wastewater metagenome | isolation source: influent of sewage treatment plant in Hong Hong | place: USA: Christiansburg, Virginia | collected 2016-03-01 ...
CCCCACCGCGCAGAAACTGCCAGGGGCGCATCCACAAGGCCACCACCAAGGCGATTGCCAGCAGCAGTTCGGTACTCAGCAGCAGCATGGGATTGAAAGATCGCTTGCAGGTGCAGTCAAGCTTCCAGCGTGACCACCACCGGCGTGTGGTCGCTGGGTTGCGGGTTCTTGCGCGGCGCCCGGTCAATATGGCAGGCACGCACCACTGGTCGCAAAGCCTCGCTCACCAGAATATGGTCAATGCGCAGACCCCGATTTTTCTGGAAACCCAGCATGCGGTAGTCCCACCACGAATAGCTCTTGTCGGGCTGCTCAAACATGCGGTACGCATCGGCGAGGCCCAGTGCCAGCAGCGCCTGGAAATGCGCACGCTCCTCTTGGGTGTGGTGAATGGTGTCTGCCAGGCCCACCGGGTCGTAAGAGTCGCGGTCTTCCGGCGCCACGTTGAAATCGCCCACCAGCACCAGGCGCTCGTGCGCTGCTATTTCGCCGCGCACCCAGTCTTGCAGCGCTTGCAGCCACTGCATCTTGTAGGCAAACTTTTCACTGTCGGGCGCCTGGCCGTTGACAAAGTAGCCATTGATCAACCGCAGCGCGCCGAGCGGCGTATCGAGCGTTCCGGCAATTACGCGCGCCTGTGGGTCCTGCGAACCCGGCACGTTGCGCACCACATCGCGCAGCGGGCTGCGGCTCAGAATGGCGACGCCGTTGTAGGTTTTTTGGCCAAAAGCGGCGGCTTCGTAGCCTGCATCCTTCAAAGCATCAAACGGAAACTTGTCGTCGGTGAGCTTGAGTTCTTGCAGGCACAGGGCATCGACCGGGTTGGCGGCCAGCCAGGCGAGCACCTGGGGCAGGCGCACGGTCAGGGAGTTGATGTTCCAGGTGGCAATTTGCATGATCAGTTCGGCACAGTGGCGCGCCTGGCGCGCCGTTCAGTCACGACAGCCGCGCCCAGCACGGAGTCGGCGTGTCCGCCATTGTCCCACTCGCACCTGCTGCGCGAGGCGTTTGGCTACGGACAACTGGGCTGGGCGCTGCTGGCCGAGGGCCCGGGCGTAATGGCGGGGCGCCAACGGCTGACCGCGGGAACGATTGGCCTGGCGATTTGCGCAGTAATCTGTATCGCCGTGTGTACCCATTGCGGGCTGGCGATTGACATCACGCGCGCCTGGGGCCTGTGGGGTGCGGACCTGATTGCCTTCGCTGCGCTATTGCGCGCAGGGGCCGCCTGGGCGAGGGAAGCCTCTGTCGTCTGGATTGGCCGTGGCCGGGTTGTGCGGGGTGGCAACGTTTGGGCTGCTGTGCTTGTTTATTTCGCCGGTGCTGTGGCGGGTTTTGGCCCCGCGATGGAGGCAATGGCTGTTTTCGACCCACTTCCGTCGTTCGATCCTCGATGACCAACGACTACTTTGCAGCGTTGCTGTCCTTGACTCCGGGGTGTCCATTGGCGGCTCACGTCTGGTTTGCCGTCATTGACGCCAATCTACTGCTGGACGCCGAGGCTACAGCAAACGAGGCCCGGCGGTAGGCGTTGGCGGACCGCCTCCGCGCAACCCCGGTGATTCTTCCGACTTGCACCGAAAGACCGCTGGTAGTCAGAAGCAACCCAAGTCCGCCATGTACGCCACCGCACAGACTGCAAGTGTGTGCAGAGAGATGATAGAGGCGACGAGGCGGTCATTCCGGTGCGGTCTGCGTCAGCCGCCATCCTGGCGCAATCCACTTGGTGGCTCACCCTTGGAGTTAAATCATGAATCAAATCATTTACATCGTCGGCCTTGTCGTCATCGTCTTGTTCATTGCCGGGTATTTCGGCCTGCGTTGAGGGCGGAGCAGGGGCGCACTCGTCGATTTGGGCTCGCCTGGACAATACCCTGGACGAACTGGAGCATCGCCTGACGCCGCGAGAGCGGATTCGCGAGGGCATTCATACGCCCTGTTTCGTTATGAAGCCGGCTGTTATGTGCTGAGGGCGGGAGATCTGGTCCGACGCTACCCGGTGCTTGCGTCAATAGCATATGCGAGCGTAACCGGCATCGTTTTCGCGGCATTGCGGCGGTTTAAAGCGCGTGGTTCATAACAGGCCTTCTTCGGCGCGGCTTTCCCACGCCACGGAAAGCGCTCCCGGAAGATGCTGGATTCCAGAAGCGCGCTATTGCCCAGGCTGGACTACACCACCGAAGGAAGCAACATTAAGGCCACTCACACGTCCGACACACTGACCCAGATCAGCCTCGCAGAACTGTCATTCCAGGCGCGGACCTGCCTGTCGATCTGCCAGCCGATGTTGCCTCAGTTTCAGTCTGATCACTTTCTGCAGCTTTTACCGAGAATGAACTGTTCAGTGCCTGCATTGCAAAAAACCTGGTCGCTCTGAAACTGGAATACATCCGCGTCGGCGTCCACACCTTGGCGCTCGAAACGCCCGATAAACGGTATTGCTGGCAACGGTCTTCGATTGGCCAAAACTGGATGAGCGCAGCCAGCCCGAAGGGGTCGGCTATGAAGAAGCTTCGTATGACCGCTCTGGCCGATTTCGACCATTGACCGCCTTAGCGACCATCTCCCTTCAGCCGCACATTGCGGCCCCAAGATAACGCGTCTGTGGCCGACGCTGCGCGCTGAAGCCACTTGGCATTTTTGTCCTCCAATGGGATGAATGGGCCACCGGTTCCCAGGTGACAGTCCGGGCCGCAAACGGCAAACCCTGGCTTGCTGCAGCGCCGGTCGAAGACGCATGGCTGCACCTTTGACCTGCATCCCCACAAGGTCTGAAAATCACGCCCATAACGCTTCTGCCCCCAAAGACCTTCCTGCCCCTTCCCATGCAAGCTCCCAGTTCGTCTACCCTCACGCTGCTGACGCTTTCCCCGCTGATTGTCTGGCGCATCTACGCGCGCCTGCGCAAGATGTTTGGGCGCCAGCGCCTGTCGCGCTACCGGGCGCCGATCACGCTGGTGGTGTATTCGCTGCTCAGCCTGCTGGTTGGGCATGCGGCGCTGGCGCATCCGGGTCGGTTGGCGTGGCTCATTGCGGCGCTGTTGGCGGGTGCGGCACTCTCGTTGCTGGGCATTCGCCACACGCAGTTTGAAGCGCGGCGTGGCGAGGGGCTGTTCTACACGCCCAATGCGCACCTGGGATTTGCGTTGTCTGCGCTGTTCCTGGCGCGCATCGTTTGGCGGGTTGCCGAGGTCTATTGGCTGACGCCAGCGGTGCCTCGGGGCACGGCAGAGTTCATGGGCAGTGCCCCCACGGTGTGTGCGTTTGGGTTGCTGGCGGGCTACTCCCTTGGCTACGCGGTGGCGCTGGCCCGCTGGCGCGCTGCAGTGCTGCGGGCCAAGCGCGAGCGCGATGCGGTGGGTGGGGCCGATGGGGAAGGGTGAAACGGCTTGCGGCGGGGTGGGCTGCACTGACTCCGAAGCCTGTTGCAGAGGCGGATTGGAATTATCAATTTGATAGCATTTAACGCTTATGGAATAAGCGCTAGATGCCAATTTAGTGGGTATTTTCTCCCCTACGCACTTCCGCTGCTCGCCCGTTGGCTGATTTCTTCTCTCGCCAGCGCAGGTGCGTTCAAGCCTTTGCGACGGGGCACCATGTCGTCGTCGAGCAGGCTTTCAACGCGGGCAAAGATTTCGAAGCGGGAAAACGGCTTCTTCATGAAATCGTCGGCCCCGATGCGATTGACGTAGAACTGTTCGATGGCGTGCTCGTTGCCGCTGATCATGATGACGGGTATGTGCTGGTACGCTGGGTTCTTGCGGATCAGGCGCAGGGCATGAAAGCCGTTCATGCCGGGCAGGACGATGTCCAGAAAAATCAGATCGGGCGGCTCCTGGTCGAGCAGCGTCAGGCCATGCTCGGCATCCAGCGCCTCGCGGGTGCTGCACCCGACCGAGCGCAGCGCCTTGCGCAGAACGGCCACCACGGTCGGCGAGTCATCAATGATCAGCGCCCGGGTCCCCTTGCGGGCGTTTTTGCGAGGGGACTGGCGGCGTTCCACGGCGCCTGTCGGTTCCGTGCTTTCCACTGCGAGCGGTGCCGGGGCGGTAGGCCTGGCGGGTGGCGATTTTTTGCGCGCACCGCCCCAGAGTCGGTCAAAAATGCTCATGGTGTTTGTTTTTCTTCTCGCAGGGTGGGGCAGTTTGCTGGGGCGCAAGTATCCCAGAGACGGGATGCACCTTAAGGGGTTCGTCCCTAGGAATTCCGAACGGGTACCAAGTCTTCAGCCGACACATCAACCCAGGGCGTCATTCACTTGGTCGTTGAATTCCGCCAGGCTCACGGCGTCCCCGATTTCACGCGGCAGCGCGTCGCGCACCGAAAAAACGCCCAGAATCTTTTCGGCAGGCGACACGATGGGCAGGTGCCGAAAGCCCCGCTCGATCATGATCAGCACCGCCTCGGAAACCTTCATGTCGGGTGCCACGGTCTGCGGGTGCGGGGTCATCACGTCGCAGACCAGCGTGGTCTCGGGGCTGAGCGCCTTGGCCAGCACGCGCGTCATCAGGTCGCGCTCGGTCAGGATGCCCAGCAGAGCGCCCAGGGTGTCGAGGATGAGCACGCTGCCACAGTTGGCGCGCGTCATCACGCAGGCAGCCTCCCAGACGCTGGCTTGGGCCCCCAGGCTGACCACGTGGCGCTGGGAGATCGACTGGAAAACGGTGCGTTCGGCCATGGCAGGCTCCTTTTGCAGGGGACGACGGGTCAGCGCAGCGATGCGTTGAGTTTTTCCAGTGCCTTCGAACCGGGGCACAGCTGGGCCGGCCCCATGCTGTTCAGCGGTGCGTCGCTGGTGTTGAGCGAGAGGTGCAGGTCGGTGGCCTGTGGGTCGAGGTAGAGCAGGCCAGTGACGACTTCGCCGCGCGCCTGGTGGGCGTTCATGTAGCTGAGCGCGGCGTAACGGTCGGACGGGTCGTAGTCGGTGTGCAGCTTGCGCAGGCGCAGCAGGGCGCCGTCGTGCTGCTGCACGTCGATCACTTCGCCGGGCGCGTACTGCGCCGTGATTTCGCTGTGCCGGGGCATGAAGTCGATGCGGCTCACGGCCTCGTTGTGCTGGCGCACATAGTCGTAGCTCTTGGTACTGCCGCTGTGGTTGTTGAAGGTGACGCAGGGGCTGATGACATCAATAAACGCCGCGCCGCCGTGGCCGATGGCGCCCTTGATGAGCGGCACCAGCTGCTCTTTGTCGCCCGAAAAGCTGCGCGCCACGTAGGTGGCGCCCAGTTGCAGCGCCAGGCCCACCAAGTCCACGGGGCTGTCGTTGTTGACCACGCCCTTCTTGCTGCGCGAACCCCGATCCGCCGTGGCCGAGAACTGGCCCTTGGTCAGGCCGTAGACGCCGTTGTTCTCGACGATATAGGCCATGCGCACGCCCCGGCGCATGGCATTGGCGAACTGGCCCAGGCCGATGGAGGCCGAATCGCCGTCGCCCGAGACGCCCAGGTACAGCAGGTCGCGATTGGCCAGGTTGGCGCCGGTCAGCACCGAGGGCATGCGGCCATGCACGGTATTGAAACCGTGCGAGGCGCCCAGAAAATAGTCTGGCGTCTTGGAGCTGCAGCCAATGCCCGAGAGCTTGGCGACGCGGTGGGGTTCGATGTCTAGCTCCCAGCAGGCCTGGATGATGGCCGCCGAGATGGAATCGTGCCCACAACCCGCGCACAGGGTGGAGATGCGGCCTTCGTAGTCGCGCCGGGTGTAGCCCACCTTGTTGTGGGTGAGCGTGGGGTGGTGCAACCGGGGCTTGGCGAGGTAGGTCATGCGGCCACCTTGACTGACGCTGTAGCGCCTTGCAGATAGGACTGAATTGACTGGGTGATAAAGCGCGCCGTGATCGGCGTGCCGTCGTAATGCAGCACCTTGACGAGGCGCGCCGGGTCCACGCCCAGTTCGTTGACCAGCAGGGCGTGCATTTGGGCATCGCGGTTCTGTTCCACCACAAACACTTGTTCGTGCGCGGCGATGAAGCGGTCCACCGAATCCGGGAATGGGAAGGCGCGCAGGCGCAGGGCGTCGATGTGGATGTCAGAGGCCGTGAGCACATCCAGCGCTTCCTGCATGGCCGGGCTGGTGGAGCCGAAGTACAGCACGCCCAAGGAGGTCGCTTGGTCTGCGCTGCGCAGCACCGGCTGGGGCACCAGGTCGGCGGCGGTGCGGAATTTGGCGCAAAGCCGCTCCATGTTGTAGATGTAGTCCGGCCCGCGTTCCGAGTAGCGGGCATAGGGGTCGCGCGTGGTGCCGCGTGTGAAAAAGCTCCCCTTGGAGGGGTGCGTGCCGGGGTAGGTGCGCCAGGGAATACCGTCGCCATCCACGTCCTTGTAGCGGCCAAAGTCCTTGCCCGCCTCCAGTTCCTCAGCGGTCATCACCTTGCCCCGGTCGTAGGTGCGTGCGTCGTCCCACGCAAAGGGCTTGCACAGGCGCTGGTTCATGCCGATGTCCAGGTCGGTCATGAGAAAAATGGGGGTTTGCAGCCGGTCGGCCAGGTCCAGCGCTGCGGCCGCGTGTTCAAAGCATTCGTGCGGGTCTTCGGGGAACAGCAGCACATGCTTGGTGTCGCCGTGCGAGGCGTAGGCGCAGCTCAGCAGGTCCGACTGCTGGGTGCGCGTGGGCATGCCGGTGGACGGCCCGCCGCGCTGCACGTTGATGATGGTGACCGGAATTTCGGCAAAGTAGGCCAGGCCGATGAACTCCGTCATCAGCGAGATGCCCGGGCCCGAAGTGGCGGTGAAAGCGCGGGCGCCGTTCCAGCCGGCACCCACCACCATGCCGATGGAGGCCAGTTCGTCTTCGGCCTGCACGATGGCGAAGTTGCTGCGGCCGGTGTCCGGGTCGACGCGGAACTTGTCGCAGTATTTCTGGAAGGCCTCGGGCACCGACGACGAGGGCGTAATCGGATACCAGGCCGCCACGGTGGCGCCGCCATACACACAGCCCAGGGCGGCTGCGCTATTGCCGTCGGTAAAAATGAGGTCACCCACTTCGTCGGCCCGGCGCACCCGGATGCCCAGGGGCGCCTGCAGGTGTGCTTGGACGTAGTCGCGCCCCAGGTGCAGGGCGCGCACGTTGGATTCGAGCAGGATTTCCTTGCCGCGGTACTGTTCGGCAAAGAGCTTCTCAAACACCTCGGCTTCCACGTCAAGCAGCACCGAGAGGGCGCCCACGTAGATGATGTTCTTGAACAATTGGCGCTGGCGCGGCTCGGTGTAGGCGCTGTTGCTGATTTCGGTCAGCGGGACGCCGATTACGGTGATGTCAGTGCGGAACTTGGATGGGGGAATAGGCCGGGTGCTGTCGTAGAACAGATAGCCGCCGGGCGAGATTTTGGCCACGTCGGCGTCCCAGGTCTGCGGGTTCATGGCCACCATCATGTCCACGCCGCCGCGCCGCCCTGAATAACCGCGTTCACATACGCGGGCCTCGTACCAGGTGGGCATGCCCTGGATGTTGCTGGGGAAGATATTGCGTGGGCTCACCGGCACGCCCATGCGCAGAATGGCCTTGGCGAACAACTCGTTGGCGGACGCCGAGCCCGAGCCATTGACGTTGGCGAACTTGATGACAAAGTCGTTGACGGCTTCAATGGGCTTCATGCGGCCTCCAGCGTGTGTCGGGTGATCTGGGCGTCGCGGCAGCCGGGGCCGGCCTGGGTGGTATCCAGGCGGAACTTCTGCATGTCCCAGGCGCCGGTGGGGCAGCGCTCAGCGCACAGGCCGCAGTGCAGGCAGACGTCTTCGTCCTTGACCATGACGCGCTCGGTTTTCAGCGGCGCCGAAACCATCAGCGCTTGCGTCAAGTTCCCGGCGGGGGCCTTGAGCCGGGTGCGCAGCTCGTCCTCTGCGCCATTGAAGGTGAAAGTGATGCTGTCCATGGGGCAGATGTCCACACAGGCGTCGCATTCGATGCAGGTGGAGCGGTTGAATACCGTCTGCACGTCGCAGTTCAGGCAGCGGCTGGCTTCCTTGAAGGCGGTGGCGGCGTCGAACCCCAGCTCCACTTCCACCCGGATGCTGGCCAGCGCCACTTCGGCCTTGGCCCATGGCACCTTGAACCGCAGGTCGTTCGACACATCGTTGTCGTAGCTCCACTCGTGGATGCCCATCTTGGTGGACATCAGGTTGGTGCGCGGTGCCGGGCGCTGGCGCACGTTTTCGCCGTGCAGGAAGCGGTCGATCGAGACCGCCGCCTCGTGCCCCTGCGCCACGGCGGTAATGATGTTTTTCGGGCCGTAGGCGGCGTCGCCACCGAAGAACAGCTGCGGCAGCGTGGACTGGAAGGTGTCCGGCGTGAGTTGCGGCAAACCCCAGCGGTCAAAGGCAATGCCCAGATCGTCCTCGATCCACGGAAACGCATTTTCCTGGCCCACGGCGATCAGCACCACGTCGCAGGGCACGCGCACATCGGGCTCACCCGTGGGCACCAGGCTGCGGCGCCCTTGCGCGTCGTACTGGGCCTGCACCACCTCGAAGGTCATGGCGGTGAGCTGGCCGTTTTCGTGCTCAAAGGCTTTGGGTACATGGAAGTTCAAAATCGGAATGCCCTCGTGCAGGGTGTCTTCCTTTTCCCAGGGCGAGGCTTTCATTTCGTCGAAGCCACTGCGCACGATGACCTTGACGTCGGTGCCGCCCAGGCGCCGCGCCGAGCGGCAGCAGTCCATGGCGGTATTGCCGCCGCCCAGCACGATGACGCGCGGCGCAACACTGGTGATGTGCCCGAACGACACCGAGGCCAGCCAGTCGATGCCGATATGGATGTTGCCTGTGATGTCGCGCCGGCCTGGAATCTCCAGATCGCGCCCGCGCGGTGCGCCGCTGCCCACAAACACCGCGTCGTAGCCTTGCTGGAGCAGCACGCGCAGCGAGTCCACGCGCTCCTGGTTGCGAAACTGCACGCCCATGTCGAGGATGTAGCCGGTTTCTTCGTCGATCACCGATTCGGGCAGGCGAAAGCGCGGGATCTGGCTGCGAATGAAGCCGCCCGCCTTGGATTCGGCGTCGAACACCGTCACCTCGTAGCCCAGCGGCGCCAGGTCGCGTGCCACGGTCAGGGAAGCGGGGCCGGCCCCCACGCAGGCCACGCGCTTGCCGTTGCGGGCTGCGATGGCGGGCATGCGTGCTTTGATGCCGCCGCTCTTGTTGTCGGCGGCCACGCGCTTCAGGCGACAGATGGCCACGGGCTGGGGCTGGGCGTCGTTGCTTTCTTCCACCCGGCCGCGCCGGCAGGCGGGCTCGCAGGGGCGGTCGCAGGTGCGTCCCAGAATGCCGGGAAACACGTTGGACACCCAGTTGACCATGTAGGCGTCGTCGTAGCGGCCCTGACCGATCAAGCGGATGTATTCGGGCACCGGCGTGTGGGCCGGGCAGGCCCACTGGCAATCAACGACCTTGTGGAAGTAGTCCGGATGGGCGGTGTGGGTAGGCTGCAAGGCAAACTCCAGTCCTCTGCCTGCGGCCACGGCGGCGCAGGACGCCACAGTCTAGATTCGCTGCCTTGGCGCTGGCTCTCGGGTGAATCCCTTGAGTGCGCTCTTTGTACCGAGAACTTGATGCGGATCAAGAGCCCGGCTTGGCCGCAGCCCCCGGTGTTCGTGCTTCAATGGACCCAAGCATCCACTTGCGCGTCGCCGACGAGGAAGTTTGGCTGCAAAACGCAGGAGTCCCACCCCATGAACTCAATCAAAATCGTCGCCATCGGCCTGATCATCGCCGGCATCCTCGGGCTCGCTTACGGCAGCTTCAGCTATACGAAGGACAGCACCGTGGTCAAAATTGGCACGCTGGAGATCTCCGCCAAAGAGAAAAAGACCGTCAATGTGCCTATGTGGGCAGGCATCGGGGCCATCGTGGTGGGTGGGCTCTTGCTGGTCATGGGCAGCAAGAAGGGTTGAGCGTGGCTGCGTCGCCAAAACCCAAGGCGTCCCCTCCAGCCAAGGCCGCCGCCAAACCAGCGACACGCCGCGCAGCGCCAACCAAACCGTTTCTGCGCTTCTTCCATTCTGCGGAACTGCGAAAAAAAACGCTTTCGTTACTGGCGTTGATCGAGAACGCGCCCGACGCCACCGCCCACCGGGGCGCTCTGGCGGACGTGGTGATGGAGTTGATGAAAAGCGGCTTCGACGGTTATTTTCTGGTGCCGCTCAAAAAGGCCAAGGCGGGATTCCTCATTGAGCAGTCGGCCAGCGTGGGTTTGATGGGTGCGCAGCAAGTCATCGGCACCGTCACCCGCAACATCATCGGCCGCATGGACGCGGCGCAACTGCTCTCGGTGTGCGGCTCGATTCGCGGATTGATGGAGTAGCAGAGGCACTTTTGCAGCAAGTCCCGGCGCTCGGAGCAGGAGCAGCGCAGGCATTGGGGGCGTAGTGCAACTGTCAGATCACGATTTCGTGCAGCGAAACTCGTGCTCTGACCCCATGGCCGGACTATTGGGCGCGGCGCTTGCGGGCCCCAGCCAGTCTGAGTGGTGCAAAAAATCAGGGAAAAAGACCCTCCAGCGCAGGGTGGGTAAGCGCAAGCAGCTATCAAATTAGATAACCCGAAACCTTTTTTCCACCCCATGCCCCGCTTCGCCCCCCAGCTCAAAATCCCCGCCACCTACATGCGCGGCGGCACCAGCAAACGCGTGTTCTTGCGCCTGCAAGACCTGCCCGAGTCCGCCCAGCAGCCCGGCCCGGCGCGCGACGCCTTGTTGCTGCGCGTGCTCGGCAGCCCCGACCCGTATGGCAAGCAGATCGACGGCCTGGGCAATGGCTCATCCAGCACCAGCAAGGCCGTGATCCTGAGCCAAAGCACCCGCCCCGGCCACGACGTGGACTACTTGTTTGGCCAGGTCGCCATCCACCGCCCGGTGGTGGACTGGAGCGGCAACTGCGGCAACCTCTCCGCAGCCGTCGGCCCCTGCGCCATCCACATGGGCTTGATCGACGCCGCGCGCATTCCGCAAAGCGGCGTGGCCACCATTCGCATCTGGCAGGCCAACATCGGCAAGACCATCGTGGCGCAGGTGCCCATTACCGGCGGCGCGGTGCAGGAGACGGGCGACTTTGAACTGGATGGCGTGACGTTTCCTGCTGCCGAAGTGGCGCTGGAATTCATCGACCCGGCGGGCGAGGGGGTAGGCGAGGGCGGCAACATGTTCCCTTCCGGCAACTTGGTGGACGCACTCGACGTACCCGGCGTGGGCACATTTGCCGCCACGCTCATCAACGCTGGCATCCCCACCATCTTTTTGAACGCCCACGACCTGGGCTACACCGGCACCGAGTTGCAAGCCAGCATCAACGGCGACGCGCAGGCCCTCGCCCGGTTCGAAGCCATCCGCGCGCAAGGCGCTCTGCATATGGGGCTGATCCAAACCTTAAGCGAAGCCGCCACACGCCAGCACTCACCCAAACTGGCCTTTGTCGCCCCGCCGGCCGACTACACCGCGTCCAGCGGCAAACGCGTTTTGGCGGGCGACATTGACCTGCTGGTGCGGGCGCTGTCCATCGGCCAACTGCACCACGCCATGATGGGCACCGCCGCTGTGGCCATTGGGGTGGCTGCAGCCATTCCCGGCACGCTGGTGAATTTGGCCGCTGGCGGCGAGAGCGGAGATGGGGCGCCGCGCCAATCGGTGCGTTTTGGCCACCCCTCGGGCACGTTGCGCGTTGGGGCCGAAGCGGCGCTGGTTGATGGGAAGTGGAAAGTCACCAAGGCGCTGATGAGCCGCAGCGCGCGGGTTTTGATGGAGGGGTGGGTAAGGGTGCCGGGGGATGGGGTGGAGGGTTGAGTGGGGGCAGCTGCGGTCTTGGCTGGCTGCGGTGGTGGTCGAGATATTTGATGAAAAATACGGCTCTAGCGCTTGATGCGATTGCTCGGGTAGCTATCAAATTCAGTGATTGGACCAAGAATCGGACCGGCAGAGCTTGCTCGTCTTGCGGCCAGTGGCTGGCAGAGAACTGTTTTGAAACGGGCATGCAATGGTTGAATTCAGCGGCTGCTGTAGGCGGCCCGCGGGAATGACCGCATGCCTTTGCCAAGGGTGGGTACCGGGATGTGCGCCCGGCGGCGCAGTAACTTGTCTCTTGCGTCGCCAAGGACCAGTCACCAAAGAGAAGCCGACCCCGCTTTACGTGTTCCATGCGCTGCGCTACGGGGCAAGCTGCGGTGCACGCTTCAGGCGGGGTCCGCGCCAACTCGCTGCATTGCGTTTCGCTTCAAACAGCGCGCGGCCCTGTTCCGCTTGAAGCTGTGCTCCTCGGCACGGCCAGAGGGGATGGGGCGCCCAACATCGCTTTGGGCCATCGCTACGCTCGGCCCCCCGGCGTCGGAACGAGAGCGGCGCAGGCAATTGGGGCGCCTGGCGCTGGTGGCCCGCCGTTGGCGCTCCGCTTGACCGAGCGGTTAGGAGGCGTCATCGGTCCGGTGCAGCTACTTGTGCCGTTCGAGAAAGTCGAGAGTGCGACGTGTCGCATCAGCCGTCGTGGCTGCATCAAATCGGTTGACAACTCGCTCGCCCCAGCCGTTATCGTCAAGGATGTATCCGCCTGGCGTATCCCAAGAATGGGTTGCGGTTTCGTAGAGGTGCCATTCGATGGGCTTGCCTGCCGCCTTCAACTCGTCTAGCAAAGGAAAGCAGAAGGGTCGGGGAGGTGTCTCTTTGTCAGCTTCGGACATCAGCATCAAAACTGGGTGCTCCATATCAGCCCTCAACAGATAGGACGTACGTGCTGCTGGACCTGTTTGAAAGGCGCACGAGCCGTACCATCCGACAGATGCCTTGAACCGCAAGCTTGTATCGAAGTATGTGTTGATCGCGCGACTTGAAAGCGCTGCTGCGGCCATTGCGCCAGCGGAGTATCCCACTTGATAGATACGCGATTTATCCACCTCCTCCATGGTGTGAAGGTGGATAAGAGCATCGACAACATCGCGCCAAACGAGGGCGCCAGTTACAACCTGATTGCGGCAGGTCCGCTGCCCACGAGGAACGTAATTCTCGAGTATGAGTACGAGGTAGCCCGCATCCAGGAATTCCTTTGCTCGCTCGCGAATCTCCGGACGATTTGTGGTGCCACCGCACGTAGGTACCAAGACGATTGCTGGAAACGGACCCGTTCCTGAGTCCGGTCTAAATACCTTGTTCTCAATATTCGACAGAAGCGATAGGGTTTCCGATTCGGATGGAAACTTCAATCGGGGGAAGGGCTTGATTACCGCATCGAGCATCGCGCCAGGAATGGGTCGGATCGTTTCTGCCATCGTCACTGGTTTGGGCGCGTTGCCTTGGGAGTTCGCCGACAGCGAGAGCAGCGACATCAGAGCAGATGCCAGCGCCAGTCGAGTCCAGGAGACAGTCAAAAGGGTGCTTTGAAGCATTGCATTTCCTCTCGAGGTTGATCCGGACGCGGGGTGAATTGATGATGCTAATGAATGAAAGGGACTTCCCCGTCCCGAGTGATCCGCGCAGTTGCGGCGTACGGCATCAAAGTGCCAGGACGGGAAGTGCAATCGCTCATCAACTCACTCGTTTTTGTGGCAGGGGAAGTCCATGTCTGCCATTGTCACCATTGGAATCGATCTCGCCAAGAACGTTTTTGCTGCTCACGGCGTGGATGTAGCGGGCAAGAGCGCACTGGTGCGCCCCAGCGTGCCTCGCGGCAAGCTGCTCGAATGGATTGCCGCGCTGCCGCCTTTGCCTCATGGGTACGGAAGCCTGCTCCGTCGCCCACCATTGGGCGCGTGCGTTCCAGAAGTTCAGCCACACCGTGCGCCTGATGGCGCCCAAGTTCGTGGTGCACTACCGGCTTTCCGGCAAGCGTCGCAAGAACGATGCCGCCGATGCAGGGGCCATCTGAAAGGCCGTGGCCCGCCCCAACATGCGTTTCTCGCAATGAAATATGGCTCTAGCGCTTGATGGGTGCTCGTTAGCAGCTATCAAAGTTGATCTATCGGTCACGATCGATGCGCTTGGATTTGGCAGCGCGCCAGCTTCAGGCCAGCAACCGCCGCGGGATGGTCCAGCGGGCTTTTCGCCAAGATCGCACTGTTCGGGGCGCAAAAGTGAACTGCATGGGCGGCGCTCGTTACGTCAGTTCATTCTCACTGGCGAGGACGACGATGGGATCGATGGCTGGAGGGGTTTCGCACAGCGCCTTGCCGAGCAGCGCTTGGGCGCGCGCGTTGACGGTCTGAATGTCCAGCCCAAGGGCGTACTGCTCGGCCAGGACCGCGTTCTTGAGTGCAGCGAGCCGCAGGCTCTTTCGAATAGGAGAGGGTGTGTCAGGCATGTTGGCTTCCCCATCGTTGATTTGTCTGCGCTTGGCCATCGCGCGAGGAAGCTGTGGGCTCACCTGAGCGATCACGGTCAGACACTTCGCGGCCAATTTGGTACAAGCATGGCTCCTGCGTAGGCTTTTATCCGTGCGTTAGCGCACATAGCTGGGTCTTGGAATGCGCCGATGGCAGTGACGGCCGGTTGGGGCAGACGCGCAAGGCGGCAGCGATTCCTTGAATGGCTCAAAAGTGCTGGCGAAACCCCTTTCACCCACTGCTCTTGCGTGCTGGCGCACAGATCGAAATCTGATGCAAGTCATAGGGGCTCGAGAGGTGCGATGCACAATCCGGCTGCTTTGCCAACGTCAATCTGAAACCCTCTGCGACAGGGTTTCGTGTGGGAGCTTGCACATGGGGAACCCTCCAGATCAATCGGCCAACCGTTTGCTGGCCGCAATTCCAGCACCCGAATGGCACCGCATCGCGCCGCTGCTGGAGTCTGTGGACCTGCCGCTTGGGCGGGTGTTGCATGAGTCGGGCGGCCTGATGAGCCACGTGTATTTCCCCATCAACGCCATCGTTTCGTTGCTGTATGTTTTGGAAGACGGCAGCTCGGCCGAGATCGCCGTGGTCGGCAATGAAGGTCTGGTGGGCATCGCGATCCTCATGGGCGGAGAAACCACGCCGAGCCGCGCGGTGGTTCAGAGCGCGGGCAAGGCCTACCGACTGCGCGCAGCCGACATCAAGAGAGAATTCGGCCACTCCAGCCCGCTGCTGCACCTGTTGTTGCGCTACACCCAGGCGCTCATTACGCAGATGGCGCAAACTGCCGTGTGCAACCGCCACCATTCACTCGACCAGCAGCTCTGCCGCTGGTTATTGCTGAGCCTGGACCGGCTGAGCGGCAACGAACTGGTGATGACGCAGGAATTGATCGCCAACATGCTGGGCGTGCGCCGTGAGGGCGTGACCGAGGCGGCGCTGAAGCTCCAGGGTCTTGGCCTGATCAAGTACGCGCGCGGCCACATCACCGTGCTCGACCGCGCCGGGCTGGAAGCGCTCACCTGCGAGTGTTATGCCGTGGTGAAGCGTGAATATGACCGCTTGCTGCCAAGTGACAGGCGCTGCACGGCTTGAAAGCCGTGGCTGGGCGCGCCGCCTTTGCCTGGCGCGAACCGCAGGGGTACAGGGGCCGACGAAGCTTGGACGGCCTTGAATCCGCGCCCTGACACGGGCACAGGCGACAGCCGAGCTATCTGCCCCGGGCTGGCGTGAAGCCTCTAGCGGCTAGACCTTCTTGGCGTCTTTGACGAGTTCCTTGGCGTTGCCGAGATGTTGCTGCGCTTTGCCCTTGATCTGCTTCGCCACCCCTTTGGCTTCTTGGGTGGGGTTGCCGATCAACTTGCCACCCTCCTGCTGGATCTTTCCTGCGAGGTCTTTGGCAGCGCCTTTGATCTGGTCTTTGTTCATATGGGATTCCTGTGATTGAAGCGACGATCCGGGCCCCAGATTGCATGGGGTTCGGTCGCTGAATCGCGCAACCGATTCGTTGCGACGACCCGTTCAGGATAAGAAGGCGCTGAATGCGAGTCTGTGCGCTGGCGAACAGAGCGAATCTTGTGCGTGTTTGGCTATGGGAGGCATTTCTTGCCCTGGACCAGCGATTTGGGAACGCTGTCCGCGGGGGCCTGTGCATTGGCATTGCAGGGCGTGTGCGCCACAAAGCGTCGGCGGCAGATCGCAGAAAACGAGCATGCCAAAGAGCGCTTTCAGTGCTTGGCCCCCGCTTCGAACCGCTCGGAAAACGCCGCCATGCGCGAGCGGTTCTTGCCGAAGTCGTACTTCCCGACCAAAGAGCGGGAGCGGTAGTCGATGCGCTGCGCCTCTGCGTCGATACGGAAATTGACCAGATCTCTAAACCCCAAAAACGTTGTGAACACGACTTCCATCGACAAGGTGTCTACTTTGAGAATCTTCGCCTGGGGAAACTGCGCCAGCGTCGCGCGCAGTGCCTCCATGGCCTTTTCGGGCGTGCCTTCAAAGCGCAGCGGGCCAAGGCCGCTGGTGTCGAAGGAGTTGACGCAGTTGGACGACGATGTGCACGCCAATGCGGCGCGGCTCTCATTGGCGGCTGGGTTGGCAACCGGCGGGGTGGCTGGTGCGGCGTGTGCGGCACAGCCTGCCATGAGCAGCAGCAATGAGGCTGCTGCTGATGGGAAGTGTGTGCTTGGCAGTCGAGTTTTCATGGCAATCGGTGCGTAGCGTCGTGCTTGGATTCGGGCTGCACCTTCAGCGATATCTGATTGCGGCGCATGAACCAGAGCGTAATCGGTGGGGCGTACCACGACAAGGTGGGCCCGCCGGACATGGTCGATGCAGCATTGAAAGGGAAGTCTTCGCCGCTTTGGCGCCACGTCGTCGTGTGGGTCCAGCAGGCCAACCCGCCGGCATCCTGCCCATTCCCTTGGCCTGCGGTCTGCAAGCTTCGAATGTGCGCTGGCGCACAGACTCCAGGCCCAAAGACAAGTGCAATGGCATCAGCAAAGCGCTTCAAGAGCGTCCTGTACCAAAGCGGCCTTGGCCGTCTGCGGGCACGCGAGCGAAGCGAATCGCTCATTCATTCACCCACAGGAAACTCCAACATGCCAACGAAGACTCAGACAAAGCGCGAGGAATACACCGCGAAGATGAAGCATCAACTCGACGACTTGAACACCAAGATGAACGAGTTGGAAGCCAAGACGAAGGAAGCCAAGGCGGATGCGCGCGAAAAGTACAAGGCCGAAGTGGCCAAGCTGCGGCACCAGTCCGAACTGGCCGCCGCCAAGCTCAACGAGCTCACGGCGGCAGGGGAAGACACCTGGGAGAAGATGGTCGATGAGATGGAAAAAGTGCGGGACGCCTTCACCAGTTCGTTCCACTACTTTCAGTCCAAGTTCTGAGCGGGTCGGCGTCCCCGTCCCCGCTGTGCTCATTGGTGCCGGCATCCCCCCAATCTTTCTGAACGCGCAAGGCGGCGGGTGCGGGTGCCAGGGCACAGGTTGAAGGAGCCCGCGGGTGGCACGGGCGTCAAGCCTGCACCACCGACCCGGTGCATTCAGTCCGCAAAACCCAAAAACGTCGCCGCCTCGTCCACCGTCTTGCGCTGCGAGACCACGGCGTTGGCAGGAAAGCTCTCGTCGGGCCAGCCCATGGCGATGCAGGTCTGAATCACCTGATCGTCGGGGATGCCCGCCTCGGCGCGCACCACCGGCGACTGCATGATGCCCTGGCTGTTGATCACGCAGCCCAAACCGCGCGCCCAGGCGGCGTTGACGATGCTGTTGACCACGCCGCCGCAGTCAAACGGCGCAATGTCGCTGCCATGGATGGCGCGGTCATACGTCACCACGATGGAGACCGGCGCGTCGAACTGGCGAAAGCCGCGCAAGATCCAGTCGTTGCGTTTTTCCTTGTTGTCGCGCCCGATGCCCATGGCAGCGAACAGCTGCTTGGCCACGCCGATTTGCCGGTCACGGTGCGGGCCGGTGTACTCTGGCCCCAAGCGGAATTCGCGCGAGTGCGGCACGCCCGCCAGGTTGCGCTCCACATTGCCGGCGCGAATGCGGTCGAGCACTTCGCCACTGACCACGTAGAAGTTCCAGGGCTGGGTGTTCATGGACGTGGGCGCGCGCATGGCCAGTTCCAGCACCTCGCGGATGAGCGCCTTGGGAACCGGCTTGTTCAGGTAGCCGCGAATGCTGCGGCGCTGCTGGATGACGTCGTCGAATTTCATGCGTATCTCAGTGGGATTTTCGGCGTGTGGCCTGCGGGCCTCAAGTTCGACCTATTTTCCAAAGCTATGGGCGCCAGGCGCGTCAACTGCGTGACAGTCCTTGCGCTCGCTGAACCGCGAGAGGCGCAGGGGTGGGCGCAGTTGCGCAGCCCGCGCTCTAACGGCTGGCACGCTCGTAGCGCACAAAGCTGAGCGGCGTGCCGTCTTGCGCCTGCAGGCGCTCGCGGCTTTGCTCGACCCATTGCGGGCCGAGCTCGGGCGCGTAGGCGTCGCCCGCGTAGTCGCGCTCGATCTCGGTGACTTCCACCACATCGGCCAGCGGCAGTGCCTGCGCGTAGATCTGCGCGCCGCCAATCACCCAGACGGTGTCCGAGGACTTACATAGTTGTAGCGCCTCACCCAAGCTGGATGTGCGCTGGACGCCATTTTCATGCCAATTTTCCTGCCGCGTGACGACAACGTTGGCACGGCCCGGCAGCGGGCGAAAGCGCGTGGGCAGCGAGTCCCAGGTTTTGCGCCCCATGATCACCGGGCAGCCGCTGGTCAGGCGCTTGAAGTGCGCCAGGTCTTCTGGCAGGTGCCAGGGCATGTGCCCGTCCTTGCCGATGACGCCGTTGGCCGCGCGGGCGTAGATGAGGTTGACTTTCATCGGCCCAACCGCCTACACCGCTACCGGCGCCTTGATGGCGGGGTGGTGTTCGTAGTTCAGCATTTCAAAATCTTCAAACGCGTAATCAAACAGCGTGGCGGGCCGGCGTTGGATGTGCAACTGAGGCAGGGCATAGGGCGTGCGAGCCAGTTGGGTGCGCACCTGCTCTTCGTGGTTGCTGTAGATATGGCAGTCGCCCCCGGTCCAGACGAAGTCGCCCACGTCCAGGTCGCACTGCTGCGCCACCATGTGGGTGAGCAGGGCGTAGCTGGCGATGTTGAAAGGCACGCCCAGGAACAGGTCGGCACTGCGCTGGTAGAGCTGGCACGAGAGGCGGGCGCGCTCGCCCGGCTGCTGCGCCGGTGCCACATAGAACTGGAACAGCGCGTGGCACGGCATCAGTGCCATCTGGTCGAGCTCGGCCACGTTCCAGGCGCTCACCAAAATACGGCGCGAATCGGGGTTGCTGCGCAGTTGCTCGATGACCTGCGCGATCTGGTCGATGTGGCCGCCGCCCGGAGTGGGCCAGCTGCGCCACTGCACTCCGTACACTGGGCCGAGGTCGCCGTTGTCTGCGGCCCATTCGTCCCAGATGGTGACTCCGCGTTCTTGCAGCCAGCGCGCATTGCCGTCGCCGCGCAGAAACCACAGCAGTTCGAGCGCGATGCTTCTGAAGTGCACTTTCTTGGTGGTGATCAGCGGAAAACCCTGCTGTAGATCGAAACGCATCTGGTGGCCGAAGACGCTCTTCGTGCCGGTGCCGGTGCGGTCACCCTTGTGCACGCCGTGGGCCAGCACGTGGCGCAGGAAGTCTTCGTAAGGGGTGGCGAGGGCGCTGTCGGACATGGGCATCGGGCTTTAAGCGGCCGGGCCAAGGACACGGCCTGGGTTCATGAGGTTCTGCGGGTCCAGCGCCTGCTTGATGCTGCGCATCATGGCCAGCGCCACAGGGGACTGGTATTGGTTGAGCGTGTCGACTTTGAGCGCGCCGACGCCGTGCTCGGCCGAGAACGAGCCGCCGAACTGCGCCACGGCGGCGTAGACCA
>ERZ724524.883-NODE-883-length-19678-cov-11.406920_pt1 | contig 19678 bp, 16 predicted proteins | sample MGYA00376057_ERZ724524 | MGnify/ENA primary metagenome ERZ724524 (study PRJEB28724, sample SAMN07190888) | wastewater metagenome | isolation source: influent of sewage treatment plant in Hong Hong | place: USA: Christiansburg, Virginia | collected 2016-03-01 ...
TGCCGTTGCTGAAGAAGAAGCTCAGGTTGGGCGCGAAATCATCGATCTGCATGCCGCGGGCCAGGTAGCTTTCCACGTAGGTGAAACCGTTGGACAGCGTGAAGGCGAGCTGGCTGATGGGGTTCGCGCCGGCTTCGGCGATGTGATAGCCGGAGATCGACACCGAGTAGAAGTTCTGGACCTGGTTATGGACGAAGAACTCCTGGATGTCGCCCATCATCTTGAGGGCGAACTCGGTGCTGAAGATGCAGGTGTTCTGGCCCTGGTCTTCCTTCAGGATGTCGGCCTGCACGGTGCCGCGCACGCTGGACAGGGTCCATTCGCGGATCTTCTGGACTTCGTCGTCGGTCGGCTCGCGGTCGTTCTGGGCGCGGAACTTGGTGAGTTGCTGCTCCAGCGCGGTGTTGAAGAACATCGCCAGAATGATCGGCGCCGGGCCGTTGATGGTCATCGACACGGAGGTGGTGGGGTTCACCAGGTCGAAGCCGTCGTACAGCACCTTCATGTCGTCGAGGGTGGCGATGGACACGCCGGAGTTGCCGATCTTGCCGTAGATGTCCGGACGCGGGTCGGGGTCGCAACCGTAGAGCGTCACCGAGTCGAAGGCGGTGGAAAGGCGATGCGCCGGCATGCCTTCAGAGACGCGCTTGAAGCGGCGGTTGGTGCGGAAGGCGTCGCCTTCACCGGCGAACATCCGGGTGGGGTCTTCCCCTTCGCGCTTGAAGGCGAACACGCCGGCGGTGTAGGGGAAGGAGCCGGGGACGTTTTCCTTCATCAGGAACTTGAGCGTCTCGCCTTCGTCCTCGTAGGTCGGCAGGGCCACCTTGCGGATCTTGCTTCCGGACAGCGACTGGGAGGTCAGGATGGTGCGGATTTCCTTGTCGCGGATCTTCACCACGTACTCGTCGGCGGCGTACAGCTCGACGGTCTTCGGCCACATGTCGAGAAGCTTTTTGGAGGTGCCGGTGAGTTCGCCGTCCTTCCATTCGATCAGCTCGGCGAAGGAGCCAGCGTCTTTCTTGCAGCCTTCAAACAGGCCCTTGGAAATGCGCAGGGCCTGACGCTCGCGGGCGACGCGGGATTGCTCGAGGGTGTGCTTGTGATAGCCGCGCACCGCTTCGGCGATCTCGGCCAGGTAACGGGTGCGCTCGGCGGGCACGATGGCACGGCCGCGGCTCGAGGCCTTGACGGCCACCAGCGGCAGCTTGGACTTGGCCAGCTTGAGACCCTTGGCGGCCAGCGCCGGGGCGAGAGCCTGGTACAGGGCAGTCACGCCGTCATCGTTGAAACGGGCCGCCATGGTGCCAAACACCGGCATCTGCTCGGTGGGCGTGGTGAACAATTCGCGGTTGCGCTGGTATTGCTTGCGAACATCGCGCAGCGCGTCTTCGGCGCCCTTGCGGTCGAACTTGTTGATGGCCACGAAATCGGCGAAGTCGAGCATGTCGATCTTCTCGAGCTGGCTGGCGGCGCCGAACTCGGGGGTCATCACGTACAGCGACACATCGACGAAGGGGACGATGGCGGCGTTGCCCTGGCCGATGCCGGAGGTCTCGACGATGATCATGTCGAAGCCGGCCAGCTTGGTGGCGGCGATGACTTCGGGCAGTGCGGCGGAGATCTCGGAGCCGGTGTCGCGGGTGGCCAGCGAGCGCATGAAGATGTTCGGATGCTCGATGGCATTCATGCGGATGCGGTCGCCCAAGAGCGCGCCGCCGGTGCGCTTGCGCGACGGATCGATGGAGACGATGGCGAGCTTGAGCTTGTCTTCCTGGTCGAGACGCAGACGACGCACGAGCTCATCGGTGAGCGACGACTTGCCGGCGCCGCCGGTGCCGGTGATGCCGAGGGTCGGCACCTTGAGGGCCTTGGCAGCCTCGACCAGCGCCTTCTTGACGTCGTCGCCATAAGCGCCGTTTTCGAGGCCGGTGATGATGTGGGCCAGCGCGCGACGGTCGCCCGACTTGAGCGTGGCCACCACGGCATCGGCGCCCTGCGGGCCGACGCTGGTCAGATCCACGTCGCAACGCTCGACGAGGTCATTGATCATGCCCTGCAGGCCCAGCACGGCACCGTCTTCGGGCGAGTAGATGCGGGTCACGCCGTAGTCGTGGAGTTCCTTGATTTCGGAGGGCACGATCACGCCGCCGCCGCCACCGAAAACCTTGATATTCTCGCCGCCGTTCTCACGCAGCAGGTCGATCATGTACTTGAAGAACTCCACGTGACCGCCCTGGTAGGAGGTGATCGCGATGCCCTGCACGTCTTCCTGCAGCGCCGCATTGACGATCTCGCCGACCGAGCGGTTGTGGCCGAGGTGGATAACCTCGGAGCCGGTGGATTGAAGAATCCGCCGCATGATGTTGATCGACGCGTCGTGGCCATCGAATAGCGCCGCTGCGGTGACAAAACGCACCTTGTTCTTGGGCTTGTAAACGACGAGTTTCTTGGCAACGCTCAGGTCGGTCATGGGTGTCTCCTCCACATCATGTTGTTCGATCCCCACATAGTAGGAGTCGCCCGGCGTCTTGACCATTGCCGTTGCTGACGGGATTCGTGCAAAATCCGCCAAGCTGCATTGAATACCCTTTTCCTGTCCCCTGCTGGAGCACCGAAGCCCTTGTCGACCACCCACGCGCGCAAACATGCCACGGTTTCAATGGGTTTCGTGACAGGCATGTTATCCGGCATGCTGCGCCGCAATAAAAACCCGTCACCACTGCTGGCCGGGCTCGACATCGATCTTGCAGACGCGGCCAGCCGGGTGCCGGTGGATCGCTACGCCACCCTCTACAACCTGGTCATCGACGAGCTGGAAGACGAAGGCTTCGGCCTGTTCGCCAGCCACATGCGCCCGGGCAGCTTCGAATTCCTGTGCCGCGGCATGCTCGGCGCCCCCACGCTGGCCGACGCCCTCGACCGGGCCCGGCGCTTCCTGGCCATCGTGCTGCCCGACCTGGCTGTCAGCGTGCACCGCCACGGCGACCGGGCCGAGCTGCACATCGTCGAAGTCACCCCGCTCACCCCAAACCCGGACGATCCGGCCCGCGTCTTCGCCTTCGAATGGCTGCTGCGCCTGCTGCACAGCCTGTCGTGCTGGCTGGCCGGGCGTGGGCTGGCGCTCGATTCGGTGGATTTTCCGTTCACGCGCCCCGACCACGCGGACGACTACGCACTGGTGTATACCGAACGTTCGGGCTTCGTCGATGGCAACCTGCTGGTGGCCCGCTTCAACGCGACGCTGCTCGATCTGCCGATTCGCCGCGACGAAGCAGCGCTGGCGAGTTTTCTGGAAGGCGCGCCGGGCAAGATCAGCATGCTCTACCGGCGCGACCGCAACACCGTGACCCGCGTCCGTGACCTGATCCGCCATGCCCTGCCAGCCAGCCTGTCGCAGGACGAGGTCGCCGACCGCCTGCACATGTCACCGCGCACGCTGCACCGCCGCCTGGAAGAGGAAGGCTCCAGCTACCGGGGCATCAAGGAGGCCCTGCGGCGCGACATGGCCCTGGCCCGCCTGACCAAGACCCGCCAATCCATCGCCCAGGTCGCGACCGATCTCGGCTATGCCGACACCTCGGCGTTTTACCGGGCCTTCACCAGCTGGACCGGCATGTCGCCGGAACGCTACCGCAAGCAGCTGGCCATCAGCACTCCGCAAGCCGGCCAGGACAAACCTTAGAATGACGCGCTTCCCACAGATCAACCGCCCCATGAACATCACCCTGGAACCCCTCACCGAAGACCTGATCCGCGAAGCGGACGGACTCTTTCTCGGACTGCTGCGCAATGCGCTGGTCGGGGTTTACATCATCCAGGACGAGTTGTTTCGCTACGTCAATCCACGCTTTGCGGAAATGTTCGGCTACTCGCAGGCCGATATTTGCGGCCATATCGGCCCCAGGGCGCTGATCGCCGAAGAGGACGTGCCGAAAGTACTGAATGCCATTGCCAACCGCATCAACGGGATCACTGACACCGCTCATTACACCTTTCAAGGCCGGCACCGCAACGGGGAACTGATCGAACTCGAAGTCTTCGGCAACCGCACCCAGTTCGAAGGCCGCCCGGCCATCATCGGCATGCTGGTAGACATCACCGCCCGCGGTGCCGCCGAACGTACGGCGACCGAACAGCTCAGCTTCATTGGGCAACTCATCGAGGCGATTCCCAGCCCGCTGTTTTTCAAGGACGAGCAGGCCCGCTACCTGGGCTGCAACAAAGCCTTCGAAACCTTCAATGGACGGCCCCGCAGCGAGCTGATCGGCCGCTCGGTGTTCGACATCGCTCCGCCGGACCTGGCGGCCCGTTACCACGAAGCCGACCAGACCCTGTTCGACCATCCGGGCGTGCAGACCTATGAAGCCTCGGTGGAATCCGCCGATGGTGTCCGCCGTGACGTCATCTTCAACAAGGCCACCTACTTCAAGGCCGATGGCCGCCTGGGTGGGCTGGTGGGTGTCATCACCGACATCACCGAGCGCAAGCAGACCGAAGCCCTGATCTGGATGCAGGCCAATTACGACCCCCTCACCGGCCTGCCCAACCGGCGCCTGCTCAACGACCGCCTGGCCGAACTGATGAAGAAGGCCACCCGGAACCACGACTGCGTGGCGGTGCTGTTCATCGACCTCGATCGTTTCAAGGAAGTGAACGACACCCTCGGCCACGAAGCGGGCGATCACCTGCTGGTGGAGGCCTCCCGCCGGGTCGTGGGCTGCGTGCGCGGCTCCGACACCGTGGCCCGCCAGGGGGGCGACGAGTTCACCGTGCTGCTCCCCGGCCTGTCCGAGCGGGCACCGATCGAACGGATCGCCGAAGACATCCTGCAGGCCCTGCACCAGCCCTTCCATCTGGGCGCCGACATCGCCTATGTGTCGGCCAGCATCGGCATCACCCTCTTTCCGAAGGATGCGGAGACGCCCGCCGACATCCTGAAAAACGCCGACCAGGCCATGTACCACGCCAAGGACGAAGGCCGGAGCCGTTTCTGCTACTTCTCCCCGTCCATGCAGGAAAACGCCTTGCAGCGCCTGCAGCTCGGCAAGGACCTGCGCAGCGCCCTCGGCGAAGGTCAGCTGTCGCTGCACTACCAGCCCATCCTGGATCTGGCCAGCGGACGCATCTACAAGGCCGAAGCCCTGCTGCGCTGGATGCACCCGGAACGCGGGCCGATCCCGCCAGCCGAGTTCATCCCGGTGGCCGAGGAACTCGGCCTCATCGACGCCATCGGCACCTGGGTTTTTCAGGAAGCCACCGCTGCAGCACTGCGCTGGCGCGAACGCACGCCGGACACACAGAACCAGCCCGGCCCCATCCAGATCGCCGTCAACGCCTCGCCGCGCCAGTTTGTGAAGGGCCGCTCCCTCGAAAGCCTGCTCGACAACATGGACAGCCTCGGCCTGCCGGGCTCGTGCATCGCCCTCGAAATCACCGAAGGCCTGCTCCTCGACGAGCATCCCGGCGTCACCGCCCAGCTCAGCCGCCTGAGCGCTGCCGGCATCCAGATCTCCATCGATGACTTCGGCACCGGCTACTCGGCCATGGCCTACCTCAAGCGCATGGACATCGACAACCTGAAGATCGACCGCTCCTTCATCCGCGACCTCACCACCGACCCGAGCGATCTGGCGATCACCGAGGCGATCATCGCCATGGCCCACAAGCTCGACCTGCAGGTAGTCGCCGAAGGCGTCGAGACCGAAGCCCAGCGCGAACGCCTCACTGCTGCCGGCTGCGACTTCGCCCAGGGCTACCTGTTCTCGCCGGCCCTGCCCGAGGCGGCCTTCTTCGACTTCATCGCCCGGTGGCACGCATGACCTCCCGCCTCGCCATCCCGACCGGCACACCGGGCACCCGCCCCGGCTCCCCCGAAGAGCTGCGCCGCTACGACCTGCTGCTGGCCGGCTTCGACCTCCTCGACCAGGCCATCGCGGTTTTCGACGCCACGCCCAAGCTGGTTACCTGGAACAAGGCCCTGCTGCGCCTGCTCGACTTTCCCGAAGACATGGTGCGCGTCGGCACGCCTTTCGAGGCCTTCGTGCGCTTCAACGTCAAGCGCGGCGAGTACGGCGGCAGCGCGCGCAGCGACGCCGAAGTCGAACGTCTGGTAGCCGAACGCATGGCCGCCGTTCGCGCCTTCCAGCCTCACAACGCCGAACGCACCCGCCCCAACGGTCAGGTCCTGTCGATCCGCGGCGTACCGATTCCCAACCTGGGCTTCGTCACCCTGTGGACCGACATCACCGAACAGCGCCGCTACGAACAGCTCATCGAAAGCCAGAACGCCGACCTGGAAACCCGCGTGCGCGCCCGCACCGCCGAACTCGAAGCGGCCACCACCCGCCTCGACAACGTGGCTGCCCAGCTGGCCCGCAGCGAAGAACGCCTGCGCCTCATCATGGACGCCATTCCGGCACTGATCGCCTACGTGGACGCCGGCGAACACTATCTCTTCGCCAACAAGGGCTACGCCCAGTGGTTTGGCGCCAACAAGGAGAGCATCGTCGGGCGCAGCATCGCCGAAGTCTTCGGGCCCGAAGCCTATATCCAGATCAAGCCGTATCTCGAGCAGGCCGCCAGTGGCGAGCAGGTCAGCTACGAATACTCGCGCACCAACGCCGACGGCCGCCAGGTATATGCCCGCAGCGCGGTGGTACCGGAAGCCTCGATTGCCGGCGGCGTACAGGGCTTCTTCGTGCTGTCCATCGACATCACCGAACAAAAGGCCAGCCAGGCCGCACTGATCCAGGCCCAGAAGATGGAAGCCGTCGGCCAGCTCACCGGCGGACTCGCCCACGACTTCAACAACCTGCTCACCATCATCACCGGCAACCTGGCCACGCTGAAGGACAAACTGCCCGCCCACCAGGGCTTCGACGACTACCTGGAACCGGCCCTGTCGGCGGCCCGCCGCGGCACCGAACTGATCCGCCGCCTGCTCACCTTCTCGCGCCAGCAGCCGCTGGCGCCCTGCCCGGTGGAAGTCGGTGCGCTGGTGCACGGCATGACCCAGTTGCTGTCGCGCTCCCTCACCGAGCGCATCCACATCCACCTCGACCTGCCCACCGAAAAGCTTCATGCGCTGGTCGACCCGCACCAGCTCGAAAACGCCCTCATCAACCTGGCCATCAACGCCCGCGACGCGATGCCCGAGGGCGGCGAGCTGACCATCGCGGTAGCGCGCCGCCACGTTTCCAGCAGCCTCGCCCTGCTTGTTGAAGTGCCGGCCGGCGACTACGTGCAGTTCGACGTCTCCGACACCGGTACCGGCATTGCGCCGGAACTCCTGCCACGCCTCTTCGAGCCCTTCTTCACCACCAAGGCCTTCGGCGCCGGCAGCGGCCTCGGCCTGCCCATGGTGTATGGCTTCATTCGCCAGTCGGGCGGCAACATCCGCATTCTCAGCACCCCGGGCAAGGGCACCAACGTGCGCTTCATCGTGCCGATGACCGACGCCCCCGCGCCCACCCCGGAGCCCCTCCGCCCCGCCGCGACCAGCGTCGCCAATCAACAGCGCCTGGTGCTCCTGGTCGAGGACGAACCCGAAGTACGTAAGGTGATCCGCCAGCAGCTCACCGAACTGGGCTACCCGGTGCTCGAAGCCGGCAACGGCATCGAGGCAAAAGCCATGCTGGAGTCCGTCGAAGACATCGCCCTGCTGGTCTCCGACACCATCATGCCCGGCCTCGGCGGACGCGAACTGGCGGCCTTCACCCGGCAACTCCGGCCCCACCTGCCGATCCTCCTGATCACCGGCTACGCCACCGGCGAAGCCCCCGCCGGCGCGCCGGAGACTCCCACCCTGCGCAAGCCCTTCGACCAGGCCGCCCTCGCCGGCGCCCTCGCCACGCTCGACTACCCGGAGAATCCGGCCCCATGACAAACCCCGACCACGACAGTCCCCTCATCTTCATTGTCGAAGACGAAGCCGACATCGCCCGCCTGATCGCCAGTACCCTCGCCGAATACGGTTTTCGCACCGAAACCTTCGGCAGCGGCCGGGGCCTGCTCGCACGCACCCGGCGGGTCCAGCCCGAACTGGCCATTCTCGACCTCGGCCTGCCCGACATGGACGGCCTGCAGGTGCTGCGCGAACTGCAGGAGCAACACCCCTGCGCCGCACTGATCCTCACCGGCCGCGACGGCCTCACTGACCGGGTGCTCGGCCTCGAACTCGGCGCTGACGACTATCTGGTCAAACCCTTCGAGCCGCGCGAGCTGGTCGCCCGCGTGCGCTCCATCCTGCGCCGCTACCAGAAGGCCGCCGCCAGCGAGCCAAGCGGTTACGCAGGCGTCCGTTTCAGCGGCTGGCACTTCGACATCGGCCGCCTCAGCCTCACCGCCGAAGACGGCCGGGAAGTGTCCCTGTCGGCCGCCGAAGCCGCCCTGCTGCAAACCCTGCTCAAGCGCCCCAACAAGATCCTGACCCGCGAGCAGCTCATCGGCGAACGCGACCTCGACCCTTTCGATCGCAGCATCGACGTACGCATCTCGCGCCTGCGCCGCAAACTCGAAGACGATCCGCAAGATCCGAAGATCATCAAGACGGTATATGGCGCCGGCTACCTGCTGTGTGCATCGGTGGTCTGGGAGTAAACCTGTGGGTCGGACTTCAGTCCGACAGCACGCGTTCAACCAGCGGAGTCGGACTAAAGTCCGACCCACGGGTTCACTTCCCGTAAAATGCGGCCTCTTACTAGGGAGGGAAACCCAGCATGACAACAAGACCGTTCAAAGTCCTCGGCGTCCAGCAGATCGCCATCGGCGGCCCGTCGAAAGACCGCCTGCGCACCCTGTGGGTCGATATGTTCGGCCTCGAGGTGACCGGCAACTTCGTCTCCGAGCGCGAAAACGTGGACGAAGACATCACCGCCATGGGCAAGGGCCCGTTCAAGGTCGAAGTCGACCTGATGCAGCCCCTCGACCCCGACAAGAAGCCCGCCGTGCACACCACCCCGCTGAACCACGTGGGCCTGTGGATCGACGACCTGCCCAAGGCCGTCGAATGGCTCGGCGCCAACGGCGTGCGCTTTGCACCGGGCGGCATCCGCAAGGGCGCCGCCGGTTTCGACATCACCTTCCTCCACCCCAAGGGCAACGAAGAATTCCCCATTGGTGGCGAAGGCGTGCTGATCGAACTGGTCCAGGCGCCGCCGGAAGTGATCGACGCATTCGCCAGGCTGGCAGGCTGATCACCGGGCACGCAGCACAAGGGGCCGGTCTTTCGATGAAGGACCGGCCCCTTTCCATATACCCATCATCAACCGGCTACAGCGCCTTCGACTGGAAGGTGTTGCACACGCCCAGCTGGCCCGATGCCATCCCGCGCTTGAACCAGCGCATGCGCTGCTCGGCCGAACCATGCGTAAAGCTGTCCGGCACCGCGTAACCCTGAGCCTGCTTCTGGAGATTGTCGTCTCCGATGGCTGAAGCCGCAGCCAGCGCCTCCTCCACATCGCCGGCCTCAAGAATATTGCGCGCCGCATCGGCGTTCTTGGCCCACACGCCAGCCAGGCAATCGGCCTGCAATTCCAGGCGCACCGACAGGGCATTGGCCTCCCGCTCGCCGGCACGCTGGCGCGCCGCCTGCACCTTGCCGGAAATTCCCAGCAGGTTCTGCACGTGATGGCCCACCTCATGGGCAATCACATACGCCTGGGCGAAGTCGCCCGGCGCCTTGTAGCGGGATTTCAGCTCCTGGTAGAAAGCCAGGTCGATGTACACCTTCTGGTCGCCCGGGCAGTAGAACGGCCCCATCGCCGATTGCCCGGTGCCACAGGCAGTAGGCGTCCGGCCTTCGAACAGCACCAGGGTCGGCGCAGCGTACTGCTTGCCGTTATCCTTGAAGATCTGCGCCCAGGTGTCCTCGGTTTCCGCCAGCACATGACGCACGAACTTCGCCTCGGCATCGTTGGCCGGCGGGCCGGCCGGACGCGACACCGCACTCGGCGCCGGACCGTTGGTCGCCTGGTTCAGCACGACGCTCGGATCCACGCCGAAATACATCGCCACCAATGCCAGCACGATGGTGCCGATGCCGATTCCCCGTCCGCCAACAGATCGGCCGCCACCGCCGCCGCGCCGGTCCTCGACGTTATCGCTCTCCCGGCTGTTGTCAAAACGCATAAAACCCCCGTCTGTCCTGAAGACCCTGTTATACCTCAGTTTTTGCAGCGCAACATTCCCCTTGTGTCGCGACCACATTATCGTTATAGTTGTCGGTCCGGTGCAAAGCGGTTCGCACCGAGTCACATCGTCCCTGACCTTCTTATATCTCCCGTATTCGACGAGAGGTTGTCCTGATCGGTTAGTGCCGATATGCCAGTCAGGCAGCCCTACTGTTGCGCGCATCCACTGCGCGGCGACGCGTTGCCGTTTTTTCTTCGCGGGCACCGCATCCGCAATACCTAAAGATAAGGAAGCGAACATGGATTTCGCCAGCCTCGGCCTGTCCGAGAATATTGTCAAAGCCGTTAACGAAGCCGGCTACACCGAAGCCACCGACGTACAGGCCGCCGCCATTCCGGCCGCCCTCGCCGGCAAGGATCTGATCGTCTCCAGCCAGACCGGCTCCGGCAAGACTGCAGCCTTCATGCTGCCGTCCCTGCAGCGCCTGACCGCCGAACCGGTCATCAAGGCTCGCGGCCCCCGCGTGCTGGTTCTCACCCCGACCCGCGAACTCGCCGTGCAGGTTACCGAAGCCGCCAAGGGCTACGGCAAGCACATGCGCTACGCCAAGGCTGTCAGCGTTGTCGGCGGCATGCCCTACCCGGTGCAGAACAAGCTCCTCACCAGCCCCTACGAAATCCTCGTGGCGACCCCCGGCCGCCTGATGGACCAGATGAACCGTGGCCGCATCGACTTTTCGCGCCTCGAAGTGCTGATCCTCGACGAAGCCGACCGCATGCTCGACATGGGCTTTGTGGACGACATCGAGGCCATCGTCGCCGCGCTGCCGAAGGATCGCCAGACCCTTTTCTTCTCGGCCACCGTTGATGGCCAGGTTGCGCGCATGATGCAGCGCATGCTGAAGGACCCGGAACGGATCGAGATCAACTCCGCCCAGTCCCGCCACGAGAACATCGAACAGCGCCTGCTGGTGGCCGACGACATCGGTCACAAGAACCGCCTGCTCGACGGCATCCTGCGTGATACCGCCGTGGAACAAGCCATCGTGTTCACCGCCACCAAGCGTGACGCCGACGCCCTGACCCTCAATCTTGAGGCGCAAGGCCACTCGGTTGCCGCCCTGCACGGCGACATGAACCAGCGCATGCGTACCCGCACCCTCGACCAACTGCGTCGTGGCCACCTGCGTGTGCTGATCGCCACCGACGTTGCCGCCCGCGGCATCGACGTGCGCACCATCAGCCACGTGATCAACTACGACCTGCCGAAGGTTGCTGCCGACTACGTGCACCGCATTGGCCGTACCGGCCGCGGCGGCTCCAACGGCATCGCCATCAGCCTGGCCGAGCGTCGTGACGTGCGTCTGCTGCGCGCCATCGAGCGTTTCACCCGTCAGCCCCTGGCCGTGCATACCCTGCCCGGTCTGGAAGCCCGTTCGACCATGCCCGCCGACGACCGTCGTCCGGGTGGTGGCAACGGCCCGCGTCGTGAAGGTGGCCGCAGCTTCGGCAACGGCCCGCGCTTCGGCGACAACAAGCGTCCGTCCGCCGGCGGCCGTTTCGGCAATGACGCCCCGCGTGGCGAAGGTCGCCCCGCCAGCCCGTGGGCCAGCGAAGGCCGTCGCAGCGACGCCCCCAGCGCCCCGCGTCACCCGGAACATCGTACCGAGTTCCCCCACGTGGCCAAGCGCAGCTCCACTCACCACAATGCAGGCGGCGGCTTCGGCGGCGCACGCAGTGAAGGTGCAGCGGGCAAGCCGCGTGCAGGTCGCACCTTCAATCGCGACCGGTAAGTCATATTGATCTGGTCCGGCGTGCCGGACCTTTCAATGCCAAGGGCGCCTGCGGGCGCCCTTTTTCATGCTGGCAACATCCAGTCTGTACCAAGGAAAGCCGGGCAAAGACCCCTCAATTCCCAATGCTGATCGGGCGCCCCCCGTCTATGATGGAACAGTCATGCCGGACCGGAAAATCACATCCGCATCGGCCAGATTTCCAAAGGGGGAAAAACCATGAAAATCACCAGTCCCATCGTCGGCGAAGTTGAAGTCTCATCTGATCGCATCATCGAGTTTCCGGCCGGCCTGCCAGGCTTTGAAGCCTGCCGCCAGTTCACCCTGCTGCATGACGAAGGCAGCGAAGCACCCCAGGCCTTCATGCTGCAATCCCTGAACGATCCGGACGTGATGTTCTCGGTAACCACCCCGGACGTGCTCGGCCTCAACTACGAGTTCACCCTCAGCGACGACGAAGTCGCGGCCCTGCAACTGACCAATCCCGATGACGTCAGCCTGCTGCTGATCGTGCGCCACAACGATGCCGCCGACAGCAACCCCGCCGAATCGCCGGTACGCGCCAACCTGATGGCCCCGCTGGTCGTCAACACGACCACCCGCCGCGGCCTGCAAAAAGTGATCGGCCGGGTCGACACCCGCGTCACCCTGCACGCCGTCGCCTGACGCCAGCCCCACTGTCAGCCCCGGCCGACGCGCCGGGCTGACGGTTTCAGTACAGTAAAAACGCCCGCCGTTCCTCTTCCCAGCTTCGCTCGTCAGCCATGGCCAGCGCGTCCAGATCACCCGGGCGCGAGTTGGTGTCATCCACCCATTCCCGCAGGATTTCCGAGCCGTTGATCAAATCGATGGCGAGGCGGTCGTGCTCGTACTCATAGGCAAAATCCCGCCACAGGGGATAGTCGCGGTTCAGGTGACGGATCGCCTTGAAAGCCAGCGCCTGCAGACGCCACGGACGAAATGCGACGTGATCGTAATGGGCCGGGTCTTCCACGTGAATCTGCACCCCGCTGCACAGCTTGCCGGCGTGCTTGTGGAAGGTCGGCTCGAACCAGCACTCGCGCAGGCGGCAACCGGCCAGCCACTTGGGCGCAAAGGCCTGCATGTGGGCGATGACCTTGCGCGCCTCGATGTCCGGTGCACCGAAGAGCTCCAGCGGCCGCGTGGTGCCACGACCTTCCGACAGCGTCGTCCCTTCCAGCATCACGGTACCCGCGTAGGCACGCGCCATCGACAGGTTGGGCGCATTGGGGCTCGGATTGATCCAGCTCCGCTCGGCTACCGGCCAACCGTAGCCGGGAGCCGCATCGGGCTCCCAGCCCTGCATGGAAATCACCTCGCACTCCACATCCAGCTTGAGCGTCGCAATGAACCAGCGGGCCAGCTCGCCCATGGTCAGACCGTGGCGCATCGGCAGCGGGCCGGCGCCGACGAAACTTTCCCAGCCGGGCAGCAGCAGCGTGCCCTCCACCGGACGGCCGGCAGGATTCGGGCGATCCAGCACCCACACGGCCTTCTTGTGCTTGGCCGCGGCTTCCAGCACATAGCGCAGCGTGGTGATGAAAGTGTAGATACGGCAACCGAGATCCTGCAGATCGACCAGCAGCACGTCGAAGCGGTCCATCATCGTCGCCGTCGGGCGGCGCACCTCGCCATACAGGCTGAACACCGGAATGCCGTGCAGCGGATCGAAGAAATCGGACGATTCGACCATGTTGTCCTGCTTGTCGCCGCGCAGGCCGTGCTGGGGGCCGAAGGCCGCCGACAACTGGATGTCCGGCAGCGCCGCGAGGGCGTCAAGGGAATGGGCCAGGTCGCGGGTGACAGAGGCCGGATGGGCGAGAAGGGCGACCCGCTTGCCCGCCAGCGGGCGGCGCAGGGCAGGATCGGCAAGCAGGCGATCGAGGCCGAACTGGATCATGGTGTAGGGGCTTTCAGGGCGAGGGCGAAACCGTCGCGATGGTGAAAATCGGGTTGACCGGCCGGGTGGCGCAGGGCCCAGTAGCGATGGCTGCCGTCGGCATGTTCGACGACGGCGGTCAGGCCGACCAGCAGATCGCCAGCGGGCAGGAGTTCGGCAGGCAGACGCACGGACAGCTCCAGGCAACGGGACGGCTCGCGCAGGGAAATCTGCGGTGCCGGCCCTGCTGGCGAGGCAATGCGCTGGCGATAATCGTCGAAATCGAAGCGCATCCACTGTCCGTTGGGCGAAAAGTTGAACTCCCGGTAGGCGCGCTCGCCGTCCACGGTCACGAACAGCTCGAAACAGGTATGCGCCCACAGACGTTCCGGTGGCAGGGCCGTCGCCCTGTCGGGAATCCGCAGCGCGCCAGGATCGCCGTCGAGCCGGTAGCCCAGCAGCAAGGCGCCATCCGCCTCGCGCCGCGCCGATACGCCAATGGCGCGCACGCAGGCGTCCGGCGCAGCCGGATGACAGACGAGGGCATGGACAAGGGAATCAGGCATGGCAGGGCGACAGGTGAAATCGGCCCTGCAGTTTAACGGGTCTCGCCCGGCGCGTTAAACTGCACGCACTCCATCGTCGCTTCTTCATGTCCATTTCCAAACCTGTCCAGCGCAACCTGCGTGATCGTGCCCGCCAGGTCGCCCTCTTCGAGATCGGCGGCCTCGTGCTCAGCACCCCGCCCTTCGTGTGGCTGTCGGACGTGCCCTTCATGGACGCCGCCGGCCTGATGTTCGTGCTGGCGCTGATCGCCACCCTCTGGAACGCCGCCTACAACACCGGCTTCGACTGGATCGAAGGGCGCCTCACCGGCCGCCAGGCCGACCAGCGCCCGTGGCTGCTGCGCGTCGCCCATGCCCTCGGCTTCGAAGGCGGCATCCTGCTGATGGGTCTGCCGGTGGTGATGGCATGGACCGGCATGGGCTGGATGGCCGCCCTCGTGGCCGACATCGGCCTCGCCCTGTTCTACGTTGTGTATGCCTTTTTCTTCAACCTGGCCTACGACCGGGTATTTCCCATTACCGCAACGGCCAACTAACCAACCCGGAGCCCCCTCATGCCCACCACCACCCTCATCATCACCGGCATGCAGTCCGACGATTGCCTGCGCACCGTCATGAACGCCATCCAGGACCTGCCCTGCATCGGCCACGTGGAACTCTCCATCGAAACCGGTGCCGCCAGCATCGAACACACCTCCATGGTGTCTGAAGGCGACATCCGCTCGGCCATCGAAGAGGCCGGCTTTCCGACGGAGTAGAAGCGCCCGGCTATAATCCGCGGCTTCGCCTCAGCCAGGATTGCCCCGTGTCCGACCGCCTTGCCGTTCTTCCCCAATACCTCATCCCCAAGCAGGCGCTCACCGTGCTGGCCGGCAAGCTGGCCAGCGCCAAAGCCGGCGGACTCACCACCTCGGTGATTCGCTGGTTCGTCGGCCGCTACGGGGTCAACATGGCCGAGGCGGCCAATCCGGACATCGCCAGCTACGCCAGCTTCAACGACTTCTTCACCCGCCCACTCAAGGCCGGCGCCCGCCCGCTGGCCCAGGCCGACTTCCTCTGCCCGGTGGACGGCGCCATCAGCCAGTTCGGCCGCATCGACCGCGACCAGATCTTCCAGGCCAAGGGCCACAGCTACTCCACCCACGCGCTGGTCGGCGGCGACCGCGATCTGGCGATCCAGTTTCAGGACGGCGAGTTCGCCACCCTTTACCTCAGCCCGCGCGACTACCACCGCATCCACATGCCCTGCGACGGGCGCCTGACGCGGATGATCTACGTCCCCGGCGCCCTGTTTTCGGTCAACCCGACCACCGCCCGCGGCGTACCCGGCCTGTTCGCCCGCAACGAGCGCGTGGTGTGCGTCTTCGAGAACGACGAGATCGGCCCCTTCGTGCTGGTGCTCGTCGGCGCCACCATCGTCGGCAGCATGGCCACCGTGTGGCACGGCCAGATCAACCCGCCACGCCCCGGCAAGATCCAGGAATGGGACTACGCCGCCGGCCAGGTCACGCTCAAAAAGGGCGACGAAATGGGCCGCTTCCTGCTCGGCTCGACGGTCGTCATGCTCTTCCCCAAGAAGCGCCTCCGCTTCACCCCCGAATGGACGCCGACCCGCGCCATCCGCATGGGCGAAGCCATGGGCAGCCGCTGATGCCCTGCCCCGTGGGTCGGACTGAAGTCCGACAACACTGTCGTATCAGCCAGGGGATGTCGGACTGAAGTCCGACCCACACAAAACCGCCATGCGCCTGCCTGCCCTCCCGCTGATCGTCCTCGCCCAGCTCTTCGGCACGTCCCTGTGGTTTTCAGCCAACAGCGCCGGCGACGACCTGATGCGCGCCTGGGGGCTGCTGCCGGCCGATCTCGGCCAGCTCACTAACGCGGTACAGCTCGGCTTCATCGTCGGCACGCTCACCTTCTCCCTCAGCGGCCTCGCCGACCGCTTTCCGGCCAGCCGCATCTTCGCCATCTGTGCGCTGCTCGGCGCCGCCGCCAACGCCGGCTTTGCACTGCTCGCCGACGGCATGGGCAGTGCGCTGGCCTTTCGCTTTGCGGTCGGGCTGGCGCTGGCCGGGGTCTACCCGCTGGGCATGAAGCTGGTCGTCAGCTGGGTGCCGGAGCAAGCCGGCCACGCGCTGGCCTGGCTGGTCGGCATGCTCACCCTCGGCACCGCCTTGCCCCACGGCGTGCGCTTTCTCGATGCGGGCTGGAGCTGGCAAGCCACGGTGCTGGTGTCGTCGGGCCTCGCCGTGCTGGCTGCCGGGCTGATCGCCAGCCTCGGTGACGGCCCGCATCTCACCCGCAAGGCCGGTGCGCCGCCGCTGCGCCTCGGCCGCGTGCTCTACGCCCTGGCCGAACCGCGCTTCCGGGCCTCGGCCCTTGGCTACTTCGGCCATCAATGGGAGCTGTATGCCTTCTGGACGCTGGTGCCGCTGCTGGTTGGCGCGGCCCGCCCGGGGCCGGTATCGGGCCCGGCCTTCGCAGTCATCGGCATCGGCGCACTCGGTTGCGTGCTCGGCGGCTACGTCAGCCGCAAGGCCGGCAGCGCCCGCGTGGCCGCCGTAGCGCTGGCCATCTCGGCGGCCTGCTGCGCGCTTTATCCGTTTTTGAAGGGCGCGCCGGAATGGCTGCTCGCCGCAGTGATGCTGGTGTGGGGCGCCAGCGTGGTCGCCGACTCACCGCACTTCTCGGCCCTGTCGGCCCGCGCCTGCCCGCCGGAAATCGTCGGCAGCGCGCTGGCCTTCCAGAACGCCATCGGCTTCGCCATCACCATGGGCTCCATCGCCCTCACCACCCGCATGTGGCCGGACATTCACGAGCAAGTCGCGTGGATCCTGCTGCCGGGGCCCGTGCTGGGGCTGGTGGCGCTGGCACCGTTGTGGCGAAGGGCGCCTGGCTGACACAGCCCGGAGAGGCCATTGTTCCCGTTCACAACGGGCATAATGCGCGCCCCTTCCACGACTTCAATCCAAATGACCACCCCCGCCGACCAATCGATAGTGCGACGTCGCCTTGATGGACTGGATCTTCTGCGTTTCTTTGCTGCGGCTTCTGTACTTTTCTATCACTTCTATTTCATAGGCCCACTGCAAGGCTTCTGGTCCAATACCCTTTATACACCCCTCGCCCACTGGGGAGACTTGGGTGTAGACCTGTTTTTCGTGATTAGCGGATTCGTGATTACCCTCACCTCGGAGAACCGGGGGGCTATTGCTTTCATAAGAGCCCGCGCAGGCCGGCTGATTCCAACATTTTTTATCTGCTCCTCAATAATCGCTGGAATTGCTTTGATGAAACCCGGAGCCGATATTGCCGATATCCTGCTCCGCTGGCTGAGCAGCCAGATGTTCTTCCCCCAAGTGTTCGGGCTAACATTCCTGTCGGCCGTCTATTGGACCCTCGCCATCGAAGTCCAGTTTTACGGGATGGTAGCCATCCTGTTGGCGCTTGGCCTGTGGAAACGATTCAATGACCTCATCATCTGGAGCTGGCTGCTTACAGCCTTTGTGCTGCAGTACATCGGTGGGCCGACCTGGCTAGCCACTGCCTTGATCTCCGAATATGCCGGACACTTTGTCGCAGGCATGGTCTTATATCGAATAAATACCGGCCAGCCGCCACGTTTCGCTTGGGCCGCACTGTTCCTCGCCTGTGCACTTATATCCAAACACATCCAACATATCGATGAATGGTTGGGAGGCAGTTACCAGACGTTCTTCCCCCTTGCAGGCATTGTCTTGGCGGCCCCCACCCTGCTGGCCACGGTGATGCTTGCCGCGAGGGCGCCGGCCTTCTCCCCACGATTGGCCACAGCAGCTGCAGTGCTGGGCACCATGAGCTATCCCTTTTATTTACTCCATGCCGATCTGGGCTTTTGGTCTCAAATAGTCTTCAAACGCAAGTTGTTTAGCATGTACCCCTCCCTGGTCGAGTGGATCAGTTACCCCATGATTGCAGTTGGAGCAATCGTGTTGTCTCTCTGGCTATCATGGCTAGTCGCAACGTGGATCGAGCCAAAACTACAAAGCAAAATGAGCTTGCTTATGCTCGGTGGCCAAGGCTGTCGCACAGCCTCTCACAGAGCCTGAACCCCTGCAGGAATAGCGGCCGCCACGACATGGCCCCTGCACAGAAGAAAGCGCACCTCACTCCCGCCCCATCCTCAATATTCTCACCGCCCCACCCGCCACCACCACGCCGATCAGGCTGCCGATTAGCCAGTCCGGCCACGGGTGGCCCAGCCAGGCGACCAGCAGCCCAGCGACGATGACGCCGACGTTGGCGAGGGCGTCATTGGCGGTGAAGATGTAGCTGGCCTTCATGTGGGCGCCGCCATTGCGGTGGCGGGCGATGAGGGCCATGCAGGTGAGGTTGGCTGCGAGGGCCAGGGCTGAGATACCCATCATGGCCGAGGCGAGGGTGGTGGAGCCGTGCAGCACGTGCTCGGCCACCTGCCCGAACAAACCCAACCCGAGCAGCAACTGCAACCAGCCGGCGAAACGCGCCGCCTTCAGTTGCAGCGCCGCGCCGCGCCCCACCGCGTACAGCGCCACCGCATACACCGCCGCGTCGGCAAACATGTCCAGGCCATCGGCCAGCAAACCCGACGACTCGGCCCACCAGCCGGCCAGCCCCTCGATCACGAACATCGCCGCGTTGATCGCCAGCAACCACGACAAGGCCCGCCGCTCGGCCGCCGGGTCGCTCACCTTGGCCACCGGCGCCCCCTCAGCGGGGCCGCTGGCGAGACGCTCGCAGCCCATGCCCAGACGGGCGATGCGCGCCTCGATCTCCTCCACCGGCGCCGCATGCCACACGCTCACCGTCCGTTCCAGCAAATCGAACTCCAGCCCGTGCGCCTGGCCGTCCAGCGCCATGCGCACCAGCGACTCCTCGGCCGGACAATCCATGTCACCCACCCGGAAACGCGACACACAACGCGCCTCGCCCGGCGCTGCCACGGCCTCACCGCAGCTCACCCGCTCCGCCGCCCCCCCGCCGCTACACCCGCACCCCGTCGAAGAACACGAAGATTCACTCATTCCCGGCACCCGCCTTTTTAAGCTGTGGGCCGGATTTTAATCCGGCAGCCTCATCCGAAATGACGCGTGTTGTCGGATTAAAATCCGACCCACAGGAACGCGTCCCAATCTCCGGTCCACACTCTCCATGAACACCTTCCCGATCCGCTACGTCGAACCCGTCTTCCGCCCGCCCTCCGAGGCCGAATCCCTGATTCTGCCGGTCACCGACGGCTGCTCATGGAACAACTGTACGTTTTGCGAGATG
>ERZ724524.884-NODE-884-length-19677-cov-5.461880_pt1 | contig 19677 bp, 17 predicted proteins | sample MGYA00376057_ERZ724524 | MGnify/ENA primary metagenome ERZ724524 (study PRJEB28724, sample SAMN07190888) | wastewater metagenome | isolation source: influent of sewage treatment plant in Hong Hong | place: USA: Christiansburg, Virginia | collected 2016-03-01 ...
GGTTGATGTCGTGATTTGAATTTCAATGTCAGTCGCCAGCAAGGTCAAACGATCACCCTGCTTTTCAAGCAGCACATTCGACAGAATTGGCAGTGTATGGCGACGTTCAACGATGCCTGATACTGACTGCAAGGGAGCCAAAAGTTTGTCCCTATGGGTTTTGATTAGAACCATAAATTAAATTCCTTTAATAACTATATCCGGAACAATTCTGTGGATAACTATAATTAATATATATTTTTCATGGAGTTAGTTATAAAAACACCCTCCGCAAAAAGCTCTGAATTGGCTGTGGATGAAAACTGGATAATTTTCGCATAAAGCGGGAATCACACGATTACCCACATTGCACTGACAGCTACTTCACAGGTTTATCAACAGCATTTACCCCTTTAAAACTTGTAACAGTACATGCAGATCATGGTTGAGTTCGCTTTCCTTGGTGCGCAAGGAATCGATGGTTTTCACAGCATGGATCACCGTTGTATGGTCGCGCCCGCCAAATGCGTCGCCAATTTCAGGATAGCTGTGGGTTGTTACTTCACGGCACAACCACATGGCAACTTGGCGCGGGCGAGCAATGGCGCGCGTGCGTTTCTTTGAAAAAAGCTCGGCAACCTTGATCTTGTAATAGTCGGCGACAGTTTTCTGAATATTGTCCATGCCGACATTGCGGTTTGAACCAATCAGATCTTTCAGTGCTTCCTTGGCTAGATCAAGGGCAATGACGCGACCGTGGAAAGAAGAGTAGGCCAGTACTTTCTTCAATGCGCCTTCCAGCTCGCGAACATTTGAGCGCAAATGCTTCGCAATGAAGAAAGACACTTCATCATCCAGCAACATGCCTTCAGCTTCGGCCTTTTTCTTGAGAATGGCAACGCGCATCTCAAGTTCAGGCGGCTCGATTTGAACCGTCAAACCCCAGTCGAAACGGGTTACCAGGCGATCGTCGAGACCATTAATGTCTTTCGGATAGGTATCGCAGGTAATGATAATTTGCTTGCGCGCTTCAATCAGTGCGTTGAACAGAAAGAAAAACTCTTCCTGTGAACGGTTCTTGCCATTGAAAAATTGTACGTCATCGAGCAAGAGCACATCCAGCGAGCGATAGGTACGCTTGAAGGTATCGAAAGATTTTTGCTGGTAGGCACGGACGACATCGGAGTAGTAATCCTCGGCGTGAACGTAGCGCACTACCTTTTGAGGATTTTCCGCAACGATGGTATTGCCGATGGCGTGAATGAGGTGGGTTTTGCCAAGGCCCGCACCACCGTAAATAAACAGTGGGTTGTAAGCGCCGCCGGGATTATTGGCAACTTGAACCGCCGCCGCCCGGGCCAGGTCATTGGCCTTGCCGACAATCAGGTTGTCGAAAGTCATTGACGGAAAAAGGCGCGATTTTTCGTAAGAATTGTTCTTCGGCGAGTTTCGCGGATCCTGTATCACCGGTGCTGACGTATTCGACTTACTGGTAGCTGGGGATACATCCCCTTTGTTCGTGACAACTGCCTTGCCGGCACCAATGATCAATGCAATGCTGATTGGCGCCTTGAAGAAAGTTTGCGCATATTCTTCAATGCGAACTGCATAACGATCACGCACCCATTTGAGAATGAAACTGTTCGGGGCAATCAGGCGCAGGCCATCTTGCGGCGCACTTTCACCTTCGAGCCGCAATGGCTTGATCCAGGTATTGAATTGTTGCGCAGGCAACTCCTGCTCAAAACGCAGCAGACAGGATTCCCAGAAACCAGCCATGACCAACCAGACTCCTCCCCGCACAGTCATCAAGTCTTGCTGGCGGTTTTTAACTATTTGATTTAATTCAAGCTACTTAAATAAAATTGGCGACTGCTGAGTTGCCTAGAGGGCAAGATTCTACCTTGTCACCAACAAGTTATCCACAGCTTTAATAAATAATTGGACTTGACAATACGGGTGCAAACGAGGTGTAATCGCTCGTTTTTCTTCGCACATCAAGGGAATACCAACATGAAACGCACGTATCAACCGTCGGTCGTGCGCCGCAAGCGCACCCATGGCTTCCTGGTCCGTATGCGCACCAAGGGTGGCCGTGCAGTCATTGCTGCTCGCCGCGCCAAAGGCCGCACACGTCTGGCTGTATAAGCCGGACGTTCAGGCGGGGTGAATCAATCCTTCGCCAGAAGCTATCGCCTGACAAAAACGGATGAATTTTCATCCGTTTTTGGTTTCAGGAAAGCGATTCGCGGCAAACTGATCATGCTGCACTATCAGCCACGTGCCGAGGGAATGAATGATCCTCGACTGGGTTTGGTGGTGGGGAAAAAACAGCTGAAAAAAGCCGTTGACCGTAACATTTTCAAGCGGGTTATCCGCGAACAGTTTCGTCTTTGCCGAGCCGAGCTACCTGCTGTCGATCTGGTTGTCAGGCTGGCTGTAAAACCGGTGAAAACAAATCGCAAGATCGTTGCTGATGAATTTCTGATGCTGGTAAAAAAATTACCACGTCAGTTGTATAGCAAATGAAAAAATTGTTGATAGGGCTTCTCCGAGCTTATCAGTATGCAATAAGCCCGTTTTTTTTTTTTTTCTGCCGTTATTATCCGAGTTGCTCGGAATATGCGGTGGAAGCAGTACAGAAACACGGTGCCATGAAAGGCAGCTGGTTGGGCGCCAAACGCGTCTGCCGCTGTCATCCTTGGCATCCCGGCGGGTATGATCCCGTACCTTGATTTTTGAATTTTTTACGTAGGTTGTTAATGGACACTCGTCGCCTGATACTGGTTATGATCTTTGCTTTCTCCAGCTTCATGCTCTGGGAAAGCTGGCAGAAATTCAACCAGCCCAAGCCTCCGGCTGACGCCGTCGCGGCAAAACAAACCGGTACGTCTACTCCGACACCCACGCCGACCACCAATTTGCAAGCTGCTGGTTCAGTTCCGGTTGTGCCAACTGCCACGGTCGCTGTGCCTGTTGTTGATAGCTTTGTAGTGAGCACGGATCTGGTCAAGGCAAATATTTCTGCCCAGGGCGGCGATATCGTTCAACTCGAACTGCTGCGCTACAAGGAACACGACAACAAGGACAAAACCTTTGTTCTGTTCGACGCCAAGCATCAATATCTGGCGCAGAGCGGCATGATCGGTGAGGGTTTGCCGAGCCATCGCACAACCTTCAAGCGGGTTGCCGGCCCAACCGAACTGGCTGACGGTGCCAATGAACTCAAGGTTCGTCTTGAAACGACGACCGCAACCGGCGTCAAGGTTGCCAAGGTGCTGACCTTCAAGCGTGGTTCCTATCTGATTGATGTAGCCTGGGAAGTCGTCAATGGCTCTGATAAGCCTTTGAATTCACATGCTTACTTCCAGTTGCAGCGTGATGATGTGGCACCGGAAGGCGAATCAAAGATGGTTTCCACCTTCACCGGCCCGGCCGTTTTCACTGATGCCGAGAAGTACCAGAAGATTGATTTTGGTGACATCGCCAAGGACAAGGCCAAGTTTGCCAAGACTGCTGATAACGGCTGGCTGGCCATGGTTCAGCACTATTTCGTGGCAGCTCTGGTACCGCAGGAAAAAACCCAGCGCGAGTACTACATGCGCAAGGTTGAAGGCGCCAATGCCTTCCAGGCCGGCCTAATCGTGCCGCTGGCCGAAATTGCGCCGGGCGCAACCGGACAAACCTCAGTTGGCCTTTTTGCCGGCCCGCAGGAACAGGCTGCACTCAAAAAACTGGCGCCAGGACTTGATTTGGTCGTCGATTATGGCTGGCTGACCGTGGTTGCCGCACCGATTTTCTGGGCGCTGGAAGCGATTCACAGTTTGGTTGGCAACTGGGGCTGGGCGATTGTCATTCTGACCATCATCATCAAGGGTATTTTCTACCCGCTTTCAGCCGCTTCGTACAAGTCAATGGCCAAAATGAAGGTGCTGACGCCGCGACTGATGCAGTTGAAGGAGCGCTTTGGTGACGACAAGCAGCGTCTGAATCAGGAAATGATGAAGATGTACCAGACGGAAAAGGTCAATCCGCTCGGTGGCTGTTTGCCGATTCTGGTGCAGATTCCGGTCTTCATTTCGCTTTATTGGGTACTGCTCGGCGCCGTTGAAATGCGCGATGCACCGTGGATTCTGTGGATCAAGGACTTGGCCTCGGCTGACCCATACTACATTCTGCCGGTGATCATGATTATTTCCATGTTCGTCCAGACCAAGCTTAATCCCACACCACCGGACCCGATTCAGGCCAAGGTCATGATGATGATGCCCTTCATGTTCGGCATCATGTTCCTCTGGTTCCCGGCCGGTCTGGTGCTTTACTGGGTGGTCAACAACGTGCTGTCAATTGCCCAGCAGTGGCAGATCACGCGGATGATCGAAGGTGGCGGCAAGGCTGCCAACGACGCCAAGGCTTAAGGTGTGAGTGGTGTAAAACCAGCGGATACCATCGCCGCCATTGCCACGGCCCCTGGTCGTGGCGGTGTTGGTGTGATCCGGATCTCGGGCAGCAATTTGCTGCCCTTTTCTTTGGCGCTGACCGGCAAGACACCCAAGCCGCGCTATGCGACGCTGGCTGACTTCAAGGGTGCCGATGGTGTTACGGTCGACAGCGGAATTCTGTTGTTTTTTCCCGGCCCCCACTCCTTTACTGGCGAGGATGTGCTCGAACTGCAGGGCCATGGCGGCCCGGTCGTCATGAATATGCTGCTTGCCCGTTGCCTTGACCTCGGTGCCCGTCTGGCTGAGCCGGGTGAGTTCAGTCGCCGCGCCTTTCTCAATGGCAAGATTGATCTGGCTCAGGCTGAGGCGGTTGCCGATCTGATTGATGCAGCCACTGCAAGCGCTGCCCGTTCGGCAGTTCGTTCCTTGCAAGGCGAGTTTTCAAAAGCTATCGATGGCCTGACTGACGAGTTGATCAACCTGCGCATGCTGGTTGAAGCAACGCTCGATTTCCCGGAAGAAGATATTGATTTTCTCAAGGCTGCCGATGCCTTTGGTCGATTGGCGCGACTGCAACTGAAACTGGCTGAGATTTTTGATCGTGCCAGCCAGGGCAAACTGCTGCAATCAGGCTTGCATGTCGTCCTTGCCGGTCAGCCTAACGTCGGTAAATCATCCTTACTCAATCGCCTCGCTGGTGACGATCTGGCCATCGTTACGGCCATTGCTGGCACGACACGCGATGCTTTGCGTTCAACCATCCAGATTGAAGGAATTCCTCTCCACATCATCGACACTGCCGGCCTGCGCGAAACGGATGACGAGGTTGAAAAAATTGGCATAGAACGAAGCTGGAAAGAAATCGAACGTTCAGATGTCGTACTTTTGCTGGTTGATGCTCGAAATGGCGTTAGTGAAACTGATCGTGAAATTCTGGCGCGTCTCCCAGAGCGCCTGAAACGAATTACGGTTTATAACAAGATTGATCTGGCCGGTACTGAAGCGGAACGCCATGACGAATCCGATGGTACGGCAATTTCTCTTTCAGCCCGTTCCGGCGAGGGAATAGAACTCCTGCGCCAGGAACTCCTGAAAATAGCTGGCTGGCACCAGACCGATGATGTCTTCATCGCCCGTGAGCGCCATTTGCGTGCTTTGACCAGTGCCCAGTCACACATTGTTGCGGCTCGCGATGTAGCAGAAGGTGTTATGCCTGCCCTTGAACTGTTCGCCGAAGAACTTCGACTTGCCCAACAAGCACTAGGTCAAATCACTGGCACATTTACTGCTGACGACCTTTTAGGCGTCATATTCAGCCGGTTTTGCATTGGCAAGTAGTCTTTATTTGAGCCGAATCCACCCTGTAGACAAACCTGTGGAGAAGCTATGGGCACATTGGGGATAAATTGATTATTGGGAAAAAGGCAGAAACAATCCCCATTTCATCCACAGTGTTTAATGGCACTTCTCAAGATGCAAATTTTTCCTATAACACGCTGTTTTATTGTGAAATAATAAAGTTATCCACAAAGTTGTTGCTAAGTTATTAGTAATAGTTCTTTAATTTAAAGTTTTATAGAAAACAGTAACAAGTACCGTTTTTCAAGGTTTATCTCAAACTTGAAAAATTATTAGCGCTCTGCTTCAAAACGATTTCGTCGAATGATTGCACCGGCAATTTCGTGACTGATTGCATCGGCATCAGGCAAATTATTTGGCCGGAAAACAATCAGGGGAATACCCAGACTTTGCAAAGCTTGCCGTTTTTCTTCTTCCGGGGATACACCAGAAGCTTCAAGTACTGGCCAGGAAAGTTCGATTGCGGCAACGATGGAAAAATCCTCGCTACAAACGACAAAATCGACCCCGCGTCCGAGCATGCTGCTCAATCGCTGAGCTTCCGGGCGGCCTCTTAGAAGTGCCAGCTGGGCTACACCAACCTGTGCAAAGATGGTCATGCTGGGCATGGCTTCACACAGACGATGGTAAAGATCCTGCTCACTATCGTTAAGCAGTCGATACTTTTGGCGTTTGGGCAGTTCTACAAAGCGGGTACCGGGGTCGAGACCGAGATCTTGTTGCTGCCAAGCCTTGGGTTCAGTTTTTCGCGAAATGGTTATTGGCGGGATTTTTTCAGGATTACCTGATGCTTTGTTCCGCAGTAACAAGACCGTTGCAAGGCCGGCTGCTGCAAGTAAAAGGGCGATGGTAAGTAGATCCATTATTTGGCTTTCGTTTCTCGCTTGGAATGATGACATGAAAACGAGTAGGCGTATGCGACACCGGGTGGCTGACACACTGAACTTTCGGGTTGAATAAATGCTTGAATTGCTTGAACCGGGTTTGTTTGGATTGATTCTGGCGGCCTTTATCGCGGGGGCAGTTGATGCCGTCGTGGGTGGTGGTGGTCTGATCCAGATTCCTGCGCTTTTTGCTGTGCATCCGGGTGAGTCAGCGGCAACCCTTTTTGGCACCAACAAGTGCGCCAGCGTGGTGGGAACAGCAAATGCAACCTGGCGCTATGCGCGGCAGGTAACAATGCCGTTGCGAACCATTTTGCCAGCGGCGTTGGCGGCTTTTGCCCTCTCCTATTTGGGTGCGGCAGCAGTTGCCTGGCTACCCAAAAATGCCATTCGCCCAATGATTCTGGTTTTGCTCATATTTGCTGCGGTCTACACACTAAAACGCAAGGATTTTGGTCTTGAGCATCGTCCGGCACATGCCGGTCATCGCGAGCTGTTCTATGCCTTGTTACTTGGCGGCGTCATTGGGTTTTATGATGGTTTTTTCGGGCCGGGAACCGGAAGCTTTCTGATCTTTCTCTTTGTTCGTTTCTTCGGTTTTGATTTTCTGCATGCCTCGGCTGGCGCCAAAGTGGTTAATGTGGCGACGAATCTGGCTGCCCTCGCCTATTTTGTGCCGAATGGTTACGTCTTGCCCTTCCTGGCGGTCGCTATGGCGCTGGCCAATGTCAGTGGCTCTATGGCGGGTACCTGGTTGGCTTTGAAGCGCGGTAGCGCATTTATCCGGCAGGTTTTCCTCGTCATCGTGGGGGTATTGATCGTCAAATTTGCCTGGGATACTTTGGCACTTTTCCACTAAAATTCAGGGACTTCGTTCAAGGATCAGGCTCATGCGCTTAACGCTGGTACACCCCGCTGGCTTTAATTTTGTACCCGGCCAGCCGGACTTTTCGGTATTGGCTAATCGCATGCCGCCTATCGGCATCATGCAACTGGCCAGTTGGCTGGAAAAGTTTGGTCACAGTGTGCAGCTGCATGATTGTCTTGGGCCTTATGCACCATCGACGATCGCCGAAAATGCCGAGATTGTGCTGGCGACCGATCCGGAAATGGTTGGTTTCTCGGCGACGACGTCCGGCTTCATGGATGCGATTGAAATCGCTACCTATATTCGCGAACGTCGACCGGAGATCAAGATCGTTTTCGGCAATGTACATGTCTCGTCGCTCGGCGCGCCCATCCTCGAACATTTTCCGGAAATCGATTATCTGGTGATCGGTGAAGGCGAAGGCGCTTTCCTTGAACTGGCTGACGGCAATCCGCTGGCAGGCATCGGTAATCTGATCTATCGCGACGACAGCGGCAAGATCCGGATTAATCCACGGCGAGACCGGATTCTGGATCTCGACGAACTGCCCTTCCCTGCCTACGAGAAACTGGCCGGTTTCCCGCACGCCTATCACCTGCCCCTTTTTGCCTTCGAAAAGCGCTATGGCGCGACGATGATCACGTCGCGCGGCTGTCCCTACACCTGCTCATTCTGTGACCGTACGGTCTTTGAACGCCTGTACAAGACCAATTCGGCGCAATATACCTACGATCATATGAAGTACCTGCGCGACAAGTTCGGCGTCTATCACATCAACATGTATGACGACTTGTTCACCGCCAAGAAGCAGCGCGTCATGGATTTGTGTCAGTTGCTGATCGACAAGCCACTGGGTGTTCAGTGGAACTGCGCGATCCGCACCGGCCATACCTCGGATGAAATGCTGGCCCAACTGAAGAAAGCCGGCGTGCTGATGGTCTCGATGGGCATTGAATCGGCTGATCCGATGATGATGGAGCGTCACAAGGCCGGCGTGACACTGGAAGCGGTACGCGACACGGTACGACAGATTCACGCCGCCGGGATGCGCGCCAAGGGCTTGTTTATCTTTGGCATGCCGGGCGAAACGCCGGAAACAGTCAAAGTGACCAGTGATTTCATTTTGTCGCTCGAACTCGATGAGATGAACATGACCAAGTTCAGCCCGTTGCACGGCGCGCCAATCTGGGACGAGTGCGCCAACAGCACCGAGTCGGGTGAGTTCATTGAAGACTGGCGACTGATGAATTGCCTGAACTTTGTCTTTTTGCCGAAAGGTTTCAGTTCGCGTGAAGAGATGGACGCGCTCTACAACTGGCACGTCAAGCGCTTCTACGACAGCAAGGGCTATCGCCGGCGCTTTGCCAAGCGCCTCTGGGCCCACCGCTGGAGCTTGTGGCATGTACTAAAGCACTTGCCGGAAACGATTGCGGCGGCGCGCTATTTCAGTGCCAACAAGGAGCAGCTGGAAAAGGCCAAACGCGAGTTTGCGCTGCATCCGCGTCAGCCGGTTGGGCTTAAACCTTTCCTGAGTGCCGATTTGCAGGTCGATAACATTGTGGCGATGTCACCAATCAAAATTTCACGGCGGGAGGCAATCAAAATGGTCATGCCTGTTGTCGAGGCGACAGCTTGTTGTACGCCGCCCAACTTGCAGGCAGCGGTATAATTCGGCCCATATTTCAGGGTTAAGTATGAAAAAAAAGCATATTTTTGGTCATTTTGGGCTGTTGACCGCAACAATTCTCGTTTTGACACTCAATGGTTGCGGTAGTGGCAATGCGGCGATCAAGGCGGCTGAAGAAAAAGAGGCCGCCACGCTGGCGACAACCAAGGGTCGAGTATCATCCGCCCAAGGCCTGCGTCTGGGCTATGCCTGCTGTAATTTGCGGTATTCCGGCGACTGGGTCAGCGACATGGGATCTGGCGAATTGCCGTTTATTGCTGTCGGTACGCAAATTCTGGTTCGCGAAGTCGAAGGTGCGCGTGCCAATGTTGAGGCAGACGGCAAATCGTATCGTTTTGGACACGATTACGGCAGATCACAGGAAAAAACGCCGGAATGGGTCGACAAACTCGTTGTTCTCGATGACCCGGCACCCAAGCTCGCCAAGTTTCCGGCAAACATTCGGGCAATCATTGAAGCTGGCAAGCTGGCCAAAGGCATGACCAAGGAGCAGGTGATCATGTCCATGGGCTATCCGGCGACCAGTGATACACCCAAACTCGAGGCTGCGGTCTGGAAATATTACTGGCTGCGGTATCCGCTTGAAGTGCATTGGAGCGGTGGTCGGGTTAGCAAAATTGAAGGCAATGCCGATATTGTTGCCAAGGCGACCATGACCGGTGCAGGGGTAGCGCCAACTGCCGAGATCAAGTCCAAGACCCAAGGAGGTAAGGGTGCAAAATCCGACAAGAGCAGAAAATAGTGCGAATTGCGATGTTTTGGTCATCGGTGGCGGCCCGGCGGGAACCACTGTAGCGCCTTTACTGGCTGAAAAAGGTTACAAGGTGGTGTTGCTGGAAAAGGCGCTCCATCCGCGCTTTCATGTCGGTGAATCGCTCCTTCCTGCAAACTTACCGTTGTTCGAGCGGATGGGCGTGGCCGAGGAAATCAAGGCCATCGGCATGGAAAAATGGGGGGCAGAGTTTGTTTCCCCGCTACATGAGATGTCGCAATCCTTTGAGTTTGCCGATGCTTGGGACAAATCCATGCCGCACGCTTATCAGGTCAAGCGCGCTGAGTTTGACACCATCCTGATTCGTAACGCCGAGAAAAAAGGGGTTGAGGTGCATGAGTGCACCAAGGCCAAATCGGTCGATTTTCTGCCGGGCAATACCGGGGCAGTCATCCGTGCCGAACGTGATGATGGTGAGCAATTTGAATGGAAGGCGAAGTTTGTCGTCGATGCCTCCGGACGTGACACCTTCCTGGCCAATCGTTTCCAGATCAAGCATCGCAACCCTAAGCACAACAGTTCAGCTATTTATGGTCATTTCACCGGTGCCAGACGTAATGAAGGCCAGGCGGAAGGCAACATCACCATTTTCTGGTTCGATCATGGCTGGTTCTGGTTCATTCCGATGCAGGGTGATGTAACCAGCGTTGGTATGGTGACCTGGCCGTACTTTATGAAAACCAAGGGCTCGCGGACAGTTGAGCAGTTTTTGCGCGATGGCATTGCCATGTGCCCGGCGCTGAGCGAGCGTATGAAAGCGGCTACGCTGGTCAATGAAGTCGAGGCGACTGGCAACTTCTCCTATGTTTCCGAGCGTAATCACGGCGAAAACTACTTGTTACTGGGCGATGCTTATGCCTTTATTGACCCGGTATTTTCTTCCGGTGTTTTGCTGGCGATGAACAGCGGCGTGATCGGCGCAGAAGCTATCGATACCTGCCTGAGCAAGCCGGCCGAAGCACCGGCGGCGCTCAAGCGGTTTGACGCATTGATGCAGCATGGGCCGAAAGAATTCTCGTGGTTCATCTACCGCGTTACCAACCCGATCATGCGTGATTTCTTCATGCATCCGAAGAACATATTCCGCGTCAAGGAAGCCTTGTTGTCGGTTCTGGCCGGCGATATTTTTGGCAAAACACCAATTTGGCGTTCGATCACCATGTTCAAGGTGCTGTATTACATCGCCAATATCATTCAGCCGAGACGCGCTTTCATCGGCTGGAAACGTCGACGCTTCAATATTCGTCCGGTAAATGACCCGGCGATGAACTCAGCCTAGTGAATCTGACGCTCCTGACTGCCAGTAACAACGAAGTGCTGCCCTGCCTCGCCGATGCGGCTGAGCGTGTGCTAGGCGCAAGTTCCATCGGTTTGTTGCCGGCGGAGCGCGCTGCCGGCTGGCCAGTGCAATCGATTCCGGCCCTTTTGCTGGGTCGGGTTGGCAACAGTTTGCAGGAGATTTGGCGGCTCGATACGGCTTGTCAGTCCGGGATCAGTGAAGGCATCAGTTATCGACGTGCAGGTCCTTTGCTGTATGGGGTCATTGAACTTGATGAGAGCGCCTTTGCAGAGGACGATTCCCCTTTGCAAGCGGCAACTGAAGAAGCCTATCGGCGAATTTTTCGTCTGATCGAACGTGAAGGGCTGCCACATTTGTGGCGGGTCTGGAATTATCTGGCCGACATCAATCGCGAAAGCGATGGGCTGGAACGTTATCGCCAGTTCAATATCGGTCGACAAGATGCCTTCATTGAATTCAGCCGGGGTGCTACCGGCAATGTGCCGGCAGCCTGCGCGATTGGACTGGCTGGCGGGCCGTTGAGTATTGCTTTCATGGCTGGCAATCAGCCGGCGGTGCCGGTCGAGAATCCGCGTCAGGTCAGTGCCTATAATTACCCGGCCAGCTACGGACCGCGTAGCCCCACTTTTTCACGTGCGGCGCTGGTTTATTTGCCAGGGCAGGAAATATTGTTTATTTCCGGCACGGCCAGTATTGTGGGGCACCAAACGGTGCATCCCGGCGATGTGGCGGGACAATGCGAGGAATCTTTGGCCAATGTTGCAGCGGTGCTGGCTGCGGCCAGTGCGGCGAGTCGGGGTGTGACGTATCGCCTGGAAACCCTCTGCTATCGCGTTTATGTACGCCACGTTGAAGATTTTCCAGTTATACGTGACATTTTGCTGGCTCGTCTCGGCGCAGCGGTGGAAATTGTTTATCTTCAGGCTGATATTTGCCGGTCTGACTTGCTGATTGAAATTGAAGCCATGGCTTCGCAGGCCTTGGGGAGTTGCTGATGTCCCGTTTTTTCAAAATTGCTTTAAGTGTCTTGGTTCTGACAAGCAGTGCAGTGCAGGCGGAAGAAAAGCCCTTGTGGGAAGCGGGTATCGGCGTTGCTGCCCTCAGTTTTCCTTCCTATCGGGGTTCTGATCAGACCAATAATTTTCTGATGCCGGTCCCGATGTTTTCCTATCACGGCGACTTTTTCAAGGCTGACCGCCACGGCATACGCGCCAGTTTCTTCGATTCGGATTTTATTGATCTGACGGTCAGCATGGCGCTTTCTCCACCTGCCAGCAGTAAGGATATCAAGGCGCGCAGCAGGATGAGCGACCTTGAAGGCACGTTTGAAATCGGCCCGCAGATCGATTTGACCTTCTGGCGTTCGGAAAATCGCGCGCGCTTTGTCAAACTGCTGATGCCCCTGCGTGCTGCGGTGACAGTTGAAGGTTCACCGCAGAGCGTCGGCTGGGTTTTCCATCCCAAGCTCAATATGGATATTACCGATCTGCCCGGCATGCCGGGCTGGAATCTTGGCTTGTTGGCCGGGCCGGTCTTCGGTAACCAGCGCCAGAATGCCTACTATTACAGTGTTGCGCCACAATATGCGACCACAGCGCGCCCGGTCTACGAGGCAAATGCTGGCTATGCGGGTATGCAATACACAATGGGGTTTTCCAAGCGCTTCCCGAAATTCTGGGTTGGTACTTTCCTGCGTTATGACAACCTTTCTGGTGCCACTTTCGAGGATAGCCCCCTGGTCAAGCAGAAGGACTATTTTGCCGGTGGCGTTGCCATCACCTGGGTTCTGGGCGAATCGTCGACGCGTGTGCAAGTGAATGATTGAGTCGCAGCGCCCGAGCGGCCTGCTCTGGGCAGCCTATGAATATGTTGTCATGGTCTTTGGTCTGGGCCTGTTGGCGTTTATTTGTCTGCTCTGGCTGCCTTTTGCGATGATTCTCTATCCACTTTTGCCACGCAAATGGGGCGAGTATGTCGGGCGGCGCTTTATCACCTACGGTTTCCGTTTTTATCTGCGTTGTCTGGAAATTGTTTGTGCATTTCATCTTGATCTGGCAGATCTGGATCAACTGCGCAATGAAGGGCCGCTGATACTGGCGGCTAATCACCCTTCCCTGATGGATGCCGGGATGTTGACTTCACGTCTGCCCAATACCGTTTGCGTGATGAAAGCAGCGTTGTTGGATAACCTGTTGTTTGGTGCTGCGGCCCGGCTTGCCCGCTACATTCGCAATAACGCACCGCTGGAAACCATCCTCAGCGCCCGAGAGGAACTGCGTGGTGGCGCGCATTTGGTAATTTTTCCCGAAGGTACGCGGACCGAACATTTTCCTGTTGGCCCCTGCCAAAAAAGCACCGGCCTGATTTCTAGCCGGACGGGAACGCCGGTACAAACCCTGTTGATCGAATTTAGTACGCCTTATCTGGGCAAGGACTGGCCGCTTTTCAAACGACCAGCCCTGCCCTTGCGGGTGCGCGTCCGACTTGGCCGGCGTTTTGCACCACCGAAGGATGTCAGTGCCTTTACTCGTGAGCTGGATGCTTATTTCAGTCAGGAATTAGGTAAAAATTCCGGGGTAATTTCGTCGTCGACCGTAACAGATGAAGTTCAGTCGCCATTGGGCAATGCGCATTGAGAATCCATGTCCCACACCTCGACTAGTCACCTCGTCCTGATCCCCAGTTACAACCCCGGCCCGAAAGTGCTGGCCACGATTCGTGCTGCCCGTGCCCAGTGGGCGCCGGTCTGGGTAGTGGTTGATGGCAGCAATGACGGTAGTGCCGAGCAATTGCAGGCGCTGGCCGCCGGTGACCCGGGCATGAAGGTGATTGTCCTGCCGGAAAATCGCGGCAAGGGTTCAGCCGTGCTTGAAGGCATGCAGCAGGCTGCGGCGCAGGGTTTCACACATGCCTTGACGATGGATTCTGATGGCCAGCATCCAGCCGACCTGATCCCTGCATTCATGGCGGCTTCGCAAGCCGAGCGCCAAAAAATGGTACTCGGCAAGCCGGTGTTTGATGCCGATGCGCCTGCGCTGCGCGTCAATGGGCGCAAGGTCTCGAATGGGTGGGCCAATCTTGAAACCCTGTGGATGGGCATTGGCGATTCGCTCTATGGCTTTCGGGTTTATCCGATTGCGCCACTGATCAAAATCATGCGCGCCAACCGCTTCATGCGGCGCTTTGATTTCGACCCGGAAGCGGTTGTTCGCCTCTGTTGGGCTGGTGTCAAACCGCTCAATATCGATGCGCCGGTGCGCTATTTTCGGGCCGATGAAGGCGGTGTTTCGCATTTTCGCTACCTGCGTGACAACAGCTTGCTGACCTGGATGCACACCCGACTTTTCCTTGGTTTTCTGTTGCGTTTGCCGCAGCTGATCTGGCGTCGCCTAAGCACGCTCTCCGGAAAGAAATGTTGAATGCCTGAATCGACTTCCCGCAATGCTGCGCTAAAAACTGATCCGCGACTTCAGCCCTATTTTTCTTCGGAGGATGAGCGGCGGCAGGTAACCCAAGCCATGTTCAATCAGGCTGCTGCTGGTTATGACCGCGCTGAAAACTTGACGGCCTTGGGCAGCGGCTCCTGGTACCGGCGTGATGTTTTGCGTCGCAATGGTTTGAAAACCGGGATGACCTTGCTTGATGTGGCCGCTGGCACAGGGCTGGTTGCGGTTGAAGGGCAGCGATTGATCGGGCCAAGCGGCAAGCTGCTGGCGCTGGATCCTTCGCCCGGCATGCTCGCTGAATTGCGCAAAAAACTTGATGTCGAGACCATTGAAGCCTACGCCGAAGCCATACCGCTGCCGGATGGTCATGTCGATTTCGTTTCAATGGGTTACGCGCTGCGCCATGTCGGCGATCTGGATCAGGCTTTTTCGGAATATTTTCGCGTGCTGCGCCCGGCCGGGCGTGTTTGCATCATGGAAATCAGCCGTCCGCAAAGCAGCATTGCCCAACTTTTGTTGCGTGGCTACATTGGTGGCGTCGTACCGCTGCTTGCCCGCCTGACCCCCAGCCATACCGATGTGACCCAGCTTTGGGCGTATTACGGCGAAACCATTCAAGCGGCGGTCGACCCTGAGCCCATTCTCGATTCGCTGCGTCGGGCCGGTTTTAGCGAGGTCAAATGTGCCGTGACTTTTGGTATCTTCCGGGAATACACCGGCTATAAGGCCTAAAATTTTGGCCATTTTTGGCAGTTGACCGTAACAAATGAGTCAATTTGAGCTGATCTACGCTGATTCGACCTTAGTAGTCGTTAACAAGGCCCCCGGAATGCTTTCTGTACCTGGTCGCGGCCCGGACAAGCAGGATTGTCTGATTCACCGGGTGCAGGCCGTCTATCCCGATGCGTTGGCAGTTCATCGCCTCGACATGGGTACTTCCGGCTTGCTGCTGATGGCGCGTGGCCCGGAAATGCACCGCGCGCTGTCCCGTCTGTTTGAGCAACGTCAGGTCGCCAAACGCTACATTGCTGTCGTAGCTGGAGAGTTGTTGCCGGAGAGTGGCGAGGTCAATTTACCGCTGATTTGTGATTGGCCGAATCGACCACGGCAAATGGTTGATTTTGAAATTGGCAAACCTTCGCTGACGCGCTATCGCCGGCTAGCCTACGATGCACAAAAAAATTGCAGTCGTGTTGAGCTGGAACCGATTACTGGTCGCTCGCATCAACTCAGGGTTCATATGATGGCTTTGGGCTATTCGATACTGGGTGATGAGCTATATGGCTCTTCAATTTCAGCTCCACGGTTACTGCTGCACGCAACTCAAATTGAATTTCCGGTGCCGGGAAGCGATCAAATTCATCATTTTGAATCGCCCCCTGCTTTTTGATCCGGGTTCAACCTGATTTGCATACTATGATTTTAGTTATATATTCGCTAAATCAGTAAGCTAACGAAGGGCTTTGAGTGCTGGCGAAACATGCTAACCCGATATGCAATCGTCGCCAGGAGGTGAGCCGGTGTTACGTGCCTTGATCCTTGCTTTGCTATTGCTGGTTTTTGCCTTGCCGATCAGCAGTAATGCGCAAGGAATTCATGACCATGAACATCCCAAGGTGCTTGTCCTTCACTCTTACCATGTTGGCTTGCCGTGGACCGACAGCCTGCAGGAAGGTCTGCTCAGCGGGCTGGGTGAGCAGGTAGCGCACACCAATCTCTACATTGAATATCTTGACGCATTACGTTTTCCCAAAAACAGTGAAAGCGAAGAAAACGCCTTTGCCCACGAACTAAAAAAACGTTTTGGCAGTGTTGATATCGACATTTTGGTGGCAACGGATGACCCGGCATACAATTTTCTATTGGTCCACCGTGATCGATTATGGCCCGGTAAGCCTTTGCTATTTGCCGGGGTTAACAACATTCGGCCAGAGAATCTTGAAGGTCTGCCACTTGTTGCCGGCGTTGCCGAATCACCTGATTTTCTCGCCAACCTGCGCTTGATGCAAAAACTGCATCCGGCGATCGAGCGTCTTGTAGTGGTTGGCGACGCGACCAAAACCTTTACCTCCAATCTGGAAGCCCTGCAAAAGGCCAACGATCAGCTAGTTAAACCATTTGTACTGGAACCAATTACCCGCCGAACTGTTTCTGAGGTGTTGTCTGCCTTGAGGTTGGCACAAGGTGATTTTCTGGTATTTTTGATGGGTCGCCCACGGGATGATAGAGGTAACTTCCTTGATGGGCCAAGTATGGCTAAATACCTGAGTCAGCAAACGGATAAACCGATTTATTCCGCCTGGAGTTTCTTCCTCGGGCGCGGCATTGTTGGTGGCAAGGTTGTTTCTGGGCACGAGCAAGGGAGCGAGTTGGCCGGTTTGATTACCCGTCTGCTCAACAAAGAGCCTTTTACTCAATTGCCGCGTTTGATCGAAAGCCCCAATCGCTACATTTTTGATGCCAGGGAATTAAGTCGTTTCAGGCTTAGTGAGCGCGCACTTCCGGCTGACAGGCTGATTTTGAATCGCTCTCCTGAACTATGGGAAGCCTACCCAAAAATATTTGTCTCGGCGATTGCCCTGCTGATCATTTTGCTCATTCTGATTTCACTTCAGGCCAGTCTGATGCGTACCAAGCGACGTTCAGCGCAAGCGGTTGAGCGCGAACTGATTTTGATGCAAACGTTTATGAATGCCATCCCGTTCCCGGTTTTCTACAAAGGGATGGATTTCGTTTACAAGCGCCTCAATTCGGCATTTACCCATTTTGCTGGTAAGTCAGAACAAGAAATACTGGGGCAAACCGTATCAGCAGTTGCTGCTGGGCCAATTGCCGAATTGTGTTCGGGCAAAGATGTCGAGTTATTGGCGCATGGTGGCCAGCAGGTTTATGAAACCAAATTGCGTGATGCCGCAGGTGTTATGCACGAAGTCGTTTTCCACAAGGCGCTGGTGCGCCTGGCTGACGGTCAGGTGGATGGGATTGTTGGTGCAATTGTTGATATATCGGAAAGTCGGGCGCAAATCGTTCGCCTTGGCCTTTACGAAAGCATGTTTGAACACGCTGCAGCTGCGATTGTCGTGACTGATGCCGAGAACCGGATCGTGGTTTCCAATCCGGCTATGTTGCGCATGAGCGGCTATAGTTTGTCCGAACTGGTTGGTCAGAATCCACGAATTCTGGCCTCTGGTCAGACGACACCGGCTACGTATGAAGCCATGTGGAAGGAATTGCTGGTGCAAGGTGTCTGGCAGGGTGAGTTGATTGAACGGCGCAAGGATGGTAGTACTTATCCTAAATACACGGTTATTTCCGTTGTGCGTGACGCTGATAACGATATCGTCAATTTCATTGCCACTTACACCGACATCACCCAACAAAAAGTGGCGGAAGATGGTTTCCGTTACCTTGCCATGCACGACTCGCTCACCGGCCTGCCCAATCGTGGCAATCTGGGGAATCATCTGGAGCAGGTTTGTGCGCAAGCACGACGTAGCGGTAAGCGTGCGGCAGTACTGTTCATCGACCTGGACCGCTTCAAAATGGTCAATGACAGTCTTGGTCATCATATCGGCGATGCCATGCTGGTTGAGGTTGCCCGGCGTATTCGCAGTGTGTTGCGTGAGAGTGATTTCGTGGCGCGCCTCGGTGGTGATGAGTTTATTGCGGTACTGACTGAACTTGATTCAGCAATTGATGCAACACCCGCAGCACAGAAGATTTTGCGTAGCATCAGCGAGCCTTTTCACTTGCACGGTAACTTGCTGCACAGTAGTCCGAGCATTGGCATCAGTGTCTATCCTGACGATAGCGACAATGCACAGGACATGCTCAAGCACTCGGATATCGCCATGTATGCCGCCAAGGAGAAGGGGCGCAACATGGTGCAATTCTTCACCCCGGCGATGAACCAGGCGGCGCAATCGCGCATTGCTCTGGAACACGATCTACGGATGGCGATCAGCAAGCGTCAGTTTGTTCTAGTTTATCAACCCAAGGTGGAGTCATGTGGCGGACGCGTGATTGGTGCCGAGGCGCTGATTCGCTGGCCGACTTCTCCGCAGGGCAACATCTCGCCCGCGATTTTCATCCCGCTGGTTGAAGACATGGGTCTGATCGGTGCCCTGGGTGCTTGGGTGCTTGAGGAGGCTTGCCGCCAGCTGGCGCTCTGGAACCGTCGTGGCGGCCCGGCGTTGAACATGGCGATCAATCTCTCGGCACAACAGCTGCACGACGACAAACTGGCCGATTTCGTCGCTGCCTTGCTGCAAACTCATGGTTTGCCAGCATCGCAAATCGAGTTGGAAATTACCGAATCAACAGCCATGTCCGATCCGATGCGGGCCATTGAGCAGCTTGGACGCTTGCGTAATGTAGGCGTCACCCTGGCGATTGACGATTTTGGCACAGGCTATTCCTCTCTAGCCTATCTCAAAGACCTGCCGATTCAGACCCTCAAGCTGGATCGTTCTTTTGTGCAAAATATCGAAACCAATCAAAGTGATGCGGCGATCAGCCTGGCTACGCTGGCGCTGGCTCATAGTCTCAAACTCAAGGTGGTTGCCGAAGGCATTGAAACCGTTGGCCAAGCCAATTTCCTGCGCGAGAATGGTTGCGATCTGATGCAGGGCTATTATTTTGGCCGACCGGAAAGCGCCGAGAAATGGCCCGAGCATTGGTTGAATGGCAGCTAAAGCCTTACGGTCGACGGCTGTAAAAGCATTAATTTTTAGCAGAAAAGTATAATTCGCATTATCTCAACCCCTTAAGCGGCCAGCGCGGTCATGCTCATCTGGTTTGTTGTCATCTACCTGCTGGTTTCCATTGGCATCGGCCTTTACGCCGCCACACGTGTCCATAACGCCAAGGATTTTGCCGTGGCCGGGCGCAGCCTGCCGATGCCGGTCGTCACGGCGACCGTTTTTGCCACCTGGTTCGGC
>ERZ724524.885-NODE-885-length-19677-cov-4.965957_pt1 | contig 19677 bp, 19 predicted proteins | sample MGYA00376057_ERZ724524 | MGnify/ENA primary metagenome ERZ724524 (study PRJEB28724, sample SAMN07190888) | wastewater metagenome | isolation source: influent of sewage treatment plant in Hong Hong | place: USA: Christiansburg, Virginia | collected 2016-03-01 ...
CATGCTGAAGAAAATTGTCGAAGGCCGCTGGCTGACCGCCAACGCCGTGGTCGCCTTGTACCCCGCCAACAGCGTGGACGAAGACGACATCGCCTTCTACACCGACGAGACCCGTACCGAGCGGGCCCTCACCTGGTACGGCCTGCGCCAGCAGACCGAGAAGCAGGTGGTGGACGGCCAGCAGATGCCCAGCCGCTGCCTGGCCGATTTCGTCGCACCGCGGCATGCTATTAATTCAGGAGCGCATCACGCAGATTCCACGAGGGCTAGCGGCCAGAATGGCTTGGAGGTTCTGGACTACGCCGGTCTCTTCGCCGTCACCGCCGGCATTGGCGCCGACAAGCGCGCCCAGGCCTTCGAAGCCGCGCACGACGACTACTCGTCCATCCTGCTCAAGTCGCTGGCCGATCGGCTGGCCGAGGCCTTTGCCGAAGCCTTGCACCAGCGCGTGCGCACCGACCTGTGGGGCTATGCGGCGCAGGAGTCACTGGGAGCAGAGGCCCTGATTGCAGAGAAATACCAGGGTATTCGCCCGGCGCCCGGCTACCCGGCCTGCCCGGACCACAGCGTCAAGAAGGAGATGTTTGCGCTGCTGCAGTGCGAGGAAGTCGGCATGGGTGTGACCGAAAGCCTGGCGATGACCCCGGCCGCCAGCGTCAGCGGCTTCTACATCGCCCACCCGGACAGCACTTACTTCAGCGTCGGCAAGATTGGCGACGACCAGCTGCAGGACCTGGCGCAGCGTCGCCACATGAACGCCAGCGAATTGCAGCGCCTGCTGGCGCCGAATCTCTAAGAATGAAGACGACATGGATGGCCGCCACGCTGGCCAGCGCGCTGCTGGTGCTGGCGTTCCCCGCTTCGGCGCAAGGCGCATTCAAATGGGTGGACGCCGACGGCACCAGGAAATCCCCAGAGCAACTGAAGACATGCGCGAAGTCGGACAGCGCAACACCAAGGACGGCTATATGAGCCAGGCCGAGCTGGACACCACGTCCGCCAAGTTCCGCAAAGCCAAGTCCGAGACCACGCTGGGCGACTGCGAATCCTCCACGGGCAACAAGCGGGCCTTCTACCAGTGCATGTCCAGCGACCGCAACCACATCAGCGGGTGTGGCAGCAAGTACAAGTTTTAAGGCTGGCACCTCCCGAGATGCATCGTATTGGGCGCACCAACAAAAAAACCACCCTGCGAAGGGTGGTTTTGGTGGCGAAAGGCAATTTAACAGGTGGCTGTCGACGCAGCCGCATTCAATGTGATAACGGGCGCCGCGTTGGCCGCAGGACTGGTGTAGGTAATCGTGCAGCTGGCTGGCGTCGTCGCACCCACCGGCGTGATGGTCAAAGTAGATCCGGCTGCCGCGCCACCACCGGTGGCAAAAACACCGTCGACGGCTGTCGCGATGGTCGCGCCCGGCGCCATGTTGATAGCCGCCAAAATGCCAAGGCCTGGTGGCAACAAAGCTTGCGGGTACCGGTTGACCATGGCGATGGCTGTCCCATCCATGTTGGCGGTACCGCCGACCGCGGTACATGGGCCAGCGGGCGTCGCCACCAGGTCCAGCTCACAGCGCGCCCTGGCCAAGGCGGCAGCCGAGCTAAGTGCCCCACGAATGGCATTCATTTTTGCCAGACGCGCGTCGGCCTGCATGGTGACATATTTTGGAAGCGCAATGGCCGCCAAGATAGCGATGATAGTGATCACGATCACCAATTCGATGATCGTAAAACCGGTTTGTTGTTTGCGTGCCATGGGGTGTCTCCTGGAGTCGGGAGTTGCAGTATATCGCCAGCACCAAGGATGGTGTGCGCATGAGGGCACGGAAAGCCCTTTATCTGCTTGCTTTGCGCGCTATCATTTTTGACTTTTCCATCCAAAACTGAATCCGGTTTACCGCCGGTTACACATTGGAAGGCGTCTGGGCGCAGTGCGTGTGCGCCTCGGTCGGGTTGACTGCGTTGTTAGGGTTCAACTAGAAGGACCCCCTATGTCGACGACCCCCCTATATTCTCCCGGCACTGTTCAGACCGCTCCCAACCGCTGGTTGTGGGCGGCGGTTGGCGCCTTGGGCGCCACCGTGCTGGCCCTGGGCGTGGCGCTGGTGCAAATGCGCTCCGCCCCAACACCCTCGCCCACGCCTGTGTCCAGCATGCCGGCACTGAATGCGCCTGCGGCGGCAACGGCCAGTTCACCAGCGCCCATCGCTGCGCCAGTTGCCTCAACGTCAAATGAGCCTGCAGCCCTCTCCAAACCCGCACACGCCACTCCCAAAAAGGTACCATCCAAGAGCGCAACCCCGGTTTCCCCACCGGCGCCTGTGGCGCCAACCGCCGTTAACACACAGCCCGTTGCAGCGGCCACCCCCATGCCACCTCCGCCCCCACGTGTCATCTGTGCCAATTGCGGCACAGTAACGGCCGTCACCCCTGTGCAACGCGATGGCGCAGGCAGCGGGGCCGGTGCGGTGGCGGGCGCCGTGCTGGGCGGACTGTTGGGCAACCAGGTGGGCGGCGGCACGGGCAAGACCATTGCAACCGTGGTTGGTGCGGTCGGTGGTGGCTACGCTGGCAACACCGTGGAAAAGCGCATGAAGAAAGAAACCGTCTACCACATCGACTTGCGTATGGAAGACGGCTCCACCATGCGACTGGAGCACGCCAGCCCCCTGTCGATCGGTGCCCACGTGACCGTGAACAACGGCGTCATCACACCGTAACGCCGACCAGCTTCCGGTAGAGACGCACGATCTGTGCGTCTCCTGCCTCGCCAGAGGCCCGCCATGGGTTTCCAATAGGTGGTTCTTGCGCCGCGTGCTATTATTTTTGCCTACACGCACAAGGAACAAGCGCATGAACATGGCAGCTAGCGCGCCCCCCGCGCCGGACGCTCCACGCCCGGCACCGGGCCGTCCCGAGAAACTGCGTCTGGGCGATGTGCTGGTGCAACAACGCCTGATCTCGCAAGAACAGTTGCAACAGACCTTGGATCTGCAGCGCACCACCGGCAAGAAGATGGGCCGCCTGCTGATCGAGACCGGCATCATCACCGAAGAACTGCTGGCCAACGGCCTGGCGCGCCAGCTGCGCATTCCCTTCGTCAACCTAAAGACCTTTCCGTTTCGTGCGGACGTGGTCAAGCTGCTGCCCGAATCCGCCGCGCGCCGCTTCAAGGCCCTGGTGCTGGAAGACAAGGGCGACACGCTGCTGGTGGCGCTGGGCGACCCGCTGGACCTGTTTGCCTTTGACGAACTGAGCCGCATCCTCAAGCGCAACATCGCCATTGCGGCGGTCCCCGAGAGCGGATTGGTCCCGGCCTTCGACCGCCTGTACCGGCGCACCGAGGAAATCAGCGGCCTGGCCCGCGCCCTGGAGAAAGACCTGGGCGACGCCGTCGACTTTGGCGAACTCACCGCCACCGTGGGCCTCGAAGGCGCGCCGGTGGTGCGCCTACTGCAGTCGCTGTTTGAGGATGCCACGCAGGTGGGCGCCTCCGACGTGCACATCGAGCCGCAGGAAGACGGCTTGCAGGTGCGCGTGCGCGTGGACGGCGTGCTGCAGGTACAGACCCAGGCCGACAAGCGCATCGGCGCGGCGCTGGCCCAGCGCCTCAAGCTCATGGCCGGGCTGGATATTTCCGAAAAACGCCTGCCGCAGGACGGCCGCTTCAGCGTGCGCATCAAGGAGAGCACGATTGACGTGCGCCTCTCCACCCTGCCCACCGTCTATGGCGAAGCCGCGGTCATGCGGCTGCTCAACCAGGGCGCGGGTATGCGCCGCCTGGACAGCATTGGCATGCCCGACGCCATGCTCAAACGCTTTCGCGAAGTACTGGGGCGCAGCGCCGGCATGGTGCTGGTCACCGGGCCTACCGGCTCGGGCAAGACGACCACGCTGTACGCGGCCCTGGCCGAAATCAATGCCGCCGAGCTCAAGGTCATCACGGTCGAAGACCCGATTGAATACCGCCTGCCCGGCCTGTCGCAGGTGCAGGTCAATGACAAGATCGAACTGACCTTTGCCCGCGTGTTGCGCGCCGTGCTGCGCCAGGACCCGGACGTGGTGCTGGTCGGCGAAATGCGGGACGCCGAAACCGCCGAGATCGGCATGCGCGCAGCCATCACCGGCCACCTGGTGCTGTCCACGCTGCACACCCGCGACGCCATGAGCACGCCGTTCCGTTTGCTGGACATGGGCGTGCCACCGTTCATGGTGTCGACTTCCCTGCAAGCGGTCATCGCCCAGCGGCTGGTGCGCCTGAATTGCAAAGAATGTGCTGCGCCACACAAGCCTTCACCGCAAGAACAGGGTTGGCTCGACACCATGCTGGCTGAGGGCGAAACCGCCGCACCCAAGCGCGGCATGGGCTGCTCGGCCTGCAATGGCACAGGCTATTCCGGGCGCCAGGGCGTGTATGAACTGCTGGAGATGGACGCCGAGCTGACCCACGCCGCGTCGCACTCCGACCCCGCCGCCTTCATGCGCACCGCGCGCGAACGGATGAAGGGGCAGACCATGGCGTTTCATGCGCTGGAACTGGTCCGCCAGGGCAAGACATCACTGGCCGAGGCCCTGCGCGTCGGCTTTGATGTGGGTGACTCGGACGCGGAGACTTAAACCTCCATGGCAGTCTTCGAGTGGCGGGGCCGAAACAACCGGGGTGAAGCCGTCGATGGCCAGTTGGAGGCGATGACCGAAAACGGCGTCGCCGACCAGCTCAAGACCATAGGCGTCACGCCGGTGCATATTGCGCTGGCCAAAGTTCAAACCGAGGAAGCGACCGAGAACTGGTTTGCCCGCCTCAACCGCAAACCGGTGGTGGACGAGGACCTGATGGTCTTCTCGCGCCAGATGTACACGCTGAACAAGGCGGGGGTGCCCATCTTGCGGGCCTTCTCGGGCTTGCAGGCATCGGCCACCAAGCCGGCCATGGTCGATCTGCTGAAGGACATCCGCTCCAGCCTGGACCAGGGCCGTGAACTGTCCGCCGCCATGGCGCGGCATATTGACCTGTTCGGCGGCTTCTATATCTCAATGATCAAGGTGGGCGAAATGACCGGCCGGCTCACTGAGGTGTTTTTGCGCCTGAACGAGCACATGGAGTTCGAGCGCGATGTGCGCGAGCGCATCAAGCAGGCCACGCGCTATCCCATTTTTGTGATCATTGCGATGGTGATCGCCGTGATCATTCTCAATATCTTTGTGATCCCCGTTTTTGCCAAGGTGTTTGCCGGCTTTAACGCGCAGTTGCCCCTCATCACGCGCGGCCTGCTGGGGTTTTCTGCCTGGATGATCAAGTGGTGGCCGCTACTGATTGCTGCGGGCGTTGGGGCCGGAATCGCTGTGCGCGCCTACCTGCGCACCACCGAGGGCCGCTACCGCTGGGATTCACGCAAGCTCAAATTGCCCATCATCGGCGAGATCATCCTCAAGGCCACACTGGCCCGGTTTGCCCGCAGCTTTGCCCTTTCCAGCCAGAGTGGCGTGCCCCTGGTGCAAGCCCTGACCGTGGTGGCGCAAACGGTGGACAACGCTTTCATCGGGTCGCGCATTGAGCAGATGCGCGATGGCATTGAACGCGGCGAAAGCATATCGCGCTGCGCGGCGGCAACGGGGGTCTTCACTCCCGTGGTGCTGCAAATGATCAACGTGGGCGAAGAGACCGGTGAACTGGACAACCTGCTGTTCGAGATTGCCGGCATGTACGAGCGCGAGACCGACTACAACATCAAGGGCTTGTCTGCCGCCATAGAGCCCATCTTGCTGGCGGTCATTGGCGTACTGGTGCTCTTGCTGGCCTTGGGCGTATTCCTGCCATTGTGGAACCTGGGGCAGGCTGCCATGGGCAGAAGCGGCGGCTAGGTCTATGGCGGCGGCAAGCCCCTGGCAGAATCATCGCCTGCTGGAATGGGCGCTGGTTACCGCAGTGCTGGTCGCACTGATTGGGGCGTTTGAGCGCCAGGTCGGAGTCGTGCAAGGGCAAGCCGAAAGGCTCACCGTGCAACTGACCCTCAAAGCCTTGCGCGATACCTTGACCCTGGAGCAACTGCTCAGAACCACACGGCCGCCTGGCAGATCCACAGAGCCCAAGACCATCAATCCGTTTGCCCTGCTGCAGGGTACAACCAACTTTGCCGGCAATTCATCGATGGCAGCGGTGGGCACGGTGCCACCCGGCAATTGGATCTTCGACCCCGACTGTGGTTGCATCGGCTACCGCCTGCGGTATCCGCAGGGGTTGGAGCCGACCCAGGAGGCGGATGCCATCTGGTTTCGGGTGGAAGCTGTCAACGGTGTTTTTCGCCTGTCCCCCCTAGCCAACTACCGCTGGTTTGAGCAGGTTTTGCGCTGACGCAAGGCATGATAAACGGCAAATTTGTGAACTAATTCATACATTTGGCACCCAAACTTCACGCACAACTCGATGTAGGAGTACTAGAATTTGACGGTAAGTGCGATCTTTGCGGTCGTTGGTCCCGGGCAAGCCTGCCGGGTGCGGTGGGATATTCATTAAAAGGTGACTACTATGAAACAAAACCAAGGCGGTTTTACCCTGATTGAGTTGGTGATGGTGATTGTTATCTTGGGCGTGCTGGCGGCAGTTGCCTTGCCCAAGTTTGTGGATTTGAAATCGGACGCTTCCAAGGCTGCTGCTGACGGCACAGCCGGGGCTCTTTCCTCCGCCAACTCGATCAACTATGCAACCTGCTCGATCAAGTCGTTTGCGGCTGGTAACGCAAAGTGCAAAGTGGTTGCAACCTGCAAAGATGTGGGTACTTTGATGCAGCCGACCATGGCGTTTACGGTCGGCGCCGTTCCCGCCACTACCACCACTGGCATTTTGTATCTTGCGGTCGATTCTGCCGCAACGGCTGCTGGAACAACGTGTACTGGTGTTTATGGGGACGGGGCCGCCGGGCAGGCCCTGGTCTTTACCGCGATCCTCACCAGCTAGCCAGACACGGTTCAAGTTATTGAACCAGTCGCAACAGGGTTTGGTATTTCGAGACCTTAAAGAATCCGCCCACTTGGGCGGTTTTTTTATTGTGATGGTCCTGGTCTCCTCGACGACTTTTGTGACTACACGTCGCCGATGCATGCGACCTGATCCGATAGTGAGTTAAGTTGCTATTTTTTTGGAATGTGTTCTTAACGCCATGCAAATCTACGATCTGCCCAGTTGCGCAAATCCCCCGGGGCATAGCCGCCGTTGGGTGCAACTCGGCTTTACTTTGATCGAGTTGATCATGGTGATCGTGATCCTGGGTGTTCTGGCAGTGTTTGCCGCTCCAAGAATCTTTGACAACAGCACCTTTACCGGGCGCGGTCTGCATGACGAAACCATGGCACTGTTGCGCTTTGGGCAGAAAACCGCGATTGCGCAACGGCGCACAGTTTGCGTAACGGTGAATGGCACCGGCATCACCATGACCATGTTTAAAGACAATCCAGCGCCTGCTACCTGTGCCGCCGCGACAGCGGCGCAAGCACCGACCTTGACACCGCCCTTTACGCCCAAGAATGGCACAGGATTGGCCGGCCCGGCAGCACCCTTTCAATTCACACCCCTGGGAAGCACGGATCAGGGAAGCGCGATCACCATCACGGTTGCCAATAGCACCCCCATTACCGTGGCGCCCGACACTGGGTATGTCTATGACTAGTCACCGCCAGCATGGATTCACGTTGATCGAGCTCATCATATTTATTGTGATTGTGGGAGTTGGGGTCGCGGGTGTCTTGTCGGTCTTTACGACCAGTGTCACATCCAGTGCAGATCCGATCGTGCGAAAGCAGGCGCTGTCCATTGCAGAGTCTCTGCTGGAGGAGATCCTGCTCAAGGATTTCAAAGACCCTAATGGGGGAACAAATGGCGTGTCGACGTGTACCTTGGCCGCCGGCAGCAATCGATCCCTTTGGGACGATGTATGTGACTACAACACGTATACGTCCACTGGCATTACTGATGTGCAAGGCAACAGTGTTGCCAGCTTGAGTGGCTACCAGGTCCTGCCAGCGGTTGCGGTAACCACGGTGGCCGTGGGTGGCGTGAACCTCAAGCGCGTTGTAGTTTCTGTCACAGACACCCAAAACAACGTGATCAGCATTACCGGGTATCGGGGTGACTATTAAGTGCGACTTGCAATGAAGCCTTTTATTACCCATACAGCAGGACAACGGGGCTTTACGCTCATCGAGTTGATCATGGTCATCGTGCTCATGGGCGTGATCGGCGGGATTGTGTCGGTCTTCATGCGCGGTCCGATCGATGCCTATTTGAGCAGCGGGCGACGCGCTGCGTTGACCGACGTGGCCGACACCACCGTGCGGCGTATTGCGCGCGATTTGCACCGGGCGCTACCGAACAGTATTCGGTCCAACGCCACGTGCGCGAAAAGTCTGGAATTCATACCCACCAAAACCGGTGGAAGATATCGGGCGGAAGGCACCAATGCCCTGACATTCAGCGTACCGGGGGTGCTCAGCTTCAACATGTTGGGCGACAACGCCACGTTTGCAGGCCCCGCATTCGCATTGCCCAATGACCAGATCATTGCCGTTGGCGATCTGGTGGTGGTGTACAACCTAGGTATACCGGGGGCCGATGCCTATACCGGGGACAACACGGCACCGATCACCGCGATTGGTGCGGCCGTCGCAGGCGAGACACCGATCAGCTTCTTCCCGGCCAGACAGTTTCCGTTGGAATCCGGTAGCAAGCGCTTCCATGTGGTTGCGGCCAACGAGCAAATGGTGACCTACCAGTGCGATACCGCCACCAACACGCTGTATCGCAATGCGTCTACCACGATGACCGCACCCACCAGCTGCACAGCCGGATCAATTGTTGCGACCAACGTAAATTGCGCAGGAACGTCTTTTGCCTTTTCTCCCACAGACCTGCAACGCAATGCAATCGTCACCATGGTGCTGAGCATTCAGGACAGCACTGCCACGGAGACCGTCAACTTGCAGCACGAAGTGCACGTGGACAACACACCATGAAGCCATCACGAACCCAACAGGGCTTTGCAGCGATTGCGGCCATTTTTCTGATCGTCGCGCTCGCGGCCTTGGGTGGCTACATGGTCTCGTTTTCCAATTCACAGCAAATCACGTCGGCCCAGGATGTGCAAGGTTCACGTGCCTATTGGGCGGCACGGGCGGGACTGGAGTGGGGCGTTGCCAACCACGTGGCGGCTGCGGCTTGCAGCGCCGCGTCGACGGCCTTGGCCATTGAAGAATTTACTGTAACGGTGACCTGCAGGATGGCTACCTATGCAGATTCCGGAATCACACCAGGGGTCTCGCCCAGAATATTCCAGTTCACGGCCACAGCGGTATCCGGCGGAGCGCCGGGCGGCATAGGCTACATAGAGCGCAGTGTGTCAACATCGTTGGAGATATAGCCGTGCACCAGCCCCTTCTGTATTTCAGGTTCGTACTGCGGTGCTTTGTCGGGTTGGGCTGGGCCTGGCTGGGCCTGGCCGTTGCGCCAGTCCATGCACAAACTACCTATGCCTACCGCAACGATGTGTTTGCATATGACACCCCCAGCGGAGCGGCAAGCAGCGTCACTTGGCACGCTAGCGGCGCGTCGCCGGGGTGTACCAGCTACCAGAATGGAGATGACGATTGGGCCGACATAGCACTTCCAGGTGGATTCACGTTTACCTTTGGTGGTGTGGCTTACAGCAGCGTGCGCGTGTATTCAAACGGAATACTGGCGTATGGCGCCGATGTATCGGGTTTTCACCGCGACTATAGTTCCCAGGCACTGCCCATCACAGCGGCGGCGGGGGGGGCTCCGACGGGTTGCCCCAACGCCGTGCCACAAAAACTGATGCTGCCATACTGGCTAGACATCGTCGCTGGCTCGGCCAACTCCACTGCCGGGGCCTCGGTGCAATATGAATTGCTTGGTACTGCGCCCAATCGCCGCTTTGTCATCTCCTGGGTCAACGTCAAGCTGTACAACACGACCACCCGTTACAACTTTCAGGTGCAGCTGTTGGAGAGCACGACTGGCGTCAACGGCAACTTTCGCTACCAGTACACCACAGGCTCTTCAACGGGGTCGGGCGCCACCGTGGGCGTGCAGCTCACCACCACCGATTTCACACAATACGCCTACGACCAGAACTTCATTGATACGACCGTCGGTACCGCCGTACTGTGGTATCCGGCCAACCAACTGGCGACCAAGAGTGCGGAATACCGCTTCGACGAAGGTGCCTGGACAGGTGTCGCGGGGGAGATCAAGGACACATCGGGCAACGGGCAACATGCGTCTCGCATTGGGCTTGCCGCCAGCGTCGCACCCGGCCTTTTTCCCGGAGGCAAGTTGTGCCGGGGCGGCAGCTTTCCCCTTAACACCCTGAACACCACCATCGGGGCGGTGGCCACACCCATCACCCCTGGCAACCAGGGTTCAATCGATTTTTGGTTCAATTCCAATGTTGCCTGGAACGCCGCCGGTTCCGCTGCGATGCTGCTGGATGCCACCACCGTGGCCAACCGCCCGTTCTTCCTGATGAAATCGGCTGCGGGGGCACTCACTTTCGCCGTAACCGACACCGTGGGGGCCACCGTCACTGCGACCGCACCCGCCAAAACCTTTGCGGCAAACACCTGGCACCACATCGGCATTGCCTGGAACGTACGCGCTGGCACCAACCAGACGGTTTTGCAAATCTTCCTGGATGGTGTGCTGCAAAACGGAATCCCCACCCGGGGCACTACCAATGGCTTCATGCCCGGGCTGAGCACCATCTATGTTGGCGACAACCGCACGTCGGGCATTACACCCACCGGTGGGACGCCCAACAGCGCCAACGGCAGCATTGATGAGGTCTACATCTATGGCGTAGAAATCAGCGCGCCCCAGGCCTTGGCCGACATGAACCTGACCCGGCCAGTTTGCACCTCCTTGGACCATTTTCATATCATTCACAATGGCACAACCTCCGGCTGCACCGCGCCGGCCAACATTACCATCGAAGCACACGACTCAACGCATGCCTTGTTCACACTAGCGGGCACCAGCATGAATCTCAGCACCACACCAGCCCGCGGCACCTGGTCCAATGTGGCGGGAGGTGCCATTAACTCGCTCACGTCTATCGTCGCGGGAGCTGGAACCGCGAGCTATTCCTTTGCCAACGAAACCAGCGTCACATTCGGTTTGAGCGACAACCTGACCGGGGCCTTGAACATCAACGCCACTTCAGGCGCCATCACAGAGCACACTGGCGCAGCGGGCGCATGCATCGCCGCAGACTATACAACTGGCACAACATGTGACGCCAGCCGCAACTTTTTGTGCGCGGTACCGTTTGGGTTCAACTGCGTGGAGAGTGGAGCCGCTGCGCTGACAGGGCATCTGTACACCAAGCTGGCCGGAACCGCATTCGCATTCGACGTGGTGGCGCTCAAGGACGCCAACAGCGACGGCACCGCAGACGCGGTGGAAACTTTGTATGCATCGGACGTGGACAAGAACGTTACTGTGGAACTGGTGGATGGCTCCGGGGCAACGGCATGCGCGTCTCGCACGGCCATTAGCCCAGCGGTCAGCCAGACGCTGACCTTTACCAAGACCGGTCAACCCACGGACCTGGGACGAAAAAGCACTGCGGCCATGACCGTGGCCAAGGCTTACCCTGATTTGCGTTGCCGGGTGACCGACGCCAACCAAGCGCCAAGCATAGTTGGATGTTCCACAGACAACTTTTCGGTACGCCCGTCGGCGGTTACCTTGGTGACCACGGCCACCGCTGCTGCGCCATCGTCAACGGCCACACCAACCATCAAAGCAGGCGCCAACTTCAGCTTGCAGGCCACGACCAGCACGGGCACCAACTATGCAGGAACCTTGACCCGGGATGCCACCAAGCTGACAGCCCAGATCACGTCGCAGGATACCTCTGTAGCCCCCGGTGGCACCGTAGGTACCCTCGGCCCCGCCACGCTGATCGGGAACGCGGCGGCTGTCAACGCCACCTACTCCGAAGTGGGCTACCTGTATCTGGCTGCGGGCGCATACCGCGACGATAGCTACACCGCGGTGGATAGTGGCGCAGGCGATTGCGTGACCAGCACCGCCAGCGATGCCAACCTGTCAGACGTCGTAGCCAGCAACAAATATGGCTGCAGCGTCGGCAACAAGACCGCCGTGTCTTTGGGCCGGTTTATTCCTGACCACTTCGACACCGCGGCAACCGGGCCACTGACCTGTGCCGTGACGGTGGGGACCCTCGGTGTTACCTCAGGGTCGACGGCGGTGACGGGCACCGGTACAGCATTTCTGTCAGCCCTATCACCCGGCAACACGATTCAAATTGGCGGTGTGGAGTACGTCGTAGCCGCGGTTCCCAGTGCCACCTCTTTGACTTTGTCCACACCCTATGCCGGGGCAACTGCGAGTGGCTTGGCTGTGAATGCTTGCCCGGCCGGGGGAATGGTCTACTCAGGCCAGGCCTTCAGCGCCCAGGTCAACGCCAGGAATCTGGCGGGCGCGCTTACGACAAACTATGCCGACAAGTTCGCCAAAGTAGTGACTTTGAGCGCAGCGGCGACCAAAGGCGGAACGACGATTGCAACCACTGCACCTGGCGGGACTATGTCGGCGAACGTGGCTGCGGCAACGACTTTTACCAATGGTTCGAATGCTGCGTCACTGGCCGCACCCCTCTTCACATTCGCCACCGCCCCGACACTGCCGACCAGTGTCTTTGTCCGTGCGACCGACACCGACGGCGTGGTGTCATTGCGCGCACCTGCTGCGACTTCGGTCGAAGGCGGCGTCAAGGTGGTGAGTGGCCGCATCCGGATACCCAATGCCTACGGTTCCGAGCGCTTGCCGCTCCCCATGACCGCAACCGTGCAGTACTACAACGCGGGCGCCAATTGGGTGACCAGCGCGACGGACAACATTAGCGCATTCAACAGCAATCTGACCGGTGCAGGCGGCAATGTCGTGGCCAACATCGTCAATGGCCTTGGCGGTGGGGTGGCGGTGGTCAGCCCGGGCCCTGTAACCGTGGTTGCAGGCGTCAGAACCTTTACCTTGGCCGCACCGGGTGTGAGCGGCAATGTCAACATCTCTCTCAATGCACCGATTTACCTGCCGAGCACAGTCGGCCTCGCAACTTTTGGCATCTTCAGAAGCCCCCTGATCTACCGCCGCGAGAACTATTGACGCAAATAGGCGTCGAAATTGCCAGACAATGAAGCAAAGCCCGTCAATCGGTGACATGATTGCGTCGACAGCTATTAAAATGAGAGCAAATTTTCAATTGCTATGCCGCCCATGATTGAATCAATCCGTCCTCACCACCAGCCCGCCCCGCAGGAGCGCATCTAGGCATGCGCTGGCCCTGGACAGGCAAGTCATCGCAAGACCAGGTCATCGCTTCCTGGTCGGCTGGCACGTTCGCGTATCTGAGAGCAAAGGCCAGTTCAGAGGGCTTGTTCGCGGTTCAGCAAATGGGGGTGGAGCACCAGGGCGCGGACAGCATGGAAGACTTTGTGCGCCGCTTGCAGGGCCTGGGTCTCAAAGGCCTGGTGGGGCACATCATGCTGCGCCCTGAGCAATACCAACTGCTGCAAATCGACAGCCCGCCCGTCGCACCCGAAGAGCTGCGGGCTGCAGCCCGCTTCCAGATTCGGGAGATGGTCAATGTCCACATCGACGACATCACACTGGATGTGATGCAGGTGGGTGACGGGCAGCAAAAAGGCCCCAACCACCTGTTCGTGGTGGCCGCCAAGAATGAAGTCGTGCGCGAGGTGATGACCCTGGGCGATGCCCTGAACTGGAAGGTTCCGGTGATCGACATCCAGGAAACCGCCCAGCGCAATCTGCAAAGCGCATTGGCCCGGCACGATGGCCGACTGGACCGCGCGGACGCCGCCTTGGTCATTTCGGATGAGCGCCAGGCGGTGCTGACCATCAGCGCCAATGAAGAACTGTTTTTTACCCGGCGCCTGGACTTGCCAGCCGGCTTTTTGACCATGCCCTGGGGTGCCGTCCATGACGCCACGGCCGATGCCGTGCCCGATGCATTCACACCCGTGGGTGAGTACGTGCCCGACTACGCGGGAGGGGGAACCCTGGGCACCGCCCCGTCGTCCGACCATGGCGACGCGGATCGGGTCCAGCGCTTTGTGGTGGAGGTGCAGCGCTCCCTGGATTTGTGGGACCGCACCTGGTCCAGCATGCCCCTGGGTGGGCTGCGCGTCACGGCCGGTGACCGCTCTGCAGAGCTTGCAACCTGGTTGAGCCGCGAGATGGGACAAGCCGTCACTGCCATGGCCCTGGAAGAGCAGTTCCCGGGCCTGCACGCCATCCCCATGGCCGACCAGATTTATTGTTTGCCCCTGCTGGGGGTGCTGTTGCGCACCGAAACCCGCAAGCTGTAGGCCTGCTGACCACCACCCACCATGCCCCAGCAAATCAATCTTTGTACGCCGATACTGCTAACGCAAAAGCGTTACTTCTCCGCGCACACCATGGCCATTGCGCTGGCGGTCTTCCTGGTGCTGGGCGGGGCACTGTGCGGCACCTGGGTCTGGAATCTGGACCGCGGCACTGAAGCGTTCAACCAGTCCATCAGTGCACAGGCCCGAGACGTGGAGAGCCTCAAGGCCGCCATCCAGCGAAGCCAGGCCAGCGCAGCCCCCGCGGACCCGGCGCTGCTGGCGCAATTGCAGGAACGGCGCAATGCGGTTGAGCAGCGCGAGCAGCTGAAGCAGGCATTGGTCGAGGGCATGTTCCGCCCCGGTTGGGGTCACTCGGATCGGCTGACCTGGGTGGCACGCAGCATTCCGGCACCGGTCTGGATTACCGATGTGCGGATGGACGGCACCCGCTTCGAAGTCACCGGCTTCACGCTGGAGCCTGCGGCGCTGAATGACTGGGTGGACAAGCTGTCGGCCAGCCCGCTGATGCAAGGCCTCAAACTGGCTACCGTGAAAGTGGAGAATGCCACGGCGGCGACGGTCACCGTACCCAGCGCTGCCGCTTCCGCTGCGTCGGCACCCCAGGCTGCGCCGCGTGCCGTCTGGTCCTTCAACCTGGTCAGTATCGAGCCGACTGCAATCGTTGACAAAACAGCGCCCAGCGCACCCGGGGCAAAACCATGAAACAGCAATGGCAAAAACTGGCGCTGCGCGTGGATGCCATGCAACTGCGGGAGCGGGTGTTCCTGTTTCTGGCCATCCTCGTCTGCGCACTGGCGTTGGCAGACACGGTGTGGATCTCACCCGCGCAACTGGCTAACCAGCAAGCCAAGCTACGCTTTGCGGCGCAGGGCACTGAGCTGCAGCGCCTGCGTGACGAATTGAAAGCCGTGGCGCAACCCGTGGACGCCGGCAAGGTGGTACGCGACCAGATCGCCGAGGCCAATCAGCGCCTGGAAGCCATCAACCAGGACATCAAGGCGGTGGCACCACAGGCCGAGGGTGGGCCGGCCATTGAACAAGCCCTGGTGCAGTTCTTGCGCCACCAGGAAGGCCTGACCCTGATCAGAACCGCGACGCTGGCGCAGGACGTGGTCAGCCCCAAGGCTACGACGGCATCGGCAGCCAGCACGGCTGCCCCGGCGGTCCTGTCGCGCAGAGGCCTTGAACTCAGCGTGGCCGGCTCCTATGCCGAACTGGTGCGCTATGTCCGCACGCTTGAAAACGCCCTGCCCACCATGCGCTGGGGCAATCTGCAAATCAAGACCACCAAACAGGCGCCCGAAATGACGCTGCAGGTCTACGTCGTGGGGGTGCCACCATGATCCAGGCCCCGTATTCCCGCGTTCTGGCCATGGCCGGTTTGGCCGTGACCCTGTTGTTGAACGGTTTGCCCCTGGCAGCCCAGGAAGCCCGGGACCCCACCGTGGAGCCTGCTGAGAGCATGTCTGGCGGGTCGTTGCCCAAGGCGGTTGAAGGCATGTCGGTGATGGTGCGTGGCGACCAGTCATTCCTGATGGTCGGCACGCGCCTGTATGCGCCCGGTGACATGGTGGGCAACCTGCAGGTCAGACGCATCACCGAGACCGAAGTCTGGTTGCACGACGGCAAGGCCCTGATCAAGGTGCCACGCTTTGCAGGCATCACCCGCAAGACGATTGCCGCCAAACCCCTGTGCGGGGTCGCGTCTGCCACCCTGTGCCAAGATACCCCCCCGTGAGATTCACGCACATGATTACCAAAGCCGCCACCATGACGAAAATGTTTCCACCGGGCCCATCGGTCGGCGCCCTGATCGTTGCAAGTCTGCTTGCCGGTTGCGCTGCGGATCGCCCCTTGCGCACCCCCGATGTCAGCGATGCGGTACGGGCCGAGCTAGCCGCCCCCGCGGTCCGGCCGTCGGCCGTCGTGCCCACCAAGGTGAGCGACGCCCTGGCCGAACCAGCCCCCAAGGCCATGCCAGCACCCGCCGAGCCCAAACTGGATTTGCTGGTCAACGATGCCCAGGCCCGCGAAGTTTTTCTGGCCATCGTGGCCGACACCCGCTACAGCATGCTGATGCACCCCGACGTCTCGGGCAAACTGTCGGTCACGCTGCGGGGCGTCACCGTCACCGAGGCGCTGGAGGCGATTCGCGACGTGTATGGCTACGACTTCAAAATTGAGGGACGCCGCATCGTGGTCTATGCCCCGACGCTGCAAACCAGGGTGTTCACCATCAACTACCCGCACGCCTTGCGTGAGGGAACCAGTGAATTGCGGGTGTCGTCAGGCGCGTCCGGCAATACCAGCAACACGAACAACAGCAGCGCCAACAGCACGGGCGCTGCCAACGGTACCAGCGGATCCGGCAGTGGCGCCGGGGCCAGCACCCAGCAAATCGGCAGCCGCGTCACCACCAGTTCACGCACCGACTTCTGGGCCGAGCTGTCCGACGCGGTCAAGGGCATGCTGGGTGGTGGCGCCGGGCGCAACGTGATCGTCAGCCCGCAAGCCGGCATCATGGCCGTGCGCGGCATGCCCGATGAGCTGCGCCAGGTGGCCCAGTTCCTCAAGGCCGCGCAGATTGCGGTGGAACGCCAGGTGATGCTGGAGGCCAAGATTGTGGAGGTGGAACTGCGCGACGGTTTTCAGAGCGGTATTGACTGGTCCGCACTGCGCAACAGCGGCAAATACACCGGGGTCATGGGCACCGTGGGTGGCGGCACAGCCAACAACGTGCTGGTCAACGGCGTGACCGGCAATGTGCCCGGCTTCGCGTCGGGCAATGCGCCCACACTGGCCGACACCCTGTCACTGCCCGGTGCGGGCGGTGGACTGTTTGGGCTGGCCCTGGCCACCGATGGATTCCAGGCCGTGCTGGGATTTCTGGAAACACGTGGCGACATCCAGATCCTGAGCAGCCCGCGCATTGCCACCATGAACAACCAGAAGGCGCTGCTGAAGGTGGGCACGGACGAATTCTTCGTGACCAATGTATCGGGTGGCACAGCGGCGACTGCGGCGTCGTCCACCACCAGTTCCACGGCACCGACCCTGCCCACGCTGACGCTGACGCCGTTCTTCTCGGGCATTGCACTGGATGTCACCCCCCAGATCGACGACGGCAACAACATCACCCTGCACGTACGTCCTTCTGTGACCAACGTGACCGAGAAGACCAAGCAGATTGACCTGGGCACGATTGGCAATTACAAGCTCCCACTGGCATCCAGCTCGGTCAATGAATCGGACACCATGGTCCGCATCCAGGACGGCAATATTGTGGCCATTGGCGGGCTGATGCAAATGGAATCCAACCGCACGTCGTCCGGCATGCCGGGCACCTCCGACGTACCGTTCCTGTCGTCCATCCTGGGCCACAAACTCAACTCGGGCCGCAAGAAAGAACTGGTGGTGCTGATCAAGCCCACCATCATCCGCAGTGCGGATGACTGGGAGACGCAGACCCGGCGCACCCGGGCCGCGCTGGACGACATGGACGCCAGCCGCGCCCGCGTCATCCGCATAGACGGCAGCGCCTACAGCGTCGAACCTGCAGGACCGGCACGCTGATATGTACCTGGGGCACTTTTCGCTGCGTGAGGCCCCGTTTTCGATCACGCCCGACTCGTCTTTTTTTTACCCCCACGAGAGCGCGCAGGCCGCACTCAACACCCTGCTGGTGGCCCTGCGCAGCGGCGAAGGATTCCTGAAGATTGTGGGTGAGGTGGGCTGTGGCAAGACCGTGCTGTGCCGCCAGCTGCTCAAGACCCTGCAGGGCGAGTTTGTCACCGCCTACATTCCCAACCCTGACATGGGCCCCGACGACCTGTTGATGTCGCTGGCCTCGGAACTGAGCATCAAGCTGACGCCCCCCATCAGCCGCCACAGCGTGCTCAATGCCCTGCGCGATTGCCTGCTGGCGCATGCGCTGGAAGGACGGCAGGTGGTGGTCTGCATCGACGAGGCACAGGCCATTCCGCTGCGCACCGTGGAGAGCCTGCGCCTCTTGTCCAACCTCGAAACCGAAAAGCGCAAACTGCTGCAGCTGGTCCTGCTCGGCCAGCCCGAACTGGACGCCAAACTGGCCCGCCCCGAGATCCGCCAGCTGATGCAGCGCATCACGTTCAGCGAATACCTGGGGCCCATGGCCGCCGACCGGGTGCCGGTGTATCTGGTGCACCGGTTAACCACGGCGGCCATGGATAGCCACACCGATGTGCAGGTGTTTGAACCCGCGGCGGCCAAGGCTATTGCGCGCGTCAGTGGCGGCGTCCCCCGGCTGATCAACGTGCTGGCACACAAATGCCTGATGCTGGCCTATGGCGAGAATGTGCACCGTGTCACCACGGCCCATGTCAAGCTGGCCGCCAGCGACACACCCGGCGTGGTACCACAGCGCTCCTGGTGGCGCCGCCTGTGGCCCACCAACCGCGCCTCCGCCCGGCCGACCACTGGACTGTTTTCTGACAGTGAACTGCGCACCCCCGCCAGGAGCAAGCTGTGAGTGTGATCAACAAAATGCTGCGCGACCTGGACCAGCGCCAGGACGCCCACGCGCCCACCGCTGCCCCGGCACCCGCCGTGTCCGCCTTGCGGCACGGAACCGCCAGCGTCGCGTTTGGCAAACCTTCGGCCCGCGCGCGCGCGCCAGGACGCCGGGGTCTGTGGCTGGGCATGGGCGCACTGGTGGTGGCCAGCGTTTGCGCCGGTGCTTGGCTGTGGTGGCATAACCAGGGTGCGACCACCGGTTTGGACAGCGCGGCGCGCCCGGCAGCCTCAGTAGCTCTGCCTGCTTCAGCGCCAGCGCTTGCTGCTTCCGTTGCTTCCGTTGCTTCTGTGGCCTCAGCACCCGCAGACCATCTGGCACAGCCTGCCTCGGATGCCAGCACAGTTGCCGCCGCGCCGGCCGTGGCCGCCAGTCCGGCACCTGGCGCAACAGCGACTGCCATGAACTTGCGCATGGAGTCCAGCCTGTCCACCCGCCGGGCGATGGATGCCTTGTTGTCCACGCCGACCCCCGCTGCAGCGCCCGTCGCAGTGGCGGCACCCGCACCTGCGCCAGCGCCCGCTCCACCCGTCGCGACCGAACGCCCCAGGGCCCGCTCGCCGTCCCCCCCCGCAGCGGCACCACCGGCACCCGCCAGCGAGAGCACGGCGCCTGCCATCCAGCGCCAGCAACAAGCCGGCGGCGACGCCATTGCGCAGGCCCAAAATCTGTGGAACGCCGGCTCA
>ERZ724524.891-NODE-891-length-19633-cov-6.936000_pt1 | contig 19633 bp, 16 predicted proteins | sample MGYA00376057_ERZ724524 | MGnify/ENA primary metagenome ERZ724524 (study PRJEB28724, sample SAMN07190888) | wastewater metagenome | isolation source: influent of sewage treatment plant in Hong Hong | place: USA: Christiansburg, Virginia | collected 2016-03-01 ...
CGGGCTTGATCAAGGGCTTGACGCGCCAAGGTGCGCGCCTCCACCGCTTGGGAACCAGATTCGGCACTTTGCCGGGCCAGTTGTTCTTGCATCCCCAGCACTTTTTGCCAGAGCAAGCCGCAAGCCACCAGCGCAACGATGGCGATGATGGCCAGCCCCCACAGCACGGGGCGCAGCAATGCACCGGGCACCAAGGCAGGCGGCGGCGCAGCAGCAGCCACCGTCGGAGCCACCGCAGCAGGCGGCAGCACCGAATCGGTTTCAGGGGTGGTCGGCTCGGAGGTCATGCGCAAGATTTTATCGAGGCCACCACTGACGCGAGCGCGGGGCGCGACTCGCACACCACGCCCCACCCGGCTTGCCGGGCCGTGGCTGCAATGCGCGGGTGCGTGGCAATGGCGCGGGCCGCACGCCAGTCTTGCGTCGGCAGTTGCGCCACCAAGTTGTGGATCGCTTCTGAGCTGCTGAACAACCACAGCGTGCCATCCACCGCCGCCTGCCGCGCCCGCACCCGCGCCACCTCATCCAAACGCGGAGCGATGCGGCGATAGGCGCTCAAATTTTCGACCTGCACGCCCACGGCGGTCAGTTGCTGAGCCAACCAATCGCGGCCCGAGCCTTGGCCTTGTTCGTCGCTGCCGCGCACGATCAGCACACGCTGGCCGGGGCGCACTTGCTGCGCCACGCCCGCCCACAGGGCTTCGGAATCAAACTGCGGCGCATCGGCGGCGGGCTCATCAATTTGCTGCGCAGCCAGCCCCGCCTGCATCAGCGCCCGCGTGGTGCCAGGGCCGGGCGACCACGCACGGGCAGCGCAGCGGCCTTGGCTCCACGCTTGTTGTTGCGCGGCGGGCAGTTGGGCAAAAAAGTAGGCGACGGCATTGGCGCTGACAAACATCACCGCCGCAAATTCATCCAAACGCTGGGCGATGTGGTACAGCGGCTGCGGGTCGGCCAGCGCGGCGATAGTGATCAGCGGCAATGCCTGTGCCTGCACACCCTGCGCCTGCAATTGCGCGACCCAGTGCTGCGCATCGGCGGCGGGCCGCGTCACCAAGACGGACAGCACGGTCAGGGTCGGCGTAGCAGACATCAAATTCAGCGTGCGCCTTGGGCGCGCAGCTGCGCGGCCACTTGCTCGCCCAAAGCAGCGGCGGCGGCCACATCAGCAGCAGGAGCGCTGGCTTGGGCGGTGACCAAGGTGGCCGGGCCTGCGGGGTCGCCCCAAGCGGCGTTCAGGCGCACGCTGCCGTCAGCGGCCAGTGTGGCAAAAGCCGCCAACGGCATGGAGCAGCTACCGCCCATCGCCCGGCTGACGGCGCGCTCGGCGGCCACGCAGCGCCAGGTGTCTGTGTGCGCCAGCGGGGCCAGTGCGGCGGCCAAGTCGGCGCGATCTGCACGAATCTCAATGCCCAGCGCGCCTTGGCCCGCAGCGGGCAGCATCTCGGTGGGTTCAAAAATATGGCGAATGCGCGCGCCCAACTCCAAGCGCTTCAAGCCTGCCGCCGCCAGCACGATACCGGCGTACTGGCCTTCGTCGAGCTTGCGCAGGCGCGTGTCGAGGTTGCCGCGCAACGGTTCGATGCGCAAATCAGGGCGCAACGCCCGCAGCAGCACCGTGCGGCGCAGGCTGGAGGTGCCCACCACCGCGCCTTCGGGCAGATCGGCCAAGCTGGCGTATTGCGGCGACACCCACGCATCGCGCGGGTCTTCGCGCTCCATCACGCAGGCCAGGGCAAAGCCTTCGGGCAGCTCCATCGGCACGTCTTTGAGCGAATGCACGGCAATGTCAGCGCGACCTTGTTCCAGCGCCACTTCCAGCTCTTTGACAAACAAGCCTTTGCCACCAACTTTGCTCAGGCTGCGGTCCAAAATTTGGTCGCCCAAAGTGGTCATGCCCAGCAGCGTGACGCGGTGGCCGCGAGCTTCGAGCAAAGCGCGGACATGCTCGGCCTGCCACAGCGCCAGACGGCTTTCGCGTGTGGCAATCACGACGGGGGTGGCAGCGGTGGAAGCGTCAAAAAAGGTGCTCAAAGTCGTAACCCATTGGTAATCATCAGGGGGATGCGGATGCTAGCATGGGCCTCGTCTCCACCTCGGTATCACTTCAGGACGCTCCCTCACATGACCACGGCAGATCAGGCTTCAGCCACTCCCGCAGCAGCAGCAGCACCCACCAAACGCCCCGCCGCTCGCTCACGCGACAACGAACGTCCGCTGGTCGAAGATATTCGCCTGCTCGGGCGACTGCTGGGCGATGTGATCCGCGAACAAGAAGGCGATTTGGCCTTTGAGCTGATCGAGCAAATTCGCCAGCTCTCGGTGGCCTTTCGCCGCGATGCCGACCACGAGGCCGACCGGGCGCTGAAGGTGCTGCTCACCGGCCTGTCGAGCGACCAAGCGGTGAGTGTGACACGCGCCTTCACCTACTTCAGCCACTTGGCCAATTTGGCCGAAGACCGCCACCACATCCGCCGCCGCGCCGTGCATGAGCGTGCGGGCAACACGCAAGAAGGCAGCATCGAAGTGGCGCTGCAACGCCTGCGCTGGGCGGGCATCACGCCGCAAACCATCTCGGAGACGCTGGCGTGCAGCTACGTCGCCCCGGTGCTGACCGCCCACCCGACCGAAGTGCAGCGCAAAAGCATCTTGGATGCAGAGCGCGGCATCGCCCGCCTGCTGACCGAGCGTGACGAAATCCGCGCCCGCGCTGCGGCCTCTGCCGTCAGCACCGCCAAAGATGCCCTGACCCCGCGTGAGCTGGCCAGCAACGAAATCCAATTGCGCGCCCGCGTGGTTCAGTTGTGGCAGACCCGTTTGCTGCGTTTCACCAAACTGACGGTGGCCGACGAGATCGAAAACGCGCTAAGTTACTACGAAGCGACATTCCTGCGCGAAATTCCCAAGCTCTACGCCGCGCTGGAACGCGAGCTAGAAGGCCAACCCGTAGCCAGCTTTTTGCGCATGGGCCAGTGGATCGGTGGCGACCGTGACGGCAACCCCAACGTCACCGCCGACACCTTGAGCTACGCCCTGCGCCAGCAAGCCGAGGTCGCGCTGCGCCATTACCTGACCGAAGTGCATTACCTGGGCGGCGAGTTGTCGCTGTCGGTGCGGCTGATTGAAGTCTCGCCCGCCATGCAAGCGCTGGCTGAAAGCTCGCCCGACACCAACGCACATCGCCAAGACGAGCCCTACCGCCGCGCCCTCACCGGCATCTACGCTCGCCTGGCCGCCACGCTGCACGACTTGACCGGCGGCGAAGCGGCGCGCCACGCCGTCGCGCCGCAAAACGCCTATGCCAGCCCCGAAGCCTTTTTGGCCGATCTGCGGGTGATTGAGGCCTCGCTGCTCACGCACCACGGCGCGGCCTTGTCTGAACAGCGCCTGCATCCGCTGATCCGTGCGGTCGAGGTGTTTGGCTTCCATCTGGCCACGGTGGACTTGCGCCAAAGCTCCGATCAGCACGAACTGGTGATTGCCGAACTGCTGGCCAGCGCCCGCATCGAACCCAACTATTCCAGCCTGACCGAAGCCGCCAAGCGCGCCGTGCTGGTGCGCTTGCTGCAAGACGCCCGCCCGCTGCGCGTGATCGGGGCCAGCTACTCGGCTCACACCACGGGCGAATTGGCGATTTTTGAAACCGCGCGGCGCATGCTCAGCCTGTACGGCAAGCAAGCGATTCGCCACTACATCATCAGCCACACGGAAACCGTCAGCGACTTGCTGGAAGTGCTGCTGCTGCAAAAAGAAGTCGGTTTGCTGCGCGGCACACTGGACGGTGACTGCATCAACGACCTGATCGTGGTGCCGCTGTTTGAAACCATTGAAGACTTGCGCAACGCTGCGCCCATCATGAGCGAGTTCTATGCGCTGCCCGGCGTGGCGGCGTTGGTGCAACGCTCCGGCGGCGAGCAAGACATCATGCTGGGCTACTCGGACAGCAACAAAGACGGCGGCATCTTCACCAGCAACTGGGAGCTGTACCGCGCCGAAATCGCACTGGTCGAGCTGTTTGACGAACTGGGCCGCACGCACCCGATTCGGTTGCGCATGTTCCACGGACGCGGCGGCACCGTAGGCCGTGGCGGCGGCCCCAGCTACCAAGCCATCTTGGCCCAACCACCCGGCACTGTACGCGGTCAAATTCGCCTGACGGAACAAGGTGAAGTCATCGGCTCCAAGTACGCCAACCCGGAAATTGGCCGCCGCAACCTGGAAACCTTGGTGGCCGCCACCCTAGAAGCCACTCTGCTGCAACCGACCAAATCCGCCACGCCTGCATTCTTGGAAGCGGCAGCAGCGCTGTCAGAAGCCAGCATGAAAGCCTACCGCGAACTGGTCTACCAAACGCCGGGCTTCACCGACTACTTCTTCAGCGCCACGCCGATTCGGGAAATCGCAGAACTCAATATTGGCTCGCGCCCGGCCTCGCGCAAAGCCTCTCAGAAAATCGAAGACCTGCGCGCCATTCCTTGGGGATTCAGCTGGGGCCAATGCCGTTTGACTTTGCCGGGCTGGTATGGCTTTGGTTCTGCGGTCGAAGCCTTTTTGAATCAGCCTAATACTAAAGTACGCAAAGAAGCTTTATCTTTACTTCAAAAGATGTACCGTCAATGGCCGTTCTTTCGCACCTTGCTGTCCAACATGGACATGGTGATGGCCAAAAGTGATCTGGCGCTGGCCTCGCGTTACAGCGAGTTGGTGAGCGACCCCGCGCTGCGCACCCAGGTGCTGACCACCATCGAAGCCGAATGGCACCGCACGGCGGACGCACTGTCGCGCATCACCGGCGACAAAGAGCGCTTGGTGAACAACGAGGCACTGGCTCGCTCGATGCGTCACCGCTTCCCGTACATCGACCCGCTGCATCACTTGCAGGTCGAGTTGGTGCGCCGCCATCGCGAAGGTCTGGACGATGAACGTGTGCGTCGGGGTATTCACATTTCCATCAATGGGATTTCAGCTGGGTTGCGTAACACGGGTTGAGCTGTAAGGTCGGTTCAGATAAGCAGGTTATCCTTAGGAAGTTGCATTTCCTCACATCTAATCGGCCTTCATTACTGACCATGAGCACCTCCCAGAAAATCAGAACTGCTGTCTTCCCCGTTGCGGGCCTCGGAACTCGATTTTTGCCTGCCACCAAGGCATCTCCCAAAGAGATGCTGCCGGTGGTGGACAAGCCCCTGATTCAGTACGCTGTGGAGGAGGCTTACAACGCTGGCATTCGCCACATGGTGTTTGTGACGGGCCGCAGCAAGCGCGCCATTGAAGACCACTTCGACACCGCCTACGAGCTGGAAAACGAGCTGGCCATTGCCAACAAAACTGAAATGCTGGCCGTGGTGCGTTCGCTGCAACCCGCTGACATGATTTGCAGCTATGTGCGTCAACCGCGCTCGCTGGGCTTGGGTCATGCGGTGCTGTGCGCTGAGCGTTTGGTGGGCAACGAGCCCTTCGCCGTGTTGCTGGCTGACGACTTGATGACCGGCCCCGCTGGCGGCCCCGGCGTGCTGTCGCAGATGGTGGCGTCGTACAACGAACTGGGCCGCTCGCTGCTGGCCGTGCAAGAAGTGCCGCTGGAGCACGTGCGCCGCTACGGCATCGTGGCAGGCCCGGCTGTCGGTGCCAACCTGACGCGCCTTGAAGGCATCGTCGAAAAGCCCGCCCCTGAAGTGGCACCGTCGCGCATGGGCGTGGCCGGGCGCTACATCCTGACCCCGCGCATCTTTGAAGAAATTCGCAACCAACCCAAGGGCGTTGGCGGCGAAATTCAACTCACCGATGCCATTGCCCGCCTGCTCACCCACGAAGCGGTTTACGCCTTCCAGTACGCCGGCAAGCGCTACGACTGCGGCAGCAAAGAAGGCTTCTTGGAAGCGACCGTCGAACTGGCCCTGCAACACCCGCAAGTGGGCGCGTCGTTCCGCGAGTACCTGAAAACCATCGCGCTGTAATCAGCCTCAGCGGCGGCGCAGGATGTGGATGAACTCCTCACCCACCGTTTGCTGATCAACCAGTTCATTGCCGGTTTGCTTGGCGAACGCCTGGAAGTCGCGCAATGAGCCGCCGTCGGTAGACACCACCTTCAAGAGCTGGCCGCTGCTCAAATCCGTCAATGCCTTTTTGGCTTTGAGGATGGGCAGCGGACAGTTCAAGCCACGTGTGTCGATTTCTTTGGTGATGATGTGGTCAGTGGTCATGGCAAATTTTTGTCAGCGTGCGGCACATCAAGCTGGAAACACCCCGGTGGACAAATAGCGGTCGCCTCGGTCACAGACCACGAAGGCGATGCTGGCGTTGTCCACTGTTTTGGCGATCTCTTGCGCTACCCAGCAAGCACCTGCGGCGGATATGCCGCCAAAGATGCCCTCTTCGCGTGCCAAACGGCGGCACATTTCTTCCGCATCATCTTGGCTGACGTAGACCAGTTCATCGACTGAGCGCGGGTCGTAGATTTTCGGCAAATACTCTTGGGGCCACTTGCGGATGCCCGGAATGCGCGAGCCCTCGCTGGGCTGCGCGCCAATGATGCGGATCGCCGGGTTCTTTTCTTTCAAGAAGCGCGATACGCCAGTGATGGTGCCGGTGGTGCCCATCGCCGACACAAAATGGGTGATGCGCCCGCCGGTTTGCTCCCACAGCTCGGGGCCGGTGGTTTCGTAGTGGATACGCGGGTTGTCTGGATTGGCAAACTGATCAAGCACGCGGCCTTTGCCCGATTTTTGCATGGAGTCGGCCAAATCGCGGGCGGATTCCATGCCGCCGCTCTTGGGCGTGAGAATGAGTTCAGCTCCGAACGCCTTCATGGTTTGGGCGCGCTCAATCGACAAGTCCTCAGGCATGATCAACACCATGTGATAGCCCTTGATAGCCGCTGCCATCGCCAACGCAATGCCGGTGTTACCCGAAGTGGCTTCGATCAAGGTATCGCCGGGCTTGATATCGCCGCGCTCCTCAGCACGCCGAATCATGGACACCGCAGGCCGATCTTTCACCGAACCAGCGGGATTGTTGCCCTCCAGCTTGGCCAAAACCACGTTGCCACGCTCAGTGTTGCCCGCCACGCCGATGCGCTGCAACGCCACCAGAGGAGTTTTTCCGATGGAATCTTCAATCGTTGGATATTTCATGCTCACACTGTGCCATAATTTGGGCTTCATTTCCTGAAGCCCGGGTGGTGAAATTGGTAGACGCAGGGGACTCAAAATCCCCCACCGAAAGGTGTGCCGGTTCGATTCCGGCCCCGGGCACCAAATCTCATCATGCTAAGGCATGACGCTCCAAACCCCTACCGCTGACCGCGCTGAGGGGTTTTTCTTTGTCTGTCGTTGCCTTTCTTTACCGCTTGACTGGGAACCGCTGCCCATCACGCAGGTCAAAATCGAAAGAGCAGCAACCAAGCTGCCACAAAATGACATCAATGCAGCAACATCGCCACAGAGCGCTTCGCTCGCAGCGGGCGGGCTTATTCCCTGAAGGACATTCTCATGACACACATCACTCGCATCACCGGCTTGGCCTTGTTGGCTGGACTGAGCTTGGGCAGCGCTCAGGCTGATGAAATCGGTCGGGTGCTGTCGACCACGCCGATCACCAAGGCTGTTGTCGTTCAGCAACAAGTTTGCGTGCCGCAGCAAGTCACCGTGCAGCCTCAAAAATCAGGTGCGGGTGCGCTGATGGGCGCGATTGCGGGCGGTGCCATTGGCAACAGCATGGGCAAGGGCTCGGGCAACGCGCTGGCCACCGGCATTGGCTTGCTGGGCGGCGCGATTTTGGGCGACAGCATTGAAGGCAGCAAGCCCGCCGAAACCCGCACCGTGCAGCAGTGCAGCGTTGAAAACGTGCAAGAAAACCGCATCACCGGCTACAACGTCACCTACGAGTACGCGGGCAAGCAGTACAGCACGCAAATGGCCAGCGACCCCGGTCGCTTCTTGCGCTTGCAAATCGTGCCGGTGGGCCCGGCGACGCTGGTGCCGATGGAGCCGAACGGCGGCGCAGCGGCCAGCTACCCGTTCAACCGTTAATCAGCTGCTGATGGGCAGCGCGCCCAAACCTGCACACACGTCCGGGTAGCGCAAGACCAGCCGCAGCTCGGTTTGCAGGCGCGTGTTGTCCATGCGGCGCGACTCGCCCATGAAGCTCAGTTGCAGCGCGGGCAGCGTCTGCTGCGCCAACGCCCGTAATACACGCGGCGGGCGCGGCAGGCGGTACAAGTCAGCCGCCATGTCAAAGTAATCGCCCATTTTCAGCACCGTGTTGTCGTTGACGTTGATGGCCCGCTGCGCCCTGCCCCGCCACAGCGCCAGCACGCAAGCCCGCGCCAAGTCGTCGGCGTGGATGTGGTTGGTGTACACATCGTCTGCCGCGTCCAGAACAGGCGTGCCTCGGCGCAGGCGCGCTTCGGGCGTGCCGCCTTCGCGGTCTGGCGCGTAGATGCCGGGAATGCGCAGCAAACTGACGCGCACGCCTGCGCCACCACCCCAATCGCGCAGCGTGCGCTCAGCCGCTACCCGGCGCTGACCGCGTGCGGTGCGCGGGGCCAACGGGCGGGTTTCATCAATCCAAGCTCCGGCGCAATCGCCGTACACACCGCTGGTCGAGCCATACACCAACGCCTGCGGCAAGCTGCGGCGGCGCAGCGCACGGGTCAGCGACCGGGTGCGCGGATCTGCCTCGCCCACAGCCGGTGGCGGGGCCAAGTGCAGCACGCGGGTGGCGATGCCCGCCAAGCGCCGCAGCGTGGCGGGCTCGTCCAACTGACCAAAAATCGGGATCAAGCCTGCGGCGCGCAGCTCGGGCCTGCGCTCGGGGCTGGAGGTCAGCGCCAGCCGCTGGACGCGGGCGGCCAGAACACGCGCCGCGCGCAAGCCGACATCGCCGCAGCCCACGATCAGCACCCGTTCACGGCGAAAGCGGGCTGGCAACGCGCCCAAGGGGGTCAGGTTTGAAGGCAAAATTGGGGACTTCCGTGCAGGTTGAGCAAGCCGCACAGCATAACCATCCAAGTTCTTTTTTCTTTCCCCTTCATCCCCATGACCTTCAGCATCACCGTGCAGCCCAGTGGCCGCAGCTTCAGCGCCAATCCCGGCGAATCCATCTTGGCCGCAGGCATTCGCCAAGGTGTTGGCTTGCCTTACGGCTGCAAAGATGGCGCTTGCGGTTCGTGCAAGTGCCAAAAAATCTCGGGTGAAGTCACGCACGGCCCGCACCAAAGCAAGGCTCTGTCTGAAGCCGAAGCCGCGCAAGGCTTGGTGCTGACGTGCTGCGCCACCGCGCAAACCGACGTGGTGCTGGAGTCGCGCCAAGTCACTGAAGTGGGCGCTTTCCCGATCCGCAAAATGCCCGCCCGCGTGGCGCAGCTAGAGCGCCTGTCGCCCGATGTGATGCGGCTCAAGCTGCAACTGCCCGCCAACGACACCGTGCAGTTCCATGCCGGTCAGTATGTGGAATTCATCTTGCGCGACGGCGCACGTCGCAGCTACAGCATGGCCAATGCGCCGCACACACTGCTGCAAACCGTGGCCGGTGGCGGCACCGCGCCCATCGTGGAACTGCACATCCGCCACATGCCGGGCGGCAAGTTCACCGATCACGTGTTCGGCGCGATGAAGGAAAAGGAAATTTTGCGCATCGAAGGCCCGTACGGCAGCTTTTACCTGCGCGAGGACTCGGACAAGCCCATCATTTTGCTGGCCTCAGGCACCGGCATGGCCCCGATCAAGGCGTTGATTGAGCAATTGCAGTTCAAGGGCAGCACCCGCCCGGTCACGCTGTACTGGGGCGGACGCAGACCGCAAGACCTGTATCTGAACGACTGGGTTCAAGCGCAAGTGGCGGCCATGCCCAGTCTGCGCTACGTGCCGGTGATCTCCAACGCCTTGCCCGAAGACGGCTGGACGGGCCGCACCGGCTTCGTGCACCAAGCGGTGCTGCAAGACACGCCGGATTTGTCTGGCTACCAGGTCTATGCCTGCGGCGCGCCCATCGTGGTCGAATCAGCCCGAGCGGACTACACCATGCAAGCCGGTTTGCCCGCTGATGAGTTCTACGCTGACGCTTTCACCAGCGAGGCAGACAAGGCCAGCGCTGGTCAGTGAGCGTCCAACTCAAGCCGCTGGCGCAGCGGCTGGCACTGGGGGCTTGACCCGCTTGGCACGGTGGCTGGCCTTCAGTTTGGATTTCTTGACCTGCATTTGCTGGCACTGGGCCACGGTGATCATGCGTTTGCCAGATTTGGCTTTGGCGGCGTGCTCGGCCTTGCGCTCCGCTTTGGTTTTGTGCGCAGCTTTCATCTTGGCCTTGGGCGCAACCGCCACGGGCTCAGGACGCGCTTGGGCTGCCTGCGCGCCCGGCGGCACGATCACTGCCGGAGCCTGCGACCAAGCAGCGCCCGCCATCAGCATCAAAGCAGCAGCAATCAGGTTGTGAAACTTCATGGTTAAAAACTCCTTTTGAATCAAATCACACAGTGTATTGAGGGTTAATCGCCGGGCAGTATCGCACCGCCTTGCACACTCAAGAGCCGAACACGGCTTGCCGTACCACAGAAAGTTGTCGGCGAGACACCGCCAAGGGCTCGGTGACACCATTCAGGTGCAAAACCCAGCCATCACCATCAGCGGCAGGAGGCAATTTTTCCAGGGCACGAACAGCGCTGCGCGCCACCAAAGCATTGCGGTGAATGCGCAAAAACTGCTCGCTGTAGCGCGCTTCCAGATCGCTCAACGCGGCTTCCCACAGCCAAGTTCGGTGCAGGGTGTGTACGCGCAAGTACTTGAGTTCGGCCTTGAAGTACAGCACCTCAGACAGCGGCAAGCGTTCGATGCGACCCCGGTCTTGCACCACCAGCCTCGCGTCAACCATTGCGGTTGTCACCGTGGGCGCGTGCCCCCGCCAATGCAACACTTTGTGCAAAGCGGCTTGCAAACGCTCGAATCGCACGGGCTTGGTCAGGTAATCCAAGGCTTCTAACTCGAAGGCTTGCACTGCATGGGCCAAGTGCGCGGTCACAAAAATCACCGCAGGCGGCGCAGGCAAGCGGCGTAGCTCACGCGCCAGCGTCAAGCCATCCGCACCGGGCAGATGGATGTCGAGCAGCACCACATCAACAGGCGTGTGCTGCAAGCGCGCCAAAGCATCGGCAGCGCTGGCGGCTTCGCCCATCAGGCAGGTGACGGGCGCAAGGCAATGGCTCAGCAGCAAACGCAAACGGGCACGGGCCAAGGCTTCATCGTCCACCACCAGCACGCGCAAGGCATCGGCGATCATGTGCGGCCCTTGGTAGACGGCCACGGAGCCTGCAATTGAAGAGCAACGTGGAACACATCACCCACCCGCTGCGTGTGCATGCGACCGGGCACGGGGCGCATCAACGCCAGTCGGTCACGCACATTGCGCAGCGCCAATCCGTGCCCGCTGGAACTCGCATCAGCAGACACCGTGTTGACCACGTGGATCAGCACCACGTCGCCCAAGCGCTGCGTTTGGATGTGAACATCAGCCCCGTCCAGGCTGGGCTCCACCCCGTGCTGGACGGCGTTTTCCACCAACGGCTGCAAAAGCAACGGCGGCAGTTGCGCCATGTCAGCCGCTGGGTCAAGCGACCACGTCACGCGCAGACGCTCAGCAAAACGCGCTTGAGCCAAGTTCAGATAGAGCCGCGCCAGCGCTATTTCTTGCACCAGCGGCACGCACGCGGCGTGTTGCGCCCTGAGCGCGTGCTGAAACAGCTCGGCCAAATCCTCCAGCAAGGCTTCGGCTTGGACGGGCTGCTCACGCACTAGCGCAATCGCGGTATTGAGCGTGTTGAACAAAAAATGGGGTTGAATGCGCGACTGCAACGCCACTCGCTGCACAGCGGTTTGCGCACGCCCGCGCTCGCGGCTGCGCCACGTCAGCCCCAACGCCAGGCCACCGACCAGCAGCGCCGCCCTCGCCAAGTCTGCGCCCCTCCAGCCTACGTCCCCGGATACGCCGGGCAAGGCCGATAAAATTTGCGAATCTTCTATCGCGTGATTCAGGCTTTGATGCCGCATTATGTTGATCTCCCTCCCGTTATTTTTGAGCCTCCAGCCCCATGTCACACAACCAATTCGATAAAAAATCCCAAGCTTGGTCGGCCCTGTTTTCTGAACCCATGAGCGAGTTGGTCAAGCGCTACACCGCCAGCGTGTTCTTCGACAAGCGCCTGTGGCTGGCCGACATCACCGGCAGCCTGGCCCACGCCGAGATGCTGGCGGCCCAGGGCATCATCAGCGCCGAAGACCACGCCTCCATCCAGCGCGGCATGGCGCAGATCACCGGCGACATTGAATCCGGCAACTTTGAGTGGAAGCTGGACCTGGAAGACGTGCACCTCAACATCGAAGCCCGCCTGACCCAGCTGGTGGGCGACGCCGGCAAGCGCCTGCACACCGGCCGCAGCCGCAACGACCAGGTCGCCACCGACGTGCGGCTGTGGCTGCGCGGCGAGATCGACCAGATCGCCACCCTGCTGGCGGACATGCAGCGCGCCCTGGTGCATGTGGCCGCGCAGAACGTGGACGTCATCCTGCCCGGCTTCACCCACCTGCAGGTGGCGCAGCCGGTGAGCTTCGCCCACCACCTGCTGGCCTACGTGGAGATGTTTGCCCGCGACTTTGAGCGCATGGCGGACGTGCGCCGCCGCGTCAACGTACTGCCGCTGGGCAGCGCGGCGCTGGCCGGCACCACCTACCCGCTGGACCGCGAGCGCGTGGCGCGCACACTGGGCATGGTCAATGCGAGCGGCGCCGCATGCGTCTGCCAGAACAGCCTGGACGCGGTGAGCGACCGCGACTTTGCCATTGAATTTTCTGCCGCCGCCAGCCTGGTGATGGTGCACATCAGCCGCCTGTCCGAGGAGCTGGTGCTGTGGATGAGCCAGAACTTCGCCTTCATCCGCATTGCCGACCGCTTCACCACCGGCTCGTCCATCATGCCGCAGAAGAAAAACCCCGACGTGCCCGAACTGGCGCGCGGCAAGGCCGGCCGCGTCGTCGGCCATTTGATGGCGCTGATCACGCTGATGAAGGGCCAGCCCCTGGCCTACAACAAGGACAACCAGGAAGACAAGGAGCCGCTGTTCGACACGGTGGACACGCTCAAAGACACGCTGCGCATCTTTGCCGAAATGGTCGGCGGCCAGCTGAACCCCGCTACGGGCAAGAAGGAAGGCGGCATCACCGTCAACGCGCCTGCGATGGAGCAAGCTGCACTCAAGGGCTATGCCACCGCCACCGATCTGGCCGACTATCTGGTCAAGAAGGGCCTGCCCTTCCGCGACGCCCACGAAACCGTGGCCCACGCCGTCAAAACCGCCGTGACCCGCGCCGTGGACTTGTCCGAGTTGCCGCTGGAGGTGCTGCAACAGTTCAACCCGGCCATCGAACAGGACGTGTATGAGGTGCTGAGCCTGCGCGGCAGCCTGAACGCCCGCAACACCCTGGGCGGCACGGCCCCGGCGCAGGTGCAGGCGCAGATTGCGCGGCACCTGAAGCGCTTGGGCTGAACCCTGCGCACGCCGGGTCATGGCGGCACGGCATGGCTCCCTGTGATGTACGGTCTATACTTTGGTATAGACCATTCGCCAAAGGTGCCCCATGACCCACGTTGCCAAGCTTTTCACCAACGGGCGCAGCCAAGCGGTACGGCTGCCTGCCCAGTACCGGTTTGAGGCCCAAGAGGTCTACATCCGGCGCGATCCGCAGACGGGCGACGTGATCTTGTCGCGCAAGCCCGCCACTTGGGATGCGTTTTTGGCGGCGCTGCCTGCGGCACCAGCCACCGACTTTCTCAGCCCCGCCGAGCGCGATCAGAGCAGCGAGCCACACGACCCGTTCGAGGGCTGGGTTGAATGACGCGCTACATGCTGGACACCAACACCGTCAGCCACTTGGTCAAAGGCCACCCCGGCGTGGTGCAGCGGGTGGTGAGTCTGCCGATGGCCGATCTGTGCATTTCTGCGGTCACCGAGGGCGAGCTGCTGTTTGGCCTTGCCAAGCGCCCCGAGGCCACGCGGCTGCACAAGGTGGTGCATGAGTTCTTGCTGCGCGTGGATTCCCTGCCCTGGGACAGCACCGTGGCTGCCCATTACGGCCCGCTGCGTGCCGCGCTGACACAGCAAGGCCGCGTGCTGGCCCCGTTGGACTGCATGATCGCCTGCCACGCCCACAGCGTAGGGGCTGTGCTGGTCAGCAGCGACCGGGCGTTTGTCCAAGTCGCGGCGCTGCAAGTGCAGGACTGGGCCGCCGCCAGTCACTGACTGCGCCGCCGCGCTCTCAATAATCTATCGCCAAATACCACTGCGCCTTCACCGCCTGGGCTTGCGTCAGCACGGCGATGTAGCCCTCCACGTCGGAGAGCACATCTTGCGCATCGGGCACAGCGTTGGGGTGGGCGCGCAGGTGGTGGGCCAAGGCGTTGAAGTACGCCAACCCGGCTTCGGCGGTGAACCAGCGCACTTCGTTGTTTTCTAGAGCGGCCAGGGCTTCGGGGTCAGCCTCTTCGTCGCTGCCGTCTTCATCGGCCTCCTCGGATTCATCTGCTTCCTCGTCGTCTTCGTCATCCAGATCGAGGAGCGAGGCCAGCTCCTCGTCGCTGATGCTGACCCAGTGGTCGATGGGCTCCAGCCCCAATTGGGCAACCAGCTCGGTCAGCGGTTCGAGTTGGCGAGCGAAAGATTTGCCATCGACAAAGGTGTCGATGTCTGCGCGCTCTTCTTCGTTCAGATCCAAGGCGATGTAGTAAGCCACACCCATGTTGATAACTCCTAGCAAGGTTAAAACTGATGTTGGTGCGCCGCAAATTTCGTGATCACGGGGCGCGGTCAGACGGTATTTTCCACAGGCTTTTGCTACGCTTCACGTCATAACGACGGAGTGCAAAATGCAAACTCGCAACAGGGTGGTGAAGGCTGTTTTCAGGGGGGTGTTGAGCGCAGTGGTGGGCCTGACCGGGCTGGCGGCCTTGCCCGCGCAGGCGGTGCAGCTCATCAGCCTTGCGCCGCAGGGCGAGGTGGCCCAGGTGCGGCAACTGGTGGCCAAGTTCGACAGCAGCGCGGTCAATTTTGGCGACCCCAAAGCGCCTGCGCCGCTCAGTGTGTCGTGCAGCGATGCGCAAGCCGCCCAGGGCTCGGGCCGCTGGATCAGCGACCGCGAGTGGGCTTTTGAATTCAACAACGACCTCCCCCAAGGGCTGCGCTGCACGGTGCAGCGGCGCGCCGACTTCAAAACGCCCCAGGGCGAAGCACTGAGCGCAGTAGCCAGCTACCGGTTTGACACCATTAACACCAGCGGCCCACTGCTGGAAAACATAGCCCCCAGCCCTGGTGAACCCATCGAAGAAGAGCAACACTTCGTGTTGAGTTTGAGTACGGCGGCCACACTGAGCAGTGTGCAGGCCAAGCTGTGGTGTGCCGTTGACGGCCTAGGTGAGCGCGTGCCCGTGCGCTTGCTCGATGGAGCTGCACGCAAAGATTTATTGAATGCACACGGACTGGCCGGGGTCGCCACACAAGAGCCCCTGCGCTATGTGACGCTGGCCTGCGCCAGACGCTTGACGGCGGCCAGCAAAATGCAGTTGGTCTATGGGGCGGGCGTGATGTCGCCCAAGGGCTTTGCCAGTGCAAAAGAACAGCGTCTCGCCTACCAAGTGCGCGAGCCGTTCAAGATTGACTTCAGTTGCGAGCGCGAAAACGCCCAAGCCGCCTGCGTGCCGATCCAAGCCCTGCGGCTGAACTTCAATGCCCCAGTGCCCTCCAAGCTGGCGCAGGGCATCCGGCTGCAAGCCACGGGCGGCGCGAACTTCAAGCCGGTGCTGAACAACGACACCGAAGGCAAAGCCGCCGCCGACACCCTGGTCGATGGCCTGACCTTTGCCGCGCCGCTGCCCGACCAAACCCAGTTCACCATCACGCTGCCTTCGGGCTTTGCCGATGCCAGCGGGCGGGCTGCGTCCAACGCCAGCAACTTCCCGCTCAAGGTGGCAACGGCGGCCATGTCGCCGCTGGCCAAGTTCTCGGCGGCCCCGTTTGGCATCGTCGAACGCTTTGCCGAGCCCGACGCCAAGGCCGACAGCCCCGCGCTGCTGCCGGTCACGCTGCGCAATGTCGAAGCCCAGCTCAAGGTCAACGGGCTCAACACCAGCGGCGGCAAAGTGGCCGACCTGCGGCCCGAGAGCGATGCCGACATCATCGGCTGGCTGCGCAAGGTGCGGCGTTACGACGAGGGCAGGATCAGCCGCAGTGATGCGGCCCGAGACAGCAAAACCCCGCTGCCCAAAGCACTGGAAAACGACCACGGCTACGTGGAAAACCGCATGGTGTCGCTGCTGGGCGGCTTGCCCGGCATCAAGGCTCTGGACTTGCCGCGCCCGGCCAACAACGACCCGCGCCCGTTCGAGGTGGTCGGCATTCCGCTGGCCCCCGGTTTCCATGTGGTCGAAATCGCCTCGCCCCTGCTGGGCCGCGCCTTGCTGGACGAGCGCCACGGGGCCAACCGCGTCATGTACGTGCGCACGGCAGCCTTGGTCACCAATTTAGGTGTGCATTTCAAACTGGGCCGCGAAAACGCCCTGGCATGGGTCACCACCTTGGACAAAGGCCAGCCCGTGGCGGGGGCCGTGGTGCAAGTCTCGGACTGCACCGGCAAGCCGCTGCTCAAGGCCACCACCAACGCGCAAGGCATTGCCGAACTCAGCGGCCTCGCGCCCAATGCCCCCACCTGCAACAACGACTACGACGGCAACGACAACGGCTACTTCGTCAGCGCCCGCGCCACCCAGGTGCCCGCGCCCGGCGGGGCCAAGGTGGCGGACATGGCTTTCACCTGGAGCAGTTGGCAGCGCGGCATCGAGTCGTGGCGCTTCAACGCGCCCACCAGCCTAGAACCGCAGCCCGACCAGCGCGCCCACACCATCCTCGACCGGCCCCTGCTGCGCGTGGGCGAAACCGTGTCGATGAAGCATGTGCTGCGTACCGAAACCTCGCGTGGCTTTGGCCTGCCCGGCCAGCCCTGGCCGGGCGAGCTGGTCATCACCCACCAAGGCAGCGGCCAGCAATACACCCAGCCCCTGAACTGGCGCAAGACCGGCACGGGCGGCCTGAGCGCGCAAAGCAGTTGGTCGATTCCGCCCGCCGCCAAGCTGGGCGTGTACCAAATCGAGCTGCGCCGGGGAGCGAGCCTGAGCAGCTTCTACACCGGCCAGTTCCGGGTCGAAGAATTCCGCCTGCCGGTGCTGGAAGGGCGCATCGCTCCCAGCGACAAACAGCCGCTGGTCAACCCCAAAACCGTGCCCACCAGCGTGCAGATCAACTACGTGTCCGGCGGCCCGGCCATGAACCTGCCGGTGCGCGTGTCGGCGATGGTGCGCGGCAAGTGGCTCAACTACCCGGACTACGAAGAATTCAGCTTTCAGCCGCCACGCGGCGCGCGTCAAACCAGCTCGGGCAGCGAAGAAGAAGCCAACCTCGGCAGCGAAACCCGTGTCATCGCCGACAAAGAGCCGCTGACGCTGGGCAAAACCGGCAGCGGCCAGATCACGCTGGACAAAATCCCGCGCGTCAGCCAGCCGCACGAACTGCTGCTCGAAGCCACCTACGCCGACCCCAATGGCGAAATCCAAACCCTGCGCAGCAGCCAAACCCTGTGGCCTGCGGGCGTGGTGGCGGGCATCAAGACCGAAGGCTGGGTCTCGGCCTCGCAAAAAATCCGCTTTCAGGCGCTGGCGCTCAACTTGGACGGCAAGGCGCAAGCCGGTGTGCCGCTGGAAGTCAAAGCCGTGGCCCGCATCACCACCACCAGCCGCAAGCGCATGGTGGGGGGCTTCTACAGCTACGACAACCAGACCGAAACCAAAGACCTGGGCACCGTGTGCAGCGGCAGCAGCGACGCGCGCGGCCTGCTGCTGTGCGAAACCCAGCTCGGCCAAGCAGGCGAGGTGGAGCTGACCGTCAGCGCCAAAGACAAAGACGGCCACATCGCCCAAGCCGCCAGCTCGGTCTGGGTCACGCGCCAGGGCGAGCTGTGGTTTGGCGGCGAAGACCATGACCGCATGGACGTGCTGCCCGAAAAGAAAAGCTACCAACCCGGCGACATCGCCAAGTTCCAGGTGCGGATGCCCTTCCGCTTTGCCACCGCGCTGGTCGCCGTGGAGCGCGAAGGCATCGTCCACACCGAGGTGGTGCAGCTCAATGGGCAAGACCCCACCATCAGCCTGAAGATTCAAGACAGCTGGGGGCCGAACATCTACGTCAGCGTGCTGGCCCTGCGTGGCCGCCTGCGCGAGGTGCCTTGGTACAGCCTGTTCACCTGGGGCTACAAAGCGCCGCGCGAGTGGTGGACAGCCTTTTGGTACGAGGGCCGTGAATACGTCGCCCCGACCACGCTGGTCGATTTGAGCAAGCCCGCCTTCCGCCTGGGCATGGCCGAAATCCGCGTCGGCACCAAAGCGCATCAACTGGACGTGAGCGTTAAAACCGACAAGCCCAGCTACCCGGTGCGCGGCACCGCCAAAGTCACCATCAGCGTCAAGCTGCCCAACGGCCAACCCGCTGCCGGGGCCGAAGTGGCGCTGGCCGCTGTCGATCAAGCCCTGCTGGAGCTGATGCCCAACACCACCTGGAACCTGCTGGACGCCATGCTGCAACGCCGATCTTGGGGCGTGCAGACCTCCACCGCGCAGATGGAAATCATTGGCCGCCGCCACTATGGCCGCAAAGCCGTGCCCGCAGGCGGTGGCGGCGGCCACGGCAGCACGCGCGAGCTGCTGGAAACCCTGCTGCTGTGGAACCCCGCCCTGGTGCTGGACGCCAACGGCCAAGCCAGCGTCAACGTGCCCATCAACGACGCACTCACCACCTTCCGCATCGTCGCCGTGGCCGACATGGGCACCGGCCTGTTCGGCACCGGCGAGGCGCGCATCAACACCACGCAAGACCTGCAACTCATCAGCGGCCTGCCGCCGTTGGTGCGCGAAGGCGACCAGTTCCGCGCCCAATTCACCCTGCGCAACACCACCAAGCAGGCCATGAAAGTCGCCGTCACCCCACGCGCCACGCTGCTGGAACTGGCCGCGCAAAGCGTGGACATCCCCGCAGGCGAAGCGCGCGAAGTGGCCTGGAACGTCACCGCCCCTGCGTCGCTGGCCTTTACCCGCGCCGAAGCCATCTTGTGGGAAGTCGAAGCCAAAGACAGCGCCAGCGGCGCACGCGACGCGCTCAAAGTCAGCCAGCGCATCGTGCCCGCCGTGCCGCTGACGGTGCAGCAAGCCACGCTGGTGCAGCTCGACGGCCCGTTCACCCTGCCCGTGTCCGCGCCCGCCGACGCGCTGCCGGGCCGGGGCGGCCTGAAACTGGCCCTGCAACCCAAGCTGGCCGAGGGCCTGCCCAGCGTGCGCGACTGGTTTGCGCGCTACCCCTTTGCCTGTTTGGAACAAAAAACCAGCAAGGCCGTGGGCCTGCGCGACGGCAAGCTCTGGCAAACCGTGGCCGCGCAAATCCCCAGCTACCTCGACAGCGACGGGCTGGCCAACTACTTCCCGCCCAGCGCGGGTGACCGCAACCACGGCAGCGACACCCTGACCGCCTACGTGCTGGCCGCCACCCACGAAG
>ERZ724524.893-NODE-893-length-19620-cov-4.541988_pt1 | contig 19620 bp, 16 predicted proteins | sample MGYA00376057_ERZ724524 | MGnify/ENA primary metagenome ERZ724524 (study PRJEB28724, sample SAMN07190888) | wastewater metagenome | isolation source: influent of sewage treatment plant in Hong Hong | place: USA: Christiansburg, Virginia | collected 2016-03-01 ...
CTGTGAGATACATGATGTATTTTGGGCCTCATCATGGGGCTCACCTGGGGGAGGACTAGATGGTGCACGCTTCTCATCTCGCAATCACGAGCCCGTCGCTGCTTGGCTTTGTACGCGCCTATCTGTGGCAGCTTGAACGAACCGGCGCAGTGCCCGACCAAGACGACGCCCCGGAGCAACAAGCCGCCAAAGAAGCGGCCCACGCCCTGTTTTCATCCGCACGGGATCGTGACCAGCGCAATCGCTTGTTCACCGAGTTCAAACAGTTCGTCGAACAGCCCGGCCAGGACGGTCAGCCCAGCGAGCGACTACAGGCGGTGCTGCATCAGCTCAGGGGTGCGGATTCGGCAACCTCTGCCGTGGTCAACCCGGTCGACGCAGTCCCATCGCTGTCGCCCGCTGAAGTCGCAACCGTTTCCGTAGACACGGTTCCTTCTTCCTCTGACGCTACAACTGTTGCCATGGCTTCTGCTCCCGCTGCTGATGAAGTCGCAACAGTCAGCGCTGGCGATTCTGCCTCGTCGGCTGAAGCCGAAACCGCTGCCGCTGCGGTGGCCGATCAGACCGGTGTCTTGGCAACAGACGAAGCTGGGGACGAGGGCTTGAGCGGCGAAGAGCTGGAAGAGGAAACCGCCGCCACGGGTACAGAAGTTCCAGCAGCCACCACTGCGGCTCCAGCGGGCTCCCGTCGACGTCGCGGTCGACGTTGAGCCATTCGGCCCGAATTAGGCGAAAATAGAGATTGATGCGGTCGGAGTCGGCGCGCAAACAGCAACACCTGCCTGGTGGGCTCAGTGTGGCACTGGCCATGCTCGGGGCGCTGCTGCTTAGCGCGTACAGCTATCGGCACCGGCTGCTGCTGGCGATATCCGACCCGACGCAGTGGGCCGATGACCCGGTACCCAAGTCCGAGCTGTTTCGGCAGCTTGGTACCGATGCACTACTCGCGGTCAGCATCTCGGCGCTAATGTGGCTGGTGGTACTGGTGCTGCAACCGCTCGGCCGCTCGGTCTGGCTACGACGCAGCGGACTGGTCGGTCTCAGCGCACTGCTTGTGCTCTTGGGCATGCTGCTGCAGGCCCAGCACGGGACGCTGCTGGCGATGCGGTCGGGCTTGACGCTGGAGCTTCTGCGCGAGTCGCTGGACCCAGCGGCGATTCGTGAGTCCTGGGCGCTGCTACCGCGCAGCGAACTGCCCTATCTACTGGCACCGCTGGTTGGTTTTTGGCTGATGCGGGGCGGGCTGGCTCTGCATCGCGTGACTCGGATCGGTTCCATGTTGTCGCTCGGAATCGTAACGGTGGCGCTGTCGACCTGGGCAGTCGAGGTTCCAGCGGCACCGCTTCAGACCGCGCTGCTTCATCATCCGCTCGGCTTTGTCATCAACGAGCTGTGGATCAGCCGTCATCCACCAACGGCTCTTTCGCAAGTCGGTGTCGGCGTGGGCATCGCGGCGGCGGCAACCCGTGAACGCGCTCCAGAAGGAATCGGCCCGGGTGCCGGTGACGGTCCCCCCATGGGAGAAGATATCCCCGAGCCGTCATCGAGCGAAGAAGAGTCGAGCGCCAACACCACTTCTGGAGTTGGTTTGGCACGACCCGTGATGGCACTTGGCTCGCCGCAATTTGCCTATTCAGCCAGCGAGCGGCCGATCAAACGGACCATGCCGACGTTCAAAGGGCCGCTCAACGTTGTGGTCCTGCTGCTGGAAAGCACCGGCGCGGACTATGCGCTTGAGCCGATGCCAAACGGTAAGCTGGCGATGCCATTTCTGCGATCGCTTTCCGACAAGGGGTTGTGGTTGCGCAATCACTTCTCGGCGGGGAACTCCAGCCCACGCGGCATCTTTTCGCTGATGTCGGGACTCTACGTGATGCCCGAGGTTGGCATCTGGGATGTCCGCAAAGACGTCTATCTGCCCTCGCTGATCACGTATTTGGGGCCAACGTATCAGCGCTTTCTGGTAACGCCCGCATCGCTCGACTGGTACTTCCCGCACTCGTACATGCAACACGGCGGGTTTCAGGAGTTGTTGGGCTATCACAACCTTCCGATTCGTAAGAACGCGCCCGGAGGCCGAGCCCACGCCCGCGATGAAGCGGAGACGGTATCGGCGTTTTTGCAGAAGCTCACCACCGCCGCCAGCCGCCCCGAGCCGTTTGTCGCGGTCTATTACAGCTTCCTTGCGCACTGGCCGTATCCCGACTACGGCAAGGAATCTCACGTCGCTGAGCCAACGCGCCCGCTCAATTTGTACTACAACAACCTGCATTACCTAGACGGACAGCTCGAGCGCATCTACAAAAAAGCTGAGGAACTGGGACTGCTCGACAAAACGGTGTTTGTGATCGTCGGAGACCACGGCGAGGCGTTCGGCCAACACCCGCACAACTACACCCACTCGCGACAGAGTTTTAACGAAAACTATCGGACGCCTGCGCTGCTGCTGCACCCGCAAATCTTTGCCCCGAGAGTCGTCACCTCCCCGACCAGCCATGTCGACATTTTGCCGACACTGCTCGATGCACTCGGCCGCCCGTACGATCCGCAGCATGTGCAAGGCGAGTCGCTGTTCCAGGACCGATTCCGTCGCAAATACATTTTTCTATATGGAAACGAAGACACCTCATCGTCGATTGGCGAGGATCTAGTGAAGCTGCAGGTGTCATTCCGTGACGGCTCGTGCTGGGCGTATGACTTGCAGACTGACCCTGGCGAGCGCAAGCGGCTTGGCTGCGGCTCTTATCGTGTCCAGTACGAAGCGCTCGTGTCCTATCGGAAACAGCAGCAGCGAGCGTTACGCCAGTACAACGCCGTCTTCCGCCGAGAGTTCAGCCAGCCCAGCGTCCCCACTGACACGCCCTCCCCAACGACGGAGCACGCCACGCGAATGTAAGACCAGGTCTTGTCTCCGCCGTGCCTTACGCGGTACATCGGCGTAACGGAGGTACGGACGATGACGACCAGTGGTCGCTCGCAAGCTTGGGCCCTGCCAATCGTACTGTGGGCCACGGCTCAGTTCGTCGGGTGCACGGAACCAACTGCACCACCTGATCCCGGTCGGGTCACGCTGCATCGGCTAAACCGCGACGAATACAACCACACCGTCCGCGATCTGCTCGGAACCAGCCAGCGCCCTGCCGACCAATTTCCGTCGGATGATATCGGGTTTGGGTTCGACAACGTCGCGCAAGTGCTCAGCATGTCGGCCCCACACGTCGAACGCTACCTGCGCGCAGCCGAGTCACTCACCGATGAAGTGCTGCGCCCGGATGGCTATCCGCTGGGCCTCACGCTCCAAGTCGGTGATGTCGAGGTGCGCTACCGGCGGCGCAACCACATCTTCTTCGCCAGCAACTCAACGTTGCCACTGCGGGTGGAAGTACCCGCGACCGGGAGCTATTCGATCTCCGTGAACGCCTTTGGGGAACAGGTACCGCCCGAACCAGCCGCGCTGATTGTGGCCGTCGATGGCGTGACCATCCGGACCGCCTCGATCACCGCAGTGGAGTCGAATCCCCAAACGGTGCAGCTTGAGCTGCCGCTCACTGCGGGGACGCACATGGTCAGCTTTGGCTTTGGCAACGACCTGTATGTGCCGGACCCGGACCCCCAAAAGACGCTCGACCGCAACCTGGGAGTGTTCTGGTTTCGGCTCTACGGACCCACGACGGCCATCCCGGAAAACAGTATTCGCCGTCGCGTCATCACCTGTACTCCGAGTAGCGCCGACCTGACCGAGTGGAAACACTGCGCGGACCACATTCTGTCCCGACTTGCCCGCCGTGCCTTCCGTCGCGCTGTCACCATCGACGAGCTCAGCGAGCTGCGCAAACTCGCTGAAGAGGCCTGGCGATCCGGAGATGACTTCCAAGCAGGTCTGCGTCCCGCGCTGATGGCGACACTGCTGTCACCGCACTTTTTGTTTCGGGTGGAGCTGGATCCAGATCCGACTTCGCGGACCCCGCATCAGTTGAACGACTTCGAGTTGGCGTCGCGGCTGTCGTACTTTCTGTGGAGCAGCATGCCGGACGATGAGCTGCTGCGCGTCGCTGAGCAATCAAGCCTCGCTGATGACAAAGCGGTGCTGCTAAGTCAGGTCGCACGCATGCTGGACGACCCGAAGGCCGAGTCTCTGCTATCGAGATTCGCCAGCCAGTGGCTTCAGCTCGAAGGCGTGGACGCGGCAACGCCGGATGCCAAGCGCTTTCCGATGTGGACCGACAAGTTGCGCACCGACATGAAGCAAGAGACACGGCTGTTTGTGCGCGAGTTTCTCCCGCTTTGGGGCAGCCGAGAGCTTGGTCTTACGCGACTACTCACCGAGCCGATGACGTATCTGACGACCGACCTCGCCCGGCACTACGGAATCCCTGGGCCCTCGCCCGAAGTACCGTGGGAGGCGACGAAGCTACTTGGGACTCCTCGGCACGGACTGCTGACGCAGGGTAGCGTACTGACGATGACGTCGTATCCGGGACGAACCTCGCCGGTCAAACGCGGGAAGTGGATTCTGGAGCAGCTCCTGTGCTCACCTCCAGCGCCACCACCGCCCGGGGTCTCAACGGACCTGGGGTCGATGAGTAGCAGCGGCAGCGTCCGTCAACGGCTCGAGGAACATCGTCGCAAGCCCGAGTGCGCGGGCTGTCATCGCTTGATGGATCCGCTTGGCTTCGGGCTTGAATCATTCGACGCGGTAGGAGCCTTCCGTCAGAACGATGACGGCCAGCCCATTGACTCTTCGGGCGAATTACCAAGCGGTGAGCCATTCAACGATAGTGCTGGGCTGGCAACACTGCTGGCGCAAGATCCACGCCTGTTGAGCTGTGCGGTGCGCAAGTTGTTTACCTATGCCATTGGTCGAGCACCAACGGACGCTGATGCCGGTCGGGTCGAAGCCCTGGTGACCGAACTCAGCGAGCACGGTGGGGTGATGCGACGATTGGTGACGGCTCTGGTGTTGTCAGATGCCTTTGTGTCCCGTCGCGGTGAACCAGAGGAAGGAACCGTCCCATGAATCGCCCTATGCTCCAATCCTCTCGTCGACAGTTCCTTCGCGGCAGTGGAGCCATGCTTGCGCTACCTGTCCTTGAAAGCGCACTGCCGAAATGGGCTCGGGCCGCTGAAAAAGCGCCGCAGCGACTGCTGTTTTACTTTGTTCCAAACGGCATGCACATGCCTGCTTGGACACCAAGCACAGAGGGCACCGACTACGAACTCACTCCGATTCTCAAGCCACTCGAAAAGCTCCGCAGCGAGCTGCTCGTGATCTCGGGGTTGAGCAACCTGCCCGGTCGTCCGGACGGGGCGGGCGATCATGCCGGTGGCACCAGCGCCTTTTTGACCTGCGCGCACGCGCTCAAGAGCGAAACCGAGCTGCGACTCGGCGTGTCCGTCGACCAACTAGCAGCAAGCAAGCTTGGTCAAGGCACCCGGTTCGCTTCTCTGCCGCTCGGGATGGAAGGTGGCGCATCGGTGGGTGGTTGTGACTCGGGTTACTCGTGCGCCTATAGCCAAAACATTTCATGGATTGGGCCGAAGACACCGCTCGCCAAGATCGCCGGACCACAATTGCTGTTCGACCTGCTGTTCCAAGACGGTGCACAGACCATGGGTTCGGCGGAAAAACGGAATCGTCACCGACAGAGTGTGCTCGATTTTGTGCTGCGCGACGCGCAATCGCTGCGAGGTCGGATAAGCCGTAGCGACCGAGACAAGCTCGACGAGTACATGCACTCGATTCGCGAGGTCGAACAGCGACTTCAGACCCTGAGCACAGGCTGCGACGCACCGGGTCCGCCGACCGATGACGTACGCATCGGTGAACAGCTCAAAGCCATGAGCGATCTGATGGTGCTAGCACTGCGCTGTGACCTGACGCGAGTGATGACGTTTATGCTCGGCAACGGTGGTTCCAATCGGCCGTACGATTTTCTGCCGAACGTAAAAGGCGCGCACCACGAGTTATCGCATCACCGCAACCAGCCGAGCATCCAAGCGCAGCTTCAGACCATCGACACCTGGGAGGTGGAGCAGCTTGGTTATCTTCTCAACCTGCTCAAAACCACCAAGGATCGCGATGGATCGACGCTGCTCGATAGCACGCTGGTGATCTTTGCGAGCGAAGTCTCGGATGGGAACTCGCACGATCACACGGGGCTGCCAGTGCTGCTCGCCGGACGGCTCGGTGGGACGGTGCGACCCGGGCGACACCTCCGCCGCAACGAGCCCATCGCCAACCTCTACACCAGCATCTTGAATGCGGTCGGGGTGCCTAGTACCAAATTTGGTGAAGACGGCACCGGGCCGCTGCAAGGACTCAGCTAATCAGGTGAGGCCGGGCTTTTGGCCCTCATCCCACTCGATCGTCGTCGCCCCAAGGGTCAACCGATCACCGGGTAGAATTGCTTGCGCCCCGCTGATGCTGCGACCGCTGCGCTGCCACAGCACCGCTTGAGGACCGTACCACCACAGATCCTGGTTTTCCCCGTGAACGCGAATGGAGCCCCACCGCACCGCTGAGTCTGCGCTCGGGGGTACGATTCCAATCACCGGATCACCGAGAGCAAACTCTTTCCAGGTCAGCAGCGTGGCCGGGAAGTTGCCGTGATACTCGTCAACGCGACGCAGCACCGCCCCACCGCCTTTGAGCAGCCGAATTTCGAGCGTCAGCACCGGGCCAAGCCGAATCAACTGCCCATCGGACAACGAGACTTGTGTGCCGAGCGCCAAGCGCCGATCGTCGACGAAGGTGCCGTTGAGGCTGCGCAGGTCTTCGATGAGAAGCTTGCCATTGACGATGAGAAGTCGGGCATGTTGCCGACTCACTCCATGGGTAATCGAGTCGTTATCGGGTGAGGGAAACGCCCGGCAGACGATGTCACAGTCACGATGCTTGCCGAGAAGCACCTGCTGCGCCGAAAGAATGTCGATCGCTTCCCCGGAGTTGCCAACGAACGCGAGCAGTCTCCGATGGCCTTGGGCAGAGTTCGCGGCCTCCGCAGGAACCGGTGAGGGCGCGGCAGCCGGAGTCGCGGGCTGAGCGGTGGCGGCAGGAGCAGCTTTGCGAGCGCCCCATCCTTCAATGGTACGAGCGTTGGCTGGCTCGACACGCTGTCCGGGATCGGCAGGACGCGGCGCTGGGTCGAGAGCGCCCATGGCCGGTAGCGTCGTCCGCAGCGCTTGAGGAACCGGCTGCATCGGCTCGATCTTGGCCATCTGTTGCGCCGGTGGTTGCGTCGCTCGAATCGCCCCTGGAACTGGAGGCGGCGGTCCACCCGGTCGCCGCTGTGGCGGAGGTGGCGGAGCGGCAGGAGCGGCAGCAGGAGGTGGCGAAACCGGCTTATGTTCTGCTTGGCGCAGACCGCTGGTCGAGGCTCGGCCCGACTCACCGAAGATCGGCAGCGGCTGAGCATCCATGGCCCGCACAAACTCTTCGACATAGGCACGGGCCGACGGGAAGCGCTCGGTCGGCTGCTTGGCCATCGCCTTTTGGAAAAACTGATCGAGCGGGTGCCCAGCGGGAATGCTCGGAACAAAGTTGTTCAGTGGCGGCACCGGATTGCGCTTGTGCATCAGCACGAGCTGAACGCGATCCTCATGTTTAAACGGAGGCCGCTTGGCGACGGCGATGTAGAGGATAACGCCGAGTGCGTAGCGGTCGGTCGCGGCATCCACCGTCGGACCGAAGACCTGCTCAGGGCTCATGTACGTCGGAGAACCAACGGCGACGCCAACAGCGGTAAGCTTATCGTTGTCCTCCATCGGACGCGCCAAGCCAAAGTCGAGCAGCACCGCTCGCCGACCATCACCGTCCGGAGCAACCATCACGTTGTCGGGCTTGACGTCGCGGTGGATAATTCCCATCGAAGCAGCTCGATCGAGCACATCAGCGACGGGATTGAGCAGCTCGGCGATCTGCCGTGGCGACTCTCGAGCGAGCACATTGTGCAGGCTTTCGCCCTCAATGTACTCCATCGCAATCCAAAGCACCTTGTCCGGAGTCTCACCGAAGGCGTAAATCGCTGCAGTGTGGTGGTGGATCAGGCGAGCTGCCAACCGAGCCTCTCGACGAAAACGCTCCACGTAGGAAGCATCACGCGACAGCTCCGGATGCATCAGCTTGACGACCGTATGCCGTCCGAGAGTCGTCTGCTCCGCAAGGAAGACCTCGCCGCAGCCGCCTTCGCCAATCTTACGGATGAGGTGAAACTGATCCCCGACCTTTGCGCCGGGACCTAACTTGGCCACCTGACTACTCTATCACAGAGTTTGGCGATCTTGTTCGGCTCTTCGGGAAAGGCTCGAAGTCACGGTTCTGGCCGGTGATTTCTCGTCTGCAATTGAGTTACAAAGTGGACGTCATGCGAAGGTTTTGAGGCGAGCACAATCGGTTCATCGGCGGGATTGCAGCGCTCGAGCAGCTCCTTGCCGGGACGAAAGTCGGGTACCAGCCTCGCCGGAATGTCGATGGCCGCACCGGTCTGCGGGTTGCGGCCGACGCGAGCTTTCGCACGACGGAGACTAAACGTGCCAAAGCCACGCAGGTCAACTGTATCGTCGCGAACCAGCGCTGCCGCCAGTTCCTCCAACAGGTCTTCGATGACCGCTTGCGCCTTGCCGCGTGGCAATTTGTGCTTCTGCGAGAGACTGCTCACCAAGTCTGCTTTTTTCATCGACCACTCACTTTCCAGACAGCGTCGGGAGCTTTTTGCCGACAGCATCGGGGATCTGCAAGGTCACATCGCCGCTCACAGTGAGCTGACAGGACAGCCGCAGCTTGGTGATGAAGTAGGTGTTCCCAAGGTGGAATTTTTCAGCTTTGGTTACGGGCGGTAGCGCGTCTTCACCGGCCAGCACCTTGACGCGGCACAGCCCACACGAGCCTCGGCCCACGCAAGCGGTCGGGAGCATGATGCCAGCACGACGAGCAGCGACAAACACCGTTTCCTCGGTGTTGCATTCGATGGTTTTGGTATGGGGTTCAAACGTAATCCGGGGCATCGGCAGTCACTTTGGTCATCACGCAGGCAGAAGCGCTCACGTCGAGATGCGGTTACTTGGGATCTTCCACCGCGTCGACATAGGCAGTCTCGATGTCCTCGGCGGTGAGGATGAGCTTGCGCAACTGCTTGTCAATCACGGGGCGCGTCATAATAGCCCACACCCATTCACCTGGGCCGATCTGTTCGTGACCGCGTAGCCCACTCGGCACGTCGAGCAGAAACGAGACCTGCGTCGCTCGGCCAATGTCGTACGGCTCATCGAGTCGAATCTCGTAGCGGCCATTGCCGAGATCCTTTTCGACAAGAATGTGGCTAAGCACTGGGATTCCCTCAGCAAACGGCCAGCGACCATCCCTCGCCACCGACCGCAACGTGCCACGACCAACCAGATGAATCGGATTCCACTTGGCTTTGCTGACGATGCGCGGCGGACCTTTGATCCGATCCACGAACCCCGAGCCGAGCACCTTGTCGCGAAACTCCGGTGGCAGATAGCTTCCTGAGCCGTGCGACGACACACTAGCGAAGCACAAGAAAACCATGTCACCGACGTTGCCCGAAAAGGTCTTGCCGTCGTGGGTCTTCATCTCTTTGGCCCCAAATGACACGTTTCCGACTCGGGCGGCGATCTGATAGGTCTCCACTGACTCTTCGTCGTCGAATCCACTTTTGGCGGGAATTTTGACCGACTTTTTCGCAATGATTTTGCCGTAGTCACCCCGAAACGTGTGTCCGCCGTCGCCGGGTCTTCGGTTCGTCGGATCGAGCGCCATCGGACACTGCTCTCCGATCCGAAAATCCAGCGTTCGTAGGTACTGGTTGAACTTCTCCCGCGCCAATCGCTGACCGTCAATCAGGCCGCCCGGCGTGAGCTTGAGCGTGGACACCAGCGTCTCAAAACGCTTTTTCAGCTCAATAAAGCGCGCCACGTTGCGCTCGAAGTCTTCGCCGTTGGCGATCTTCTGAATGACGATGTCGCGCTCGGCCAAGATCGACCGGCTCTCATCGATGGGCTGCGGCGCGGCGGCAACAAGAACGGGCAGTACCAAAGCAAGTAGAAGTCGTCGCATGCTCCTCTCCTAATCGCTCGGTATCAGGACCATATAGCTTGTGCGCATGGATCGCGCCGCAGTGGGATCGATCTTTTCCGCGTCAGCAATGTGGCGCTTCATCGCCGCAAAGTCGCCCAGCATCATGTCGGCCACCAGGATTCCCTGCATCGCACCAATCGATGGTTTGTCGCTGCTCCGTTGACAGGCCTCGTAAAGTCGCTGGGCCTCCCGATACTGGTGTCTCGAAGAATAGACGGCGGCCAACTGGCAAAGATCCCACGTCACCACCGCAGGATGCTCCTTCAGAAAGTCGGCAAGCTTCTGTTTCCCTTCAGCCATCAGGCGCTTTTGCTCAATCGCCTGGACCACCATCTGCCGCGTGGGCTCGAAGAATGCGCTGCTCGGAGCACGCTGCATAAACGCCTCTCCGTCGCGCAGCACCGAGTCCCAGTCCCGCATCTGCATGCTCGTGCTGACCAACATCAGCGAGGCATCATCAAACAGCCGACTGGCAGGCGTCCCGGCCGGCAGACCGTCTAGATAGGCCCGAGCCTCACGCCGCAGCGCGTTGTAGCGACGAGAGCTTTGAAGCAATCGCAGCAATTGGCCGGTGGTTGCTTCGATCTTTTGATGATCGCTCGTGCTACCCAGCTCTTTGCGAAGACTCTCGATGCGTTCGTCCGTGAGCCTCTTCTGCTCCGCTGAATACTTTTGCATCCGCTCTTCGAGAGCAACTAGGTCTTTGACCGCGTAGGAAAAGTTCTGATCCATCGCCACCGCCGAGGACAGCAGCACCACGCGCTGTTCATCGGTCTCGGCAACTGCCGCTTGGCCGTACAAATCCAAGGCTTCCATCGTCTTTAGGTCGGGCCGACTGTCCGCTCCATCGACCACCTGTTTGGCAAGCAGCGGTAGTCCGGAGGAGCGCAACAGCTCGGCGGTAACCCGATCTTGCAGACGGAAAAACTGCTTCACGGTGCCGTCGACTTTCGCACTGCCAATGACTTCACTCGTCTCGACGCGAACAAAGCGGGCGGTGAGTCGAATCTGGGCCGACTCTTCCTGATACGCGCCGATCACCATCACCGATGCGCCGACCACCTTGCCGAGCTTGGCCGCCGTGTCGTCTTCAACCTCTTTCAGGTTTCCCTGAAGACGCATCTCTTTGAGGATCTTGTCGAGGCTGCCACGCTCGACAATGCGCACACCGGACAGGCTCTTCAGGTCACTCGCAACCACCTCCCGGATCGCTTCGCCGATATGAGACTTCGCCTTGCCGGTCAGATCCCGAAATGGCATGACCGCGATCGTCGGTGGCGGCTTAGCGGATGCAGTTCCGGCCAGTAGCGCCGCGACGATCAGCACCAGCAGCGGCACGCCCCACAGCTTCACGTTGCACATGGAAACACGGTACCCAAGGGGCCACGGCTTCTCAAGCATGGGACGAGGGTGCCGAGGATTCGGGCAGCCATCCGGTGTACAGCGGGGCGTCCTTGGGGATCGCCTGTTCCCACTGCCCGACAATGATCGAAGCCATGCAGTTTCCGAGGACATTCACCATGGTGCGCGCCATGTCCATGACCGCGTCGACGCCAAGGATGGTCGCAATCCACTCAACCTTCAGTCCATACGCCGCACAAGTCGAGGCCAGCACCACCAACGAGGCCCTCGGGACCGCCGCCACGCCCTTGCTCGCCAGCAGCAGCGTCAGCATCATCTCGATCTGAGTCGTCGGCGACAGATACTTGCCAGTCGCCTGTGCAATAAACAGCGACGCCAACGCCAGATACAGCGTTGATCCGTCGAGATTGAAGCTGTACCCCGCTGGCAACACAAAGCCGACGATGTGCGATGGCACCCCCAGTCGCTCCATTGTCGCGATCGCTTTGGGCAGCGCCGACTCCGAGCTGGTCGTCGAAAACGCCAGCAGCAGCGGCTCTCGTAATTCACGCAGCACCAGACCGATGCGCACCCCAGTGATCAGCTTGACCGCGAGGAGCAGCACCATCACAAACACGATCAGCGCCAGGTATAAGGCCAGCACCAATTTACCAAGCTGAACCATTACTCCCGGGCCTTGAGTACCGACGGCCACGGCCATCGCCGCAAACACCCCAAACGGCGCAAAGCGCATCACGTATTCAGTCAGCTTAAACATCGCCTCGGCGACGCCACGAAGCACCGCCAATACCGGCTTCCCCTTGTCACCGATCGCCACCAGCGCCATCGCAAACAGCAGCGAAAAGAACACGATCTGCAAGATCGAGTTGTTGGCCATGGCATCAATCAGGCTGGTCGGCACCACCTGTTCGTAAAACGGCTTGCTGGCAGGCGTTGGAAAGCTGCCGGTGCCACCCACTGCTCCAAGTCCCGGCTTGAGCGTGTTCGCCACTCCCAGGCCAATGAACAACGCGGCAGCCGTCGCTACCCAAAACCAGAGCAGCGCTTTGAGGAGCAACCGCCCGATGTGCTTCTCGCCCGCTCCCGCCAGTCCGACGACCAGTGTCGAAAAGATGATCGGCGACACCAGCATTTTGATGAGCCGAATGAACGTCTTCGACATCCACTCCAGCGACGAGGCTTTGGGCATCCATCCCGGCGGCTGAAGGCCTTGACCCAGGTGACCGCCTAGATACGCACCGACTGCCGACCCCAAGATCAGCGCCACGATGATCCACGTCGTCAGGCCTGGCTTTTTCATGAGCCTGCCACCTCGCGCAGATAGTCGCGAGGTCGAAGGAACGCCCCGAGCTGCGCTTCCTCGCTGTCCGGCTCAGGCCGAAAGTCGTATTCCCAGCGCACCAGCGGCGGCAGTGACATCAGGATCGACTCGACCCGGCCGTCGGTCCTCAGACCAAACACGGTGCCACGATCGTAGAGCAGGTTGAACTCCACGTAGCGACCACGCCGATAGAGTTGAAAGTGACGCTGACGCTCCCCAAAGGGCAAATCTTTGCGCCGCTCGACGATGGGAAGATAGGCCGGCAAAAACGCGGCACCAGCATCTTTCCAAAAGGCATGTACCGACGGAGCATCCGCTTGTAGATAGTCAAAAAAGATGCCTCCAACGCCCCGTGTTTCTTGGCGATGGCGCAGGTAAAAGTAGTCGTCACACCAGGACTTGAAGCGCGGATAGTAGCTTGGATCATGCCGATCACAGGCCATCGCAAGCTGGCGATGAAAATGCGCGGCATCATCGAAAAACGGGTAGTACGGGGTAAGGTCCGCCCCCCCGCCAAACCACGCCGTCCGACCTCGTCGCAAAAATCGGAAGTTGGCATGTGTCGTCGGAACGTACGGATTGTGGGGATGCAAGACCAGCGACACCCCGGTCGCAAAGAAACTAGGGCCCTCTCCAGGAAGCGCTCTCTGCATCTCCTCGGTCAACTCGCCGTGGACGACCGAGGTATTGACGCCTGCCTTTTCAAAGACGCGACCCTCGCTGAGGATGCCAGTCAGTCCGCCCCCCCCGCCTTGCCGCTGCCACGAGTCGAGCCGGAACGTCGCTTGTCCGTCGATTCGCTCGATGGCGGTACAGATCTCGCGCTGTAGCGTCTGCACGGTATCGCTGACGGAGTGCGCAAAGCCATCCAGATCAAAGCCATCGCTCACAGGTCGCAGCAGCCTCGACCCCGAGCGCTCGCTCGACTCTTTCGCGACATCCGCCTTGGTGGTCGTCATGAGTGCATTCTGCCACACTCGTCGCTAAGCCCGCGCTGCCGCGTTGACCCGGCTTTCCTCTTTGTGTTAGAAGCGCCCCCGCATGTCCGCACGCAGGGTGATTGGCGTCATTGGTGGTTCCGGTCTGTATGAGCTCTCGGGGCTTACCAACGTACATGAGCAAAGGGTCGAGACTCCCTTCGGGTCTCCATCGGATACGCTGCATATTGGTGATCTCGACGATGTTCGGCTGGTGTTTGTGCCTCGGCACGGGCGCGGTCATCGGTTGACGCCGAGCGAAGTGCCCTACGCAGCCAACATCCACGCGCTCAAGCAGCTTGGCGCAGAGTATGTGCTGTCGGTGTCTGCGGTCGGTTCGCTCCGCGAGGAGATCCACCCCGGCCATGTGGTGCTGCCCGACCAGCTTATCGATCGCACCCGCTCCGGACCACGACGCAACACCTTCTTCGGCGAAGGGGTCGTTGGACACATCGCCTTCGCGGAACCGTTCTGTCATGACCTGCGCAACATCCTCCTCGGTGCAGTGCAAGGATGTGGAACCACGGTCCATCCGCACGGCACCCTGGTTGTGATGGAAGGCCCGGCGTTTTCGACCCGAGCCGAGTCGCACCTATATCGTTCCTGGGGTGCCCACATCATCGGTATGACGGCGCTGCCCGAAGCCAAGCTGGCCCGCGAAGCAGAGCTTTGTTATGCAACGCTGGCCCTGTCCACCGACTACGACTGCTGGCGCGCCGAAGAGGACGCCGTCTCTGTCGATGCAGTGGTCGCAGTGCTTAAGCGCAACATTGAGTTGGCTCGCGGAGTCGTCCGTCGCGCCGCGCTGCTGATCGCCAAGACCCCTCCCCGAACCTGCGCGTGCAGCCGAGCCATCGAGCACGCGGTCATGACCCACGAAATCGCGCCGCGTGACTATGCGCGGATGCAGCTCATCATCGGTCGCCACATCCCGCCACCAACGCAGTAAGATGGGATTTTCGCGACACAATGCGTTTGGATTCGACTGCCACAAGGAGCGCCTTTGAGTTCTCAGCTTGATCTGCTTGTCGTTGGTTCGGTTGCTCTCGATACCATCGAGACCCAAGCGGCTACCCGCACCGAGGTTCTCGGCGGTTCGGCGTCGTACTTCACGGCGGCTAGCTCGTTTCTGACGTCGGTGGGCTTGGTGGCAGTGGTTGGCGACGACTTCCCCGAGGAACACAGCCAGTTCCTCCATCGCCTCGGCGTCGACACCCAGGGCATCGAGCGCCACACCGGCAAAACCTTCCGCTGGCATGGCCGTTACTCCGAAGACTTCAACAAGCGAACCTCGATTGACACGCAGCTCAACGTGTTCGCCGGGTTCGAGCCCAAGCTCAGCGCAGCCCACGCGTCGGCGCGGCTTTTGTTCCTGGGCAACATCGATCCAGTGCTGCAGTTGCGGGTGCTCGACCAGATGAAGAACGTCGAGCTGGTCGGCCTCGACACGATGAACTTCTGGATCAACGGCAGTCGCGAGGCCCTGCTCAAGGTGCTGCGGCGGGTCGACTTCCTGCTCCTCAACGATGAGGAAGCACGTCTGTTGTCGGGTCGGCACAACCTGGTCCATGCAGCGCAGGCGATTCAGCGGCTTGGTCCCAAGAACGTGGTCGTCAAACGTGGCGACGCCGGAGCGCTGCTGTTCCATGACGAGCACATCTTCGCCGCCCCTGCCCTACCGCTGACCGAGGTCGTGGACCCAACCGGTGCCGGAGACAGCTTTGCGGGCGGCTTTATGGGCTATCTATCGCGGACCTGGCGCGGCGGTCACCTCGACGGTGCATTCGTACGGCGTGCGATGATCTGCGGCAGCACGATGGCGAGCTTCTGCTGTGAAGACTTCAGCCTCGATCGCTTCCGTGCCTTGACCCACCCGATCATCGACAGCCGATTCCGCGCCTTCCGTCAGCTTACCCACTTCGAAGATCTCGTCCTGTAGCGCGTCATGGCCCGCCCGCAGCCCAACCTGACCGGCGTCCTGCCACCGCGTTATTACGGCACCGAGTGGCAGCCTCCCTGTCGTCACGACGAAGATGCGGCACTGCGACTGGCCTCGCCCCAAGCGATCGTCGAGCTGCTCCGGCCCCTGCTCGATGAGCGTCGAGCGGCCCGGCTTGATGAGGTTGCCGCGTCGCGGCTTGGCGGAGTCGTGGTGGTACTCGAAGATCTGCACGATCCCCATAATGGCGGCGCGGTGCTGCGAAGCTGCGAGGCGATGGGCATCCGCGAGGTCAACATCATTGCCTCTCGCGAACGATTTCGCGTCTCCGAAAAAGTCACGCAGGGAGCCGACAAGTGGCTTGATGTCCTCGAGCACAAGTCGACCGAAGCTTCGCTTTCGTCGCTCCGCCAGCGCGGCTTTCGGCTCGCTGCGGCCGTGCCGGGCGTGACCATGCAGCTTACTGATCTGGACCCACTGACCCCAACCGCGCTGCTGATGGGAAATGAGCACGCCGGTCTCACCAAAGAGGCGCGTGCGTTCTGCGATGTCGAGTTTGCGATTCCGCTGCATGGCTTCTCCGAAAGCTTGAACCTGTCGGTGGCCACCGCCCTATGTACCTTCTCGATGACCTCGCGACGGCGGGCGGCGCTTGGACGGCGTGGGGATCTCGATGAGGCTGGGCTCTGGGATTTGCGCGCTCGCTATTACCTGCGTGATGTCCGTGGGGCTCTCACCATCGTCCGCCAGCGCCTCGCCTCCTAGTCCCTTTTGTGGATTCACTACGCTGGGCTTCGCCTCGCTGGGCTTCCCTCGCTGTTCATCCTGTCGATAGCCTCGCTTGGCAAAGCCGCCTTTGCGGCCAATCTCGGCCATATGCTCCCGATTGCTTGCGGTCTTCGCTCCGCCCTTCTTGCCGGCCTCGCGGGCCTGTTCTGATGTGAAGCGGTGCGCTAGCCCATAAGCATGGGCAGCCACACCACCACTGCGCGCTAGCTCGCGGTGTGCTTCACGATCCATCGCTGCGAAGCCGCGATGTAGCTTGACCCGAGGTGCCGCCCGATCTTCATCGGTTTGGGTCGGCTCTCGTCGGTGCTCATTGTTCTCGGGATCTGGTACGGATGAGCTTGTTTCGTTTTCTGACGTCATGTTGAGCAGTCCTTTGCGAAATGGTCCTGCCCATCTGTCAATCAAATAAACCGCTTACACGTCAACCCAAATCAACCAACTTTGTCGTTTCATATCTCATTCATCTAATACCTATGTAGATTTAACTAAATATACATAGCCACGTAATTTCACTTCATGAAGTGATTTGCCCCGGTTTGCCACGAAATACCAATCACGAGGGCACCCATCGCCCGCATCGGTCAAACCGGCGAGCGTACTCATGTCTCAGCGCAAGGCTTGCCAGACCAACGCGTGCGGGTGCCGAAGCGCAGCTCGTCGTCGCGAGTACGAGTCGCAAGGCTGACCAAAGCTCGGAGTGAAAAGGAGAGACCGGAAAGGGGAGCGAGAAACGACAGGCCGAGGGTTATCGGAGCAACGCCGTCGACGACAAGTGACGGGTAAAGAACACGGACAATACCTACGACTTGACGCTGTCTGACTGGTCGGAAGAGGCGGCAGGTTGTGCCGATGGAGAGGCAGTGGGTGGCTCGCTGGGAGCAGATGAAGCTGGGGAGGCGGCGGCTGATGCAGGCTGCCGCAACACATAGACCCACAGCAGTAGGCCAATCACGGTCACCGCGATCGCTGCGTACTGCGCCGGGGTCAGCCCGAACGTACGTGGATCAGCCCCGATGCCATCACGGACTCGCAGTCGATCCATCGCAAAGCGAATCGGGCCATACAGCGTCGCGATCGAGGCCACAAACACACCCAGGCGCGGCTTGAAGGTTCCCCACAACAGGTAGCCACCGGCCAGCGCTGCCGCAAACAGTCCCTCCTCGAAGCCCATGTCGTGGCGACGGAACTCGGCCCCGATGTGAACCAGGCTGCTGCCCTTGGGCGCACAGTGGGCCATCGGACAGGGGTAATCGACGCCCAGGAAGTACAGCGGGTCAGAGGTCGCCATTAGCTCGCCGGGGTGATCGTGCGCGACGTAACAGCCCATCCGGCCAAAGAACCAGCCCGTTGCCAGCCCGTACGCCAGTGAGTCGGCGTAGGGCATCACCCGCTCCCCGCTGCGACGACACCATACAAACAGCCCGAGCACCGCGCCCGCAAAGCCGCCCATCGAGGACAGCCCCGAGCGCGGATCCGCGAGTGCCCGCAGCATCGCTCCCGTCGACGGATGCTTCTGGTAAATCAGCACGTCCGAGAAATGCGACACCAAAAAGCCGGAAAGCACCGACCAGAAGATCATGTTCTTGACCTTCTCTTCGTCGAGGCCCAGGAATTTTCCTCGTCGGATCGTGAGCCACGCACCAACCAAAATGCCCGTCGCAACCAACACACCGAACGGATGAATCGCCAGCGAATCATCGATCAGCGGCAGCGAGGGCAACTGCGGATAAGGAATCAGCGCCGATAGCATGTGTGGGCAGCATAAACCAAGGCCGGGCCGGAACAAGACCCGTTTGTGACCCATTTGGTACAGAGGTCTTCGCGAGCCGGTCTGTCAGCATCGATGAATCCCACGCCGGGGACCGGGCGAAACGGGTATGATAACTACGATGTGTTCTGCCGTTTGCTCGCTGTCCTGGGTTCCCTTTCCACCTTCGATTCGTAGCCGGTAACGGCCGCACCGCCTTCATGAAACGCGCCACCGCCCTCCTGTTGATCTTGTCGATCATCAGCTTGCTCCTTACCGGGCTGGGGCTGTCGTATCGATTGCTGCGGCTCGGGCTTGAGGCGGCACAAACGTCGACGGAGCAGCGACTGATCGCGATTGGCTCGACGCTGTCGGAGGCACTGGCCGGTGGAGCCGATGCGCAAATCCTGCCCACCGTGGTACGCGACAATCAGCTTGAGGCCGCCTATCTCTTAGACAGAAAACTCAGTCCAACATCATTGGGACGACCGATCAGCCTGCTGCGCATCGATCCGGACCGGGCACTGCGGGCACTGCAAGGTCAGCCTCAGGTCACGATGGCCTATCGCATCGAAAGCGAGGAAGAATCACCGACGACAGCCGAGGTCGGCAGCGAGACCTTGGTGCTAGCCGGTTACTTCGCGGTCCATCATCCAAACCGTACCGAGGTCTTGGTCCTTGAGGCTGGCAAGGGATTTACCGATCTACCACTGCGACTGCGACGCTCAGCCCTGGCTTCTGCGATGGTGGCGGCGGTCTTGGCAGCCCTGGGAACGCTCCTTACTGTGCAAGGCCTGCGCGCTGCTGCTCATCAACAAAAACTGCAAGCCCAGGCGGAGCGTGGACAGGCAATTCGACAGATGGCAGCGTCGGTGGCTCACGAGCTACGCAATCCGCTCGGGACGATCCGGGCCGGTGCCGAGCTACTACGCGAGCAAGCGGCGTCGAAAGACCTGGTAGACGACATTTTGAGCGAGGTCCACAGGCTGACCGAGCTGACGACGCAGTTTCTGACGTTCTCACGCGATTCGCCGCTGCAAGTGGCCAAGCTCGACATCGCGGTACTCTGCGACGAGGTGTGTGGCGCGCTGCGCCTACAGTTTCAAAACCCTGAGCTGCACATCGCACGACAGGGAGAACCCAGCGCGGAGATCCACGGCGATGCCGCCAAGCTCCGGCAAGTGCTCCTCAATTTGGGACTGAATGCGATTCAGGCGATGGCAGAACGCGGCCAACTGACCGTCACGGTGCGAGCGCCGAACGAGACGAGCGTCGAAATTGAAGTAGAAGACAGTGGACCAGGCCTGTCACCGGAAGCGGCGGAGCATCTGTTCGAGCCGTTTTTTTCCACCAAAGCCCAAGGCACCGGGCTCGGCCTGTCCGTCTGTC
>ERZ724524.897-NODE-897-length-19591-cov-5.125819_pt1 | contig 19591 bp, 22 predicted proteins | sample MGYA00376057_ERZ724524 | MGnify/ENA primary metagenome ERZ724524 (study PRJEB28724, sample SAMN07190888) | wastewater metagenome | isolation source: influent of sewage treatment plant in Hong Hong | place: USA: Christiansburg, Virginia | collected 2016-03-01 ...
CGGCCTCCTGTCGGTGGAAAATACCTTATATTCTTTATGTCTTTTCTCTATATCTATCCCATCTTTTCATAATGCTTCAACCAGTTCACTCTCTCTATAACCGGCGGGTGAGAGTAATAAAAACTGGCGTAGAAAGGATGTGGATGCAGGTTGGCAAGGTTTTCCCCGGAAAGCTTGATCAGGGCCGAAGCCAATGCCTCCGGATCGCCGGAAAGTTCACAACCAAATTGATCAGCCTGTCGCTCGTGATTCCGTGAAAGCCAGCTTGACAGGGGAGTCAGAGGAAAAACCACCAGCGATCCAAGAAACATCAGGATCACAAACTGTGCAGGTAAAGATAACTGAGTCAAATTCAATAACCCCGGCAGCCCACCCCACGCCAGGAGATGGTAGGCAAGATAAAAAGATAGTAACGACACAGTCTCGATCATGATCAATTTTTTTCGGATATGCCCTTTCTTCCAGTGTCCCAGTTCGTGGGCGAGAACGGCTATGATCTCCTCCTGGGTCATCTGCTTCAGCAACGTGTCGAAAAGGACTATCTTCTTTACTCTCCCGATCCCGCTGAAGTAGGCGTTGGAATGATGGCTGCGGCGAGAGGCATCCACCTGCACAACCCGGCTGACCTTAACCTTGGCCTTCTCCATCATCTCCATGATCTTGTCTTCCAGGCTCTTTTCCTCTATGGGGGAAAACTTGAAGAAGAGAGGTTCAATGACATATGGGGCTATATACATGAGAAAGATGGAGAAGACGACAAAAAAGCCCCACAGCCAGAGCCACCAGAAACCGGAGCTCCACTTTATCAGTCCGAGGGCGGCGGATACCATAATAGACAGAATCAGCAGGGAGATGAGTATCGATTTGAACAAATCAGTCAACCATAGTCTCTTCGTTGTGGTGTTGAAGCCGTAGCGGCTTTCGATGGTAAACGTGTCATAGAAACTGAAGGGGATCTCGATCAGGGTTTGGACCAGGGCAAGAATAATAAAGAAGAGCATGCCACTGATTATGAAAGAATGGGACAGTGATAAAATCCACTGATCGTAGAGAGTGATCAAACCGCCAAACAAAAAAAAGATCACGATGATGTTGTTAATGACCGATTCTTTAAGACCAAGCCGGCTTTTTTCCAAGGTGTAGGCGGTTGTCTTGGCCAAGATATCCTTGTTGATGGTGTTTTCAAATCCTGCTGGTACTTCCGTTCCATGCTTTTTGAGATAATTCAGGTTGATAAGGCGGAGCCAATAGCCAGTGGTGGTGACGAATAAATAGAAAATAAGCAGAAGCGCTAAAGAATTCATTGTCGATACTTCAATTCCTAGCTTGGGGGAAACCGGCTTGTTTCTGATGGCACAAGACCCTATGTTTGAATTTATTGAGCGCAGATGTTATTACATTATTCACAAATTCAGTCAACGATAGGATAGAGCAATATTGAATTGTTGTATGGGAGATCCGGTTCTAGCTTGCATTTACGAGGCTTTCCGTCCCTGATGAAGCGATTGTGAAGGCCGATTGATCTCTTTTGTCGGTTATCACGACGACAGAAGAAAGGTGAGTATATGGTTGCCAAATTTATTTCCAAGTTAGGTAAGATAAGGTTTTAGACCATTAACCCCCATGCCCGGGTCGGGCACAACGATAAATGAAAATATCCGGTTACTTGCAGACATTTTCATATAAAATGGAGAAAGAGCATGAAAATCCTGTTTGCTGCACACGAGAATGCCTGGGGTGGTTTCTTGGGGATGATCAGGGAAGAGTTGCCCGATCATGAATTTGTCCCGACCGGACGCTTTGGCTTCGATACTTTGAGAGGATTCGACGTATTGATCCCCACAATGAGCATTGTCGGTAAAGGCCATCTTGCTAAAGCGGACAAACTGCAGCTTATCCAGCAATGCGGGGCGGGTCTGGAAAGCGTCGATATAGAGGCAGCAAAGAGCCTGAATATCCGGGTGGCCAATGTCCCGGCCGATATTTCCGGAAACGCTGATTCCGTGGCGGAGTTGGGCATATACCTGATGATCGGCCTGTCGAGAAATGTCCGGCAGATGGCAGCGAGCTTTGCAAACGGTCATATGGGTTCCCCTCCTGGCAGGGCACTGAGCGGCAAGACAGTGGGAATTATTGGACTGGGCGGCATCGGACGCGCTCTGGCGAAAAGGCTGAAACCTTTTGGCGTTCATTTGCTCGGCATCAAACGCCACGATCCACAACAGGCAAAGGAAGAACTTGGCCTGGACTGGGCGGGAACTCCGGTGGAGATGGATGCCTTGTTAGGCAGGTCTGATTATGTAGTTCTCTGTCTTCCCGTGACTAACGAAAGCAGGAATATGATAGGCAGGCGATCTTTGGAGGCGATGAAACGGGAAGCGTTTTTAATCAATCTATCCAGAGGCGGTCTGGTTGATCGTAATGCATTAGAGGATGCTCTTGCATCACGGACTATTGCCGGTGCCGGTCTGGATGTTTTTTGGGTAGAACCTGTAGATCCTAATGATCCTATCTTCAAGTATAATGTTCTGGCGACCCCTCATATCGCGGGATCGACGGATGTGTCCATACAGGGCATTATGAAGGCGGTTACTGAAAACATATTGCGCCTGGAGAAAGGTGAGGAGCCACTGTATCAGAAGTGATGGTCATCAAATGTGCCTCGATGACAGAAAACAGGGAGATACAGGAGGAATATCTTGAATTCTGATAGCCCCATCTTCGGACTTGGCCAATGTTCGCTCGACTACCTGGGATTAATTCCTGCCTATCCACCTCCCAATGTTAAATGCGAATTCTCAAACCTTCATATTGAGGGAGGGGGACCAGTGGCGACGGCGATGGTTGCTCTCAATAGATGGGGGCTCCCCTGCTATTTTGCCGGCGTTGTGGGAGACGATGAATTTGGAAAAAATATCATAGAATCAATCTCTAACGAAGGGATTGATACCGGAGGCGTGGTCAAGAGAATAGGCTATTCTTCTCAATTTGCTTTCATCACGGCTGAACCTGCCATGTCCCGGAGGACGATATTTTGGCAGCGACCAACTGGCATGCCATTGATGATTGACGAAATTAATATGGACAAGCTACGACCCAGCAGAATGCTATACACAGACGGTCTGTTTACGGAAGCATCCGTTTTTGCATGCCGGGAAGCCAGTAAATTTGGGATACCAGTTTTTGTCGATGCCGGTTCCCTAAGGGATGGTATGCTGGAAATCGCGGCCATGAGTGACTGCTTTATAGCATCTGAGGTATTTTCCAAGTCCCTTTCAAAATCACCAGATGAAACCTGCAAGATATTATCTGACCTTGGTTGCCGCTTTGTCGGTGTTACCCTGGGTTCAAGGGGATATGTGGCTCTCGTTGACGGTAACTTGATCAGAAAACCAGCTTATCCGGCGAAGACCATTGATACAACAGGATGCGGCGATGTGTTTCATGCCGGTGTTGCATATGGCATCCTGAACAGATGGGAGCCTGAAAAGTGCCTCGATCTCGGAGCATGGGCTGCCGCGACTGCAAGCACTGAAATGGGAGGAAGAAAAGGTATTCCGTCTTTCAAACAACTGAACGAAAGGTATGGGTAACCAGAGCATTACTCAAGACTGTTTTTTGGGTTGTTTTTATGATCGATAGTGGACATGGATGCCATTGCTTAGCAGTTTTCAATTGATACTTCTCAGGTGACATGAGAGATTATGGCAATGCTGCCGGTTATTGGTAACAAGAAGTATACGTACCTCACCGTCCGGCAGAAATTGTTCCCAATCATCTGCATGTTACAACCCATTATCAATGGGCCAGTGTGTTTGCGCAAACCTCGCTTTGTATTTGGCATCTATATAAGTGAATATAATTAGGTAAATGCGTGTCTATTTAAATTACATTATGGCTTGTTTTAAGAGACATTCCTTGCTGCATAATAGCCGCAGAGGCCGTGAACTCCGCCGCCGGGAGGTGTTGATGAGGAGCAGATATATATATTGTGCTGAGATGTCTGGTAGGGATTGAGGGATACGATCGGCCGAGTATAAAGTTGAAAGATGTCCTGCTTGCCGCCATTAATGTCTCCTCCAACGTAATTCGGGTTATACGTTTCCATCGCTTTAGCCGACATTGCGTTTCTGGCCAGTATAATCTCGCGAAAACCGGGGGCATATCGTTCAATTTTATTTTCTATCAGATCCGCCATATCCACATCTGAACCATGTGGAACATGGCAATAACCCCAAGCCGTGTGCCTGCCTTCAGGACTCCGCGACGGATCGAAGAGACTCTGTTGCGCAAGCATCATATAGGGCGAAAACGGTATGTCGCCTTTATTCACACTGCGGACGGAAGTCGCGATCTCCTCATAGGAATTGCCCAAGTGAACTGTGCCTGCCTTCCTGCATATATCGGCCTTCCATGGAATTGGTTCTCGCAAGGCCCAGTCCATTTTATAAACGCCCGGCCCGTAACGGAATTTGATAAGCCGTTGACGGTAATGTTCCGAAAGACCCAAACCGCGAATATTAAATAACTGACGGGGCGTGACATCATAATAATAATATGAGGCCGGCGGCAGATCCTCCAGAGAATGGACGGGCTTGCCCATTATGATTTCACCGCCGCCGTCCTGAAAACAACAGGCCAGGGCATTAGACAGTTCCTGAGATCCGCCTTTTACAAATGGCCACCCAACCGCATGGGCTAATGTCGAAAGGATAATTCCAAAAGCAGCCGTTGCCGGTTCGTGAAGGGGAATCATCGCATGAGCGGCAAGACCGGCAAAAAGTGTTCGCGTCTGATGGCTGACGAACTTTTTTTCGCCAAGACCTTGCGCGGAGTAAAGCGCCCATAAGGCAAACTTGGCCATCAAAAGGGGATCTGAGGGAAAAGGAATGGGCCTTAATATATCCGATAACAATTTTTCATGAGCCTCAACAAAGGGTGTAAGAAGATCTTTGTATGCCCTGCCGTCACGCCCCAAAGCATCGGCTGTTATGTCCAGGGAACGGTGTAGAAAAACGGCTGATCCATCTTCAAACGGGTGGGCCAGTGGTATTTCCGGATTGATCCAGGAAAGGCCATATCGACTAAGTTCCAATGGTTTGAAAAATGGGGAGGCGATTGCCAGAGGATGAACTGTGGAACAGACGTCGTGGACGAACCCGGGCAGCGTTAATTCTGCGGATCGGCATCCACCGCCGATGGTTTCCTTTGCTTCCATCAAAAGTACGGAAGGCAATCTTTTGCTGAGTGTAATCGCCGCAGCAAGGCCGTTGGGGCCGCCGCCAACGACGACGGCGTCATAATGTTGTTTATTGGGCGCCAATTATGTTTTCTTCCTTCATGAGAGTTTTTTTGTTAAGAGAAAACTCTTTTCAGCAGATAAATCGGCATATGTAGAGAAGATCGAATAGCACCGCAGTACCAAACATTTCCCGCCTCACTCCACCGAACATGGCGGTCAATCATGATATTTTGCTGTTCTACCTGGCATTCAACGCCGAGGCGCGAGGCAAGATTGCGGAGGGTTAGATGCCAAAATTGATCCTCTTGTCGCGACGCACCCAATTGAAAGCCCATCTCCATTACAGGATCGGAGGCACGGAAGATTGGATGCACCTGGATGATCGTTTTTTCATCCTCACGAAAACTGCTGAAGTTTATCCAGCCGTAAAGCATGTGACCAAGAACTGTCGAGAAGCAAAAGGAGTTTTCACCGGCGTACATTACGAAGATGCCGGTCGCCATCACCAGTGGTCCTCCTATACTGAGATTCAGGAGCGCTGTTGCACCGGGGACTATAGGACCACCACCTGAGATGAACAGGCTGTTTCCCTTGGGCCAGAAATCGGGAAACTCCTGGCGCCAAAGAGTGATGATCTCTTGCGGTTCCATATCGGCGTTTTTTATCTGAATACGGTATTTCTTTTCACAAAGACGACCGAATCCGTTGACGGGACTTGTGAGTTTTCTGCCGTTTACATTGACGTTCATCGCCAACGCTGGGACATCGCCAATAGTTATATGTTCAATGCTCCCTGCCCAACCAGACATAAGGGGGCCCTTGTATGCATTGAATGCACAATCCAAGGGTTGAACACCTACAGGAAAAGGAAGCCTCTGCATTGCTTCATTTTCGGTGTCAAATAGAGCTATTGCCTGATCAAGGCGTGTCAGGCGAAAGACGTCTCTGAGCGGCTCAGAAAGATGGCAGGCCGCCAAGCCAATCTTCTTTTGTTCAAGTCCGATAGCATCCACGAGCAGTATGGTTGCCCCTTCCGAATCCATGTGGGTGAGATGGTATAAATTCAAAAGGACGCTCTTATATTTCCCCTCTTCCTCACGAAATGACCGCGACAAAGTGTCTTCGCAGCTCCTATTCAAGGGGCCTTGAATATCAATAATTAAGACTTGCCCATTGCAAATCCTTGATCGTATGGCAGCTTTATCTTCAGACATGGCATTTTTTCCTTTCTTTCCGCCCAATACCTCTTTTGGAGAAGAATTGTCTAACAACTCTGGCGTAACCTATCATTTTTTTGAAATTTGAATAATTATGATTACAACAGGCTACAAATACCATTGATTTTCAGAAGAATCAATCTCCCCAATAAGTATGTTTCGATCGCAATTCAGCGATATGAAACAATAATTCCTTTATCGCTTTGTATTTGCAGCCGAGTGAGCACGGTTAATGAAATAATGAAGCAGAGAGCGTTGAAGATTAACAAATCTACTGTTCGCGGTCTAACCGTTACGTTGCTTTACGCTTCTGGTTTCATGTTTCGCTGAACCTGATTTGGGTATGAATTTGATTTTCAGATCACAGCCGACAGCTTGGGCATATTTTTTCAGGGTTGTCAGGGATGGTGCATGCTTTCCAGCAGATTCCAAGCGCGAAACAGCACTTTTTGTCGTTCCCATCAACTCCGCAACCGCCTCTTGGGTGAGACCGGAATTTGAACGTGCTGACAACATCTCGCGGACAAGAGTATATTCTTCTTCCAAATCATTATACGCTTTTCTAAATCCCTCCCGTTTTTGAGCTTTCTTAAGAAAAGCCTTATGATCATGGGAAACATGTTCGTATTTTAATTCATCCATTCTGCACCTCCTTCATCCTTTTCCTGGATATCTTCAGTTCACGTTCAGGCGTTTCCGGTGTTTTCTTGACAAACGCATGAAGAATTATGACCCGTTGACCAATAACAAAACAGTACAACACCCGTCCAATGCCTTCGCGACCTCGGGGCCTCAATTCAAAAAGACCGCCGCCCATAGCACGTGAATGCGGCATACGCAAATTAGGCCCAAACTCCATCAACAACTCCACAATCCGCGCATAATCGGCCAATATACCGTCTGGCCAGCTTTCGATCTCAGCTTGAACCCGAGAATGGAAGTAAATGATGGAATAGCTTATGGTGTGTTGGTTAGCATATATGATAACACGTGTCAACAGCAATTTCTCAAACGCGTTTTAAAAACCGCGCACTTTCAACCAGGATTAAATAAACTCTCATGAAAAAAATTTTATCGCTTTGTATTTGAAGCAAATCCGGCTGTTTTTAGGGAATGTGGCATACGTTAAATGTTGGCACTCTACAACTAAACAGAGCGGAGGAGAGAAAAGCATTGAACATTACCTTGTGAACTGTCGTGACAGGGTGCATCTATTTGCATTCATGACCTCAGTTTGAGGGGTAATCTATAGCACGTGCGCACGCAAAATCGAGTGCATCCCTTCGTGGCGGCGGACAAGCTCAACGTCCATAAAACCTGCCGAATGAAGATCTTCCTGAATCTCGGTCAAACAGTAGCTGTTACCTTTCTCGGTAGCCGACAGCATGTTGACGGCAAAGAGTGCTCCGGCAACCGGTGCCGTGCGGGACGGCTCCATGACAATGTCTCGAATGTATATCCAGCCATGTGGTTCCAGTGCTTCGGCAATCCGGCGATACAGCGCACGGTTCTGGTCCGGAGAGTTCTGGTGAATGATCGCGCTTACCCACGCCAAATCAGCACCCTTGGGCAAGTCGTCAGTGTTGAAATCCCCGGCACGAAGTTCCACGCGTTCAGCGAATGGTGATGTGGCAAAACGTTCACGAGCCATTTGAATCACATGCGGCAGGTCAAAGATGATAGCACGCGATTGAGGTTCTGCCTTTAGCCAGGCGGTGGTCCACGATCCGGACGCACCACCCAGGTCCAATATGCAACAGACGTTACCGGTATGAATTTCTTTAACCAGCTCATCCGCGACACCACGTGACACCACGTGCATTGCTTCTATGAAGGACCACTTGTCCGCTTTTTCCCCACGGATACTCGGTCCCGGATACTCTGGCTTTCCCGAGCGAACAGTCCACGGCAATCGTGACCAGTTTCGCAGGCAGTTCGCCTGATGACGCAGCATGGCTATAACGCTTTGCGGAAATGCCTCACATAGAAACGGAGCAAGCTCAGGAGAAATCGAGTATTGTTCATCCTGCTTGACGATCACTCCTACTGCTGCCAGCGCGTCGAGCAGAATAGTCACCGCACGCAAATCACAACTGGCAGCGGCGGCAACTTCCGAGGCAGTCCGAGGCGCTGGAGCGAGTTTCTCAAACAGATTCAGGTCGGCCGCTGCGGCGAGCAGACATGGAATCTGATAGGCTCGCATCATCTCCAAAATATGTTCACCGTCACGTATCTGCATGGATATAATCCTCCTGTTAAATTGATAATTTATTATATTTTCACGATGACATTTTTTATCGATAACAATTCCGCTGCTCCTGAAATAGAGTAGCCTCGATTAATTTACCAGGCATGGGCGCGATAAAAGCTTCTGGTTTAAGGTTGACCTTCTTTAATTCTAAGTTCAGTTCATTCACTGCATCATCAAATCCATCGGAACCAAGCTGAAAAACCTGGAAATGGGCAGCGATGCTTAACTGCGCTTTTAGATCCATATGTGCCTTGACAGCTTCTGCGGGTCCCATGTGGACATTGTTCCGATACGCTTGAGGTAATTCTTTTGATCGTTGTGGCCGGAAGGGCGAAATTGGAAGAATAGCCACTCTTATCGGACTGAATCGGCGTGCGATCTCAAGGAAATGTGGTCCGTATCCCGTGTCTCCTGCAAAGAAGACATTACCCGATGGCCCTGAGACGACAAAACCGCCCCAGAGGGTTTGATTTCTGTCCCAGGGAGTGCGTGATGAAAAGTGCTGCGCCGGTACCAGAGTTATTGTAATATCTGGCGATATGCGGACTGACTCCCACCAGTCAAGCTCATCCACAACGGGAATGCCTGCGTTTTTGACAAGATCAATGTTTCCAAGCGTTACAAGGGATCGAGTAGCTCCCTTTTCCGCAAGACGATTCAGTGTGGGAAGATCAAGATGATCATAGTGATTATGAGACACCAGTATGACATCAATTATGGGCATATCTTCAAGAGAAATCCCAGGTGCACTGTGTCTCTTTGGCCCCACCCATGACAACGGACTGCATCGCTCCGACCAAGTTGGGTCAGTAAGAATATTGACCCCATCCATTTGAATGAGAAAAGTCGCGTGACCGATGGAGGTTACTCGGAGTGTGCCTTTCTGTACACGAGTCTCAGGAGCTGGTCCGGGAGGGTAATTCTTTTCAACCGGCCATTCAGGAAAGTCATTACCGAAAACCCAACGCCAAAACCATCGGGAGACCCCCTTTCTTGGCTCTTGGCCGGGAATGGAATTAGTAAAAAGTGGATCTCCTGGATTGAAGTATTGGATGCCGTTGAAATGATCCGATACTTGTTCAGCTTTTTTGTTGACAGCATCAATATTGAAGCTGAGGAGGGTGGATAACAGAAATACTGCAAGTGTCACAAAAATAATTTGTGCAGTTAGTCCACGTTTCATAGGTAATCAGAACTATTCCATATCCTACATCGATGTCAGAATGCCGATTCTGTCTTAAAGCAACAATCTCTAATTAAACATCACATCCTGAATCTTTCCCTAACCCGCATCCACAGCTCGCGCCGCATCCCCCGGTTGGGGTTTCTTGACATAGTTCGTCCATACTTCCTTCGGGACATTCAATTCCTCAAGAGTCTCTGACAATTTATGGCCACCATTCCAGAAATGATATTTCTGGTCGATATTGAAAGGGATGATGATGTTTCCATGCTGGTCGATGTTGGGGATGTCGTTACTTTCCATATTGGTGAAGTCCTTTTTTATAGTGTTTACCGGCGACAGCTTGCCACGATTCAATCTTGTGGCCATGCCAACTATTATTGTTCATCACCAGCGCCCCCAGTGGATCTTTTCCTTCTTATATTTATCTTTCGGTTTGTCTTTCCCGGAAGGAACACCAATCGGGATTACATTTAACGGGATAACTACTTGAGGAATACAGAGCACGGCACGAACATGCTGCATCCTGTCTGCATATGGATATGCGGCCGTCCAGACACCACCTAATCCAAGGGCTTCTATTGCTAAAAGAATATTCTGGCCTGCGAGAGAAGCGTCTATTATTGCCAAATCTTTGCTTTTCTCATATGCCCTTTCGGCTTCTGTACAGACAACTACCGCTGCACCTGCTTCGGTCAGCATCTGGGCATAAGGAAGTCCAACAGCAAGCTCATCCAGAACTTTCCTCTCTGTTATCATGATAAATGACCAGGGTTGCATATTGACAGCCGATGGTGCGGCCATTCCAGCCCTGACAATCTTATCGAGATCGGCCTTGCTTACAGGATCTCCGGTAAAGTTCCTAACACTCTTCCTTTCATGGATTACTGAAAATGTATCTTTCATTTTTGTATCCTCCTTAGCGAAGATTAGTCCTGACGCCAGCAAAGACTGTAAAAAGCTGATACACGATTCTCTCGTGAATTTTAAAACCTCATACTTCATTCATTCTTCATCCATCCTTAAACAGGGATTTCAGCTTTGACTTGGCTGACTCACTACCGTCTTGGTCCATTTTGTCGGATGTAGTGGCTGACTCTCAAAAAACGAATAGATCGCAGAAATTACTCCGGCTCTTTTCAATAACTCTTTCAGCCTGGGGCTCCTTGCAGTCATTGTATGAACCGAGTGAATAGAACTTGCAGTTGAGGCAACAATGAAGATCAGTTCGGCAAAAGGGGCATTCTTCTCGTCTGCCCACCGGCATCTTTATCTCAATTACTTCTTGACAAGAATGGCATCATTTCAGTCGTTAACCAGCGCGACCTCTTCAAGGCCTCCATAAATAAAGGAATTGGGTTTCTCCCAACCAATCCAAGCCACTCCCTTCACCTACAATCCCCGTGTTGAGAGCTGATGGAGATGGAGAGCTGGAATAGATGGTCCCTTTATAGCTTCCGGGGAGGTAATAGGTGACGATCCTTGCGTCGGCGACACCAATCTTCTTCTTGAGATCGTCGATGACCTCGTCGAGATATCCTATTCTATCGATAATTTTGGACTCCAATGCCTGCCTGGAGGAATATATGCGCCCATCAGATAATGCATTGATGTCTTTTCTGCTTAAAGTATTTCCCGGCCTGGCCTCGATGGCATCAGCAAATTTTTCATGAAACTGATTGATGATGGCCTGAACAATCTGCTTTTCATCCGGAGTGGCTGTTCTGAAAGGCGATAAAATATCCTTCTTGTCTCCCGATTTGATGGTCAACTCGCGAACCCCGATCTTGTTCATCAGACCTTCTATGTTCATCGTCATTATCATTACTGCAAAGCTGCCAATAATAGATGTAGGATGGGCTGTGATATTGTCCGTTGCCGTTGAGATGTAGTAACCGCCTGATGTGCCAATGCTCATTATGCAGGAATATACAGGGATCCTCTTCCGTGCCTTGAAACGCAGGATCTCGTGATGAATGATGTCCGATGCTGTGATTGTCCCTCCCGGTGAATTAATCCTTATTATAATGCCGGCAATGTCCTTATCACTTTCAGCTTTCTGCAATGCTTCCCGAACCCTTGCCACTATTGACGGCGATGCATTACTGAATAGCGAGCGGTCTTTATCCCTCTCAGAAATGAATCCAGTGATGTCCATTATCAGGATTTTGTTGCTTCCTCTCCCCTCTATTATTTGTTCCCGAAGGGGTTCAGGCCCTGGAATGAGGGGGATATTGATTGAGCAACCCGCCAAGCATGCGGCAATACAAATTAGAGAAATAAACATTCTCTTAACCATGAAGGTTCAGCTCCATATCGTTTATTTCTGTTTTCTCTCTGTAAAACCTATCCCCTTGATGGATGATGTCTTCGATTTTGTCTTCAAAGGCTATGTTATAGGGCATGGCAATTTCCCGGCAATGGAGAAATATTTGGGTGTCGGCGCGATCTGGTAGTGAGTATATTGGAAAATACCGACGAGGTCAAAAGAAAAGCCCTCCTTGGAAGGAGGGCACGAAATGCTTTGGTGAGAATAATTCGCAGTCATTCAAAAAAGAGAGGGCGAAGCCTGTTCCACTCCGCCCTTCACCTGAGAGAGGCAGGTTTTTGTATCGTCCGTTGTTGTCGCCTCTCTCACCAGATCTTGCCGCTTCGGAAGATCTTATGTTTGCTTGCTATCAGCCTTTCTTGTATTGATAAGGCGTAGCCATCGGGTCAACCCAACCCTTGTATGCTTTCTTTTCCTTCTTCATGATCCTTGCCTCCTCTCTCGTAGGTTATGAATCGCTATCTTCGTTTCCTGTCCTGATCTACCTGGTCCCGAACGGTGTGGCCATGGGGTCCAACCAGGTCTTGCCTGCCTTCTTGGCGAATTTCTCTTTGTCTTTGGCTCCTGTCTTCTTCATGATCGTTTCTCCTCTCTCTTTGATACGGTTTATAATCCTTTGAGACCTACCTGATGAAACCGGTTTGTCCTGTTTCTTTCTATCGTTTTCCCCAAAATGTCTCTCTGAGGATTGAACTCGATTTTTTCGTTGATGGTCGTCATGGTCCTTAGTCTCCTCTCTCTTTGCTTTCGGCCCTAAGATAATCCCGGAAAGAAATTTCAACAATCAGGGGAAGGATGAATATGAAATGGGAAGAAGACGCTTATCATGATCAGGATAGATGGCGATGAAGATCAGGTTTTGTCTGATAGGGAAGGGTAGATGAACGTCATTGGGGAAATGGGATTGTCGATATGGATGCCGGCGAGATTTGGTGTCGAGTTTAGAAAATATATGCCGACATAGAGCTCCGTACAGATCGAAAGGACCTAAAGGATTTGATATTCAGAAATTTGATATAGAAATTGTGGTGTTATCAAAAGCGAAAGGAGGACGTGGATATGAAGTTCAAGACATTGATGATGGGGGTATGCGCTGCCCTGGCGGTTGTTTCCGTTGAACCAATGACCGGATTGCTGGAGGTGTCAGTGGCCCTGGTTGGTGCTGCGGTGGGAGCAGTAATTGCCGATCCTATTGCAGAAGAAGCAGCGGAGGTCAAAAAACAGATCCAGGCAGTGAAGGAAGCTGTGGCACAAAGAAGAGCGGCAGCGGCACCCGTTGTGGCTTGAGTGTTCAATTCATTTGTCCTACATTACAAGGAAAATGCAGGAGAACAACCTTTTTAAGGACCATACCTTACAGGAAGTTCTGGATGAACTCGATATGATTGAATGCTTTGAAGTCCCTGGCCAGAAACTGCAGGTTGGTGAAACAACGAAACACCAGATGGGAATTTTTCCCAAACTGGGGGTCAAGCCTCCAGAGCCTCGTTACAATAACGCGGGGATTTAGGATACATAGTCGCATCGCCTATGGCTGCGGCGCCGTGAATAAGTGAAATCGATGTCGCCCATGCGGATGACGGTCTTGTTGCCCCCATCCATACATCCTGAGGCACAGGAAGCAATGCACAGCCGGCATGAATCACAGTAATTGTCTTCCAGCGGCAATGGCGCGGTGGGAATCAATGCTGCCGATGTAACCAGCGACCCCAAGATCACCGCCTCACCATACTCACTGATAATGACATTTCCGGAAAGACCGAAATGGCCGATGCCGGACCTGACAGCCAAATATCTATGAGAAACATGCGGCCCGGGGTATGTCCCTCGCCTCCGGCAAAGTTTATTCCGTAGAATGGCCGGCCATACTGTTCATGTCTTTATATGGACCTGATCTCTTCTGCCGGGTTACCTCACCTGATCGTTCAATTTGTCTCTGCTGCTGATTTTTTCCGAGAGCCGTTTCATGGCGGCGGAGATCAGGTCGTCGGGTTTGGTCGTAAGCCGATCCGCCCGGCGGTACATGGCGAGGGACTGATCCAGGTCCCCCTTTATTTCCAAACAGAAGGCGACGTTATAAATCAGCGCCGGCGATTGACCGGCCAGAGGCAACGCCCGGTCCCAGAGCTCGCAGGCGCGATCCAGGCGGTCGTTTTCCGCAAATTCCAGGCCGGATTTGAACAATTCTTTTGCCTCTTTGTTCATGCCATCCGTATCATCCATCAGTTGGATCTCCATGATGACGTAATGAGGCGCGATATCCTTCTTAATTCCGTTTATGACACGGCTTTTGACCGCGGCAAGGAGCGTCTGCCGGCTGGCCAGAGGCGTATTCCTGTCCTCGCATGCCTGGGAAATCTGTTTCTCCGACAGGGTGGAGGCATAAACGATCCGACTGGTTTCCACGTCGATGAACTTCGGACTGACCGAGAAAATTGCCTCGCGGTAGGTGCAGCCGACATAATAGTTACGCCAGCGGATGCAGGAACCTTCCCGAACTCTCCCGTCCTTGTCCACTCTTCTTTCCCTTTCAATGCAGGCCCGTCGTTCTTCCCGGTATCGCTGGTCGTTAACCGCCGAAGTCGTAACGGTGCCGGTGACAATTCCTCGGGTGCCCAGGATCTTTCCCAGACGGACTGCGTCTTCCACCGCTACGAGTCCGCTTTGGGAAAACCTCTGCTCCTGGATGGTTTGGTCGATTTTCTGTCTTTCCACCAGCGTGAAGAAAGGGCTTCCCCCCACCTGGATGCTACCCAGCGCCCCTTCCAGCTCCATGGCGAATTCATTTCCCCCGGGACCGTCGAAAGGCAGAAAGGCGATCTTTTTCAGTTTCGCCGCGTCGTGATATTGAGCCGGCGCCAGTACCGTCGTCTTGATTTTAGGGGCCGAACAGGAACAACAAAGAAAAACGGTGCCCAAAAGAAGAAGACCCACATATCGTCCGAACCTCATGATTTCCTCCTGTTTGCATCTCGAACCCATAGCGATGGACTTGATACTTTCATAAACACCGGTAAGACCTACAAGCGCGACGAACCGGCATTTCATCCCGCCGGTATTGGTTATAATGTCCAGCAGATCTTTACGCTCGGGGAGGACATCCCCGGCGGGCCGCTGGCGCGGGCATCAATCGCGCCGGAAGCCCTTGAGCCTTTCATCATCCGCTTTTATTTCTTTGACCAGACCCCGTTTCGTGTCCGTCCCGAATTCCTCGCAGGCCGCCACGAGCAGGTAATCGATTACCGTCCGCAGGTCCCTGCTCGTTCCGGAACTGACGAGGTCACCGTACCAGAGAATTTTGTCTTTTTCCCCTGCCCGGAAAGACTCGGCCTCCAGGACGACGATATTCAGCCACCGATCGTAAGCCGTCCTGGCATAAGGTATATAGGTGGTTGTCCCGGGTGTCATGATCGCGCTCACCTGGGCGGTGCCGTCCGGTTGGGAAACAACCACCGAGGATGTCACGGGGGGAGACGTCACGGGAATCGATCCGATCTGTGTAAGCCCGGTCCCCACTCCATAATTGAAGGTGCAGAACAGGTCGGCCGTTTCCCGGCTGGTGATAATAAACCCCTTGCTTTTCAATATCTTTTCAATCTTTACCCTGATCTCTCGATCCAGCAGGGGATTCGCCGCCCGGGCATTTTCGGCGACATGTATCTTGACGTTCGGCACGATGCGGCCGGCGGCGTCGGGGTCGGTAAAACCGTTGACCTGGACCAAGTAAACGGGGGTGCAGCCCCCCAAAAACAGCAGCATCATCACGATGGGGGCGATCATTGCAGACCGGGGTGTTTTTTTTCTCACGGTATCCGTATTTCCTTTATCGGCGCCTGAGCGGCGGCGGAAGATCTTTCCGTCCCATTCAGCCTTACCGGTTCAGCAGAGGGCATTTATCGGCGAAAAAATAGAGCAGGGCCAGGATGATGGCAAGCAAGAAGAGGAGCTTTGGCCAGGGACTCTTTTTTTCCGCGAAGGGATCCTCGAGGGATCGTTCCGCCCCGGGGGGTAAGGCGGCCACCTTGGTCAGGGAGCGACCGAAGGGGATATTGATCTTGGCCCGGGCGTTGACCGCCCAGCCGTTGGCGTCGAGGATGGGTCCGAGGGTGCGCTGCCGGAGTTTCAGCCAGGCAATGACCATGGAAGGTCCGGAGATGATCAGCATGATGCCGGCGATGGCCAGGGGCATCTGCCACCAGATCAGTTTCATGAATCCGGTGATCACCGCGGCCAGGGCCGTGCCGATGGCGCCGACGGCCAGGCCGATGGCGGCGAAGATACCGGCGAACTTGGCGACATCGAAAGGAGGTTTGGCCGGTGCCGCCGCCTTCCCATCCTCGATTTTTTGGGCGCTGTCGGCGACGCCGGTCCGGGCCTTATCGTCTACGTCCTTGTCTCGGGAGGCGGCCATCTTCTCTATCTGCTCGTTGATCATCCGGGCGATTCGTTTATAGGGGCTCCAGAAGGCTTGGCGAATACTGATGGGATGCTCGATGACCTTCACGATGGTGGCATCCCAGTCCCGGCCCTGGCGGTCGTAGAAAACTCCGTTCCGTCCCGGCATCAGGCAGTCGGCGTCCCCGTCCGTAAAGGCGGCGGCGATGTCCATCTCCGTGCTGTAGCCTTCTTCGTTCTTCCGCGTGCAGTGGCAATAGGCCAGATAAGTCTGGCTCATGGTGGCCAGGGAGGCGTGTTTGGCGATATCGTCAACACGGATACAGAGATCGCAACTGCGGCTGTCCAGATAGAGCACACCGGCCTGAAACAGAGCCTTGTCTTTGCGGGTATAAAAATCAGAAAAGGAGACGAAGTTTTTCAACAGGGTGATCAGATCGCGGTGGTAGCGGACGAGACGGTCCAAGTCGGCGATGGCGGTGAATTCCGGCTCCACTGCCCTGTCCCTGACCATCAGTTCCTCGATGGCGGCCTTGCCGTTGCCGGCGAGGATCTCCCGGACCCGTTCTATCCCGAGGCTTTCCACCACTGTTGCGGGTTTGCGGGTCAACCAGTCTTCGTAAGAGGCAAAGGCAGCTTGCAGTTGACGCCAATCCGCCTCGGAGAGGCTCTCTCTTGCCCCCAAGAGCGGCGCCACCATTGTGGCGGCAAGAGCGGCGACCGCCGTCTCCCAGGCGGGGTTGACGCCTTCCCGGAGGGGCAGGGGCCTGCCGGCGGCGATCATGGCTAAAGGAAAGCCCGCGAACTCCTCCGCAGCGACGTTGAGGTTGCCCTTGGCGATGGCGATGTATTCCTCTTCCTGGCGATTGAGAGCGTTCAGTGCCCGGTCGTCGAAGGCAGCGAGACGACACCTGGTGAAATAGTCGTCCATCTTGGCGCGCACCGCGTTCAGGGTACCGAAGGCCGCCTCGGTATCCTCTCCCAGGGGGCAAATGCCTTTTCCCACTGCCGCCTCATCATACCAAGCGGCGTATGCCTGCAGGTCGGTGTAGAAAGTATCAACTTTTTCCTGGGCGATGCCCGGTTGGCCGCTCCGGTCCATGTCGGCCCCGCAGCAATCCATAATGGTGGTGATGATCCGTGCCAGTTCCGGATCGTCGGCGACTTCGGGGGGGATGATGCCGTCGCCGTTGAAGCGGGTCTGGGAGAAGATCTTTTCCGTATCCGCGGTGTCGGTGGGGGTGATGGCGGCGGCGCCGTCCTTCCCGAGGGTGGCGAGGATATGTTTCGCCGAGCTCAAGAGTCTGCTTCCCTCTTCCGACCGGTCATCAATGGCCGCGAGAGGTAGCTCCGCCGATCCCTTGAGCAGATCGTCGGGATTTTTCAACAGTGATGCCGCCCAGGATACGGCGGCGATGATTTCCGGGGCGCGAATGCGACCATCATTATCGGTATCGATCAGCTCCAGGGTCTTCCGGTCGAACTCCAGACCAGTGACGGGACAGCTCAGGGCAATCCAGAGTTTCTGATCCAGTTGTCCCAGGACGGTCAAATCCTGTCCAGATTCCAGCCGCACCTGATCGAATCCTCCGGCTCGGAAAAATCTCCAGTGATGTCGGACGTCGTTCTTTCTGCTTTCCGCGACTGCTTCTCCCATGATGAGTTCCCCTTTCAGAGTAGTGGCGGGTATTATAAAACGCAATTCAATTATAGGCGATTTATATCTTAGGGGACTCCCTTCCCCGGGACGGGGAAGGGAGTGACTGGCGGCCGGTGTGGTGGGTTTAGCTGTCTTTACGGAGTCCGAGGTCTTGATGCCTATGTGGCTAGGGAGACTTTCAGGCGGCCGATCAGGTCTTTCATGAAGGCCTCCCGCTGTTTCAGCGCCCGTCGGAATTCCCTATCGTCGGTATTGACCACTTCGATCCGCAAAGACGGATAGTATCTTTCCAGGATCTCCAGGAGATGTTTTTCTTCTTCCCGGGTGAGTTCAAGTTTGGACATGGTATCCCTCCTCCTTTCTCACATAACTGATGAAGACCACGCCACAACTTATTTCATCAGCAGCTCCTTCGTTTCGCCAATTGGATAGACGGGGAAAATCTCGAAATACAATACGTCGATCCAGGCAGCTCGAGCGGCAATGAGGCCTTTGGCGTCCGTCTCGACCACATAGATGGTACGGCATCCCTGCAGGTCGTAAAACTCTGATATGACTTTTACATCCTCCGGCCATTCCCATGTCGCCCTTCTGGTCCTGACTTCTTTTTCGTCTTTTGGGTCCCAGGTGCAGATCATCATGAAATACATAATTCTCACCTCCTTGCGGTTCTTGGGGAATTCATCGCTGACGTCCGCAGCTCTTTTCCATGGACATTAAGCTTCGCTTTTCCGCCTCCGGGAGATCAATCGCTCTCCCGGAGGCGGGTTATGGGCACTTTGCAGGGCAGGTTGATCATTTCGGCCTCCTTTTTCCGGCGCCGGAAGTGGCGCGAATGAAAAAAGTATGCTATGTTGATGAAGGTTTAAAGGTTATTTGTTCTGGTTGACGATCTACGGCTGGAAATAACGCGTCGGTTGAAATACAAGCTGCTCTTTCTGATCATAATATAAAACAGAGAAACAGTGATGTCAACTGGACCGGCGGTGCACGTCGGGAGAAAATGAATGGAACATATTCTGGGGCACCGGCAATGATGATTATCGATTCCCACATGCATTGTGGCATCCAGAACGTGGATCAGCCATTTGGTATGATCAAGGGGTATCTCGCCCAGGCCGGCATCGACGGGGCCTGCCTGTATGCCCCGGTGGAGGATATCTACGACCGCTACGATTACTATTTCCAAGACAACGCCCTCTGGGCGGCCTGCCGGCAGCGGGCGAACCGGTATCTCCTAGACATCCAGCAGGAGGAACGGGATATCCATGCCTATTATTTCGTCTGGAACGATTTCCGCAAGGATGAGCTGGC